>Ga0116174_10004725_pt1 | contig 10658 bp, 10 predicted proteins | sample AD_UKC087_MetaG_FD_89801 | JGI IMG/M metagenome (GOLD analysis project Ga0116174, IMG submission 89801) | Active sludge microbial communities of municipal wastewater-treating anaerobic digesters from USA - AD_UKC087_MetaG | ecosystem: Engineered > Bioreactor > Anaerobic > Digestate | place: USA...
CCATGAGCCCTATGTCTTCCCGCAGGAGAACGGCTCCCACGAGGACACCGGGCTGATGATGGTCTACCGGCTCTCCGGCCAGGGGCTTGCCATCGCGGCCGATGAAGGCTTCGCCTTCAGCGCCCACCACTACACGCCCGAGCAGCTGGAGGCCGCCCGGCACACCCCGGACGTGCCGCGCGAGGACTTCACCCAGGTGCTGGTGGACGGCGTGATGGGGCCGCTGGGCACCAACTCCTGCGGTCCGGAGCCGCTGGAAGAAGACCGCCTCTACCTGCGCGCGCCCCGCGCCTTCCGCTACACCCTGCTGCCGGTCAACGCCCAGTTCCTGCCCTGCCTGCAGACGCTGCGGCGGGCGATGCTGGGGTAAACGGCTGCTTCAAACAACTTCAGGGCCGCCGCGGGTTCCGCGGCGGCTTTGTCTGTTCACCGCACAGGTGTCCGCGGACACTGGTGTAATTGGGATGAACGGGAATTACCGCCTGTCCGCCCGCGCTGGCGCGCCGCCCCGCCAATCTGGCAAAATTTTTGTCAAATCGGATAAAACACTGATTGATTTGCCGGCCGCGCGGGTATATAGTCAGGGAGTGTGAAAACGTTCCCGGAGCGGGAGTGTCCCGCGCCTCCAGGATGCACGGCGCAAAAGCGCCTGGCATACATGCTCGAAAGCGAACCATATTTGTAAGGAGGAACCCCATGCGCAAACTGTTGACCCTTGCCCTGGCAGCCCTGTTTGTCCTGAGCCTGGCTGTCACCCCCGCCCTGGCCGAAGCCAAGGTGGAGTTTTCCGTCTTCCAGCTGAAGGTGGAAATCGACCCGATGATCCAGGCCTTTGCCAAGCTGTACAACGAGAAGCACCCCAACGTGAACGTCACGGTGGAGACCCTGGGCGGCGGCGCGGACTACGGCGGCGCGCTGAAGGCCAAGCTGGCGGCAGACCAGATGCCGACCATCTTCATGTTTGAAGGCCAGGGCGGCTACGACCTGTGGAAGGACTACATCGCGGACATGTCGGAGGCCGACTGGGTGGATGACACCGACCTGGCCTTCTACAGCCCCGAGGGCAAGGCGGTGGGCTTCCCCATCGCGATGGAAGGCTTTGGCCTGGGCTACAACGCCGAGATTCTGGAGAAGGCCGGCATTGACCCCGCCACGCTGACCACCTTCTCCGCCGTGAAAGCGGCCTTTGAGAAGATTGACGGGATGAAGGCGGAACTGGGCCTGGACAGCGTGACCAGCGTTGGCACCAGCGTGGCCGGTGGCCTGTGGTGGGTGACCTCGCAGCACGTGTTCAACGCGTTCTACGCGGGCTACCAGGACTACAACGACTCCACGGTGTATGACAACCTGCGCAAGGGCGAGGTGGACCAGGAGAGGCTGACCGCGTTCGCCAACTACCTGAAGCTGCTGTACGACTACGCGGACCAGAACGTGCTGCAAAACGGGAACTACGACGCGCAGGTGGCGGCGTTCGCGACCGGGAAGGCTGCCTTCATCACGCAGGGCAACTGGATAGACCCGAACCTTGCGCAGCTGGAAGCGAACTTCCCGATGGGCTACCTGTCCCACAACTTCCTGGAAGAGGAATCCACCGGGCTGTACATGGCTGCGCCCAGCTGGTTCGCGGTGAACGCGCAGGCGACGCCGGAGCAGCAGGCGGCGGCGGTTGAGTTCCTCAACTACATGGCCCTGTCTGAGGACGGCGCGAACTACATGGTGAAGGAAGCGGGCATGGTGCCGGCCTTCAAGTCGGTGTCGCTGCGTCCCTCAGGCCCGCTGTCCAGCGCGCTGGTGGAAGCTTCCGCGCGCGGTGGCAACTTCAACTGGTACTTCGGCCAGAACCCGGACGGCTTCAACCAGGGCACCCTGGGGCCGATCTTTGAGCTGCTGGCGACCGGCACCAGCGTGGAAGACTTTGTGGCCCTGGTCACAGCCGCCTTCCAGGAGATTGCCGTCAAGTAAGCCCAAAACTTACCGGAGGGCTGTGGCTCACAGCCCTCCTTTTTCTTTGCGGGAGCGTTTTCAGCGTCCCGGCTTCCCAAAAGGCTGCCATATCCTGTATACTCAGGTCGGACAACAAAAAAATCTGAAACAGCAAGGAGAGGATGCAGCATGAAAAGGCGCGGCTGGGTGGACTTCCTGTTCATCTTTCCCACGGCGCTGGCCTTTGTGATGGTCATCATCGTTCCCTTCGTCCTGGGCATCTACTACGCGATGACCGACTGGGACGGCGTCAAATCCCAGCTCACCTGGGTGGGCCTGGCCAATTTCGCCTGGATGTTCAGGGAGCCCCAGTTCATCTATTCCTTCCTGATCACCCTGTTGTACACGGTCATCAACATTGTGCTGGTGAATGTCGCGGGCTTTTTGATGTCCCTGCTGGCCACCAGCCGCGTCAAGGGCCGCAATTTCTACCGCGCGGGCTTCTTTGTGCCCAATCTCATCGGCGGCATCGTGCTGGGCTACATCTGGCAGTTTGTGTTCAACAACGTGCTGGTGGACCTGGGGCAGGTGCTGGGCCTGGCTGGGCTGCAAACCTCCTTCATCGCCAGGAAGGAAACCGTCATCTGGGCGATGAGCGCGGTGAACACCTGGCAGTACGCCGGCTACATCATGATGATTTACGTGGCCTCCATCCAGGCCATCCCGGACAGCGTGCTGGAAGCGGCCAATGTGGACGGCGCCAGCTACCTCACCCGGGTTTTCAAAATCATGATGCCCATGATGGCTAGTGCCTTCACCATCACCCTCTTCCTGACGCTGACCAACTCCTTCAAGCAGTTTGACCTGAACTTCACCCTCACCAACGGCGGGCCGGCCATGCTGTACATGGGCAAGGCCATCCGGGCCAGCCAGCTGCTGGCGATGGACATCTACCGCACCGCGAACCAGTTCAACCTCATGGCCCAGGCCCAGGCCAAAGCCGTGGTCTTCTTTATCATCCTGGTGGTCTTCTCCCTCTTCCAGGTCTACCTGAACAAGCTCAGGGAGGTGGAGGCATGAGCATGAACACTGGCTTCAAACCATCCCCCCGCGGCCATGTCAGCCAGGGCGAAAAGCGCGGCCCGGGCCTGGTGGTGCTGGAAATCGCCGCCATCCTCATCTTCATCGTTTTCATGCTGCCCTTCCTGCTGGTGGTCATCAACGCGGCCAAGGTGTCCAAGGCCATCATCGTCAGCCCCATCGCGCTGCCGGAAAACTGGGGCCAGCTGTGGACCAACGTGGTCACCATCTTCAACAACCCCACCAACGACTATCTCGGTGCCTTTGTGGACTCCACCATCATCACGGTGCTGGCGCTGGTGGTCATCGCGCTGTTTTCCGCCATGTGCGCCTGGGCGCTGGTGCGCAACAAGACCAGATGGTCCACCGTCATCTTCATGTTCTTCGTGGCCGCCATGGTCATCCCTTTCCAGGTGGTGATGTTCCCCCTGGTGCGCTGGTTCAAGATTATGGGGGATTTCATCCGCCTGCCCCTGCTGGGCACCTACCACGGCATCACCTTCGCCTACCTGGGCTTTGGCTGCTCGATGACCATCTTCATCTTCCACGGCTTCATCAAGGGTGTGCCGCTGGAGCTGGAGGAGGCCGCCACCATCGACGGCTGCGGCCAGGCGCGCACTTTCTTTGAGGTGGTTGTACCGCTGCTGCAGCCCACCGTCATCACCGTGCTCATCTTAAACGGCATCTGGGTCTGGAACGACTATCTGCTGCCGCTGCTCATCCTGGGCTCGGCCGGGCGCGTGCAGACCATCCCGCTGGCGGTGACCGCCTTCGCGGGCAGCTTCCTCAAGCAGTGGGACCTCATCCTGACCAGCGCGCTGCTGGCGATGATCCCCATCATTGTGCTCTACCTCTTTGCCCAGAAGTACATCATCAAGGGCATGGTGGAGGGCGCCATCAAATAATACTAAACTCAATCGCAAACGCTTTGATGGGATGGCCTTTTTGCGTCTCCGCGTTGCCTCATTCACTCGGCGTAGGCTTCGGCTACGCCTTGTTCATTCGGCTTAGCGGAGCCATCAAAAATTCTCATCCCCTCTGTGCGTTTACTCATTCGTTTAGTATCAAGGCCCCCTGTCCATCAACTGTGCCCGGGAACCTGCGGGTTCCCGGGTTTGTTTAATTGTTGGTATTTTTTACTGCACAAGGTCCTTTGCGCGGCCCTGATGGTGTATGATAGGCGCAGCTAGTGTTTGGAGGCGTCTATGATTGATTTGCGCAGCGATACCGTCACAAGGCCCACCCCGGAGATGCTGGCGGCCATGGTGGCCGCCACCCTGGGGGACGATGTCTACGGCGATGACCCCACCGTCAACGAGCTGGAAGCGCTGGCCGCCCGGGTGACCGGCAAGGAGGCCGCCCTGTTTGTCAGCTCGGGCACCATGGGCAACCAGCTGGCCATCATGTCCCATACGCAGCTGGGGCAGGAAATCATCGCCGGGCTGTACAGCCATGTCATCCAGCATGAGGCGGGCGCCTACGCGCGCCTGTCCGGCGTGTCCGCGATGACGGTGAACCATGAAGGCCCCATCACTGCGGAGGATGTAAGCCAGAACACGCGTGAGCCGGATTTGCACCACCCGGTCACCAGCCTGCTGTGCCTGGAAAACGCGCTGGCTGACGGCACGGTGGTCACCGCGGGCCAGACCGCGGCCGCGGCGCGCCGGGCGCGTGAACTGGGGCTGAAGGTGCATTTGGACGGCGCGCGCCTGTTCAACGCGGCAACCGCGCTGAACGTGGACGCGAAGGACCTGGTGAAGGAAGTGGACTCGGTCATGTTCTGCCTGTCCAAGGGGCTGTGCGCGCCGGTGGGCAGCATGCTCTGCGGCGGGGCGGATTTCATCGCCCGCGCCCGGCGCAACCGCAAGGTGCTGGGCGGCGGGCTGCGCCAGTCCGGCGTGCTGGCCGCCTGCGGCCTGGTCGCCATCCGGAAGATGACGGGGCGCCTGGGGGAAGACCACCAAAAAGCCAGGGCCTTCGCCGGGCTGCTGGCGGCGCTGCCGCATGTGTCCGTCAACATGGACAGCGTGCAGACCAACATGGTCTGGGCAAACATCAGCAAGCCCGGTTTGGATGGCGCCGCTTTCACGGCGGCCATGAAGGAACAGGGCCTGCTGTTCAACGGGCCGATGGCGGGACGCTACCGCTTTGTGACCCACCATGATGTCAGCATGGAGCAATTGGAAACAGCGGCAAAGCTGATGGGCAAGTACCTCGCGTAGGCGGTTTTTCCGATTCCGCGGGTATTGACAGCAAACAGGCCGCCCCCGGCTCAGCACCGGGGGCGGCTTGTTTGTTGAGGCTTGGCCTTGATGCGCGGTCAGGCGCGGCTTTTCCGTCCCATCCTATTTGATATAGGTGCCAAAGGTGCGGAAGATGCGGTGGTCATTGTAGTATTCATCCCAGTAGTAATAGTCGTGGCCGTGGTCCGGCATGGTGGCGGCATCCCCCTTGGGCCCCTGCGGGCCGGCGGGGCCGGCGGGACCGGATGGACCCGGAATCCCCGGAACACCCTGCGGGCCTTCGGGGCCGATGGGTCCGGTCAGTCCGGTAAGCCCGATGGGGCCTTTGGAACCGACCGGGCCCCGCGGTCCGGCGGCGCCTCTCGGTCCGGCCGGGCCTTTGGGTCCGACCGCGCCCCGCGGTCCTGCCGGGCCTCTGGGCCCAACAGCGCCCCTGGGCCCGGCAGGTCCGCGCGGCCCGCGCTCACCCTTGACACCCTCAGGCATGAAGACCGCCAGGTAGGTCACATTGCCGGTCTCCTCGTTGCGGAAGGCCTGGATTTCAACAATCACGCCCAGGCCCTGTCTCAGGATATTGTTGGCCAGCACCTCCAGGTCATAGGCGATGCCCTGGTCCATGTCGTCTTTCTCCAGCTGGACATAGCCTTCAAGCGCTTCCGTTTCCTCAGCCAGCGTGTTGGCCGGTACTGCCAGGGGCATCATCAAGGCGGCAAGAAGGAGAAGCAGCGAGGGGAGTTTCATCCGGTGTTTGAACGCGCGCATCTTGTTCTCCTTTGATTCATAAAGTGTATCCTTGCGGATGTCAGGATATACCCATGATGGCGCTTTTCATACAAATGGCGAAAACTCCGGGGATTCCGGTACAACAGGGCCGGATTACGGCGGCGCGGCCGGTCAGGCGGGCGCTTTATCCCATGGCGCTGCCCGCGCGGACCCGGACGGGAAAACCGCAATGAACATAGCCCTGATGATGCCGGAGAAGCTGAATGCCCTGAAGCCGCAGCTACTGTAGGCGCTCTGATTGCCGGCGCTTGTTTGGCGGGAAACCAGCAGGAACGAAAAGATACCCTCCGGAGTGGTTCCGGAGGATGTCTTATCAGGTTTTAATTAAGGTGTGTTTCTGTGGTGCGGTGGTACTCATGTTTTGACGTATATTGGTTCCAATAGGCGTATAGGTGGTAATGGGCGGCCAGGGTGCCAGCCGGGCCGGCGGGGCCTTGCGGGCCAATGGGGCCTTGCGGGCCGGTGAGCCCCGGCGGGCCGGGAATTCCCTGGGGTCCTTCAGGTCCTGCCGGTCCAACGGGGCCTGCCGGTCCGGGAATACCTTGCGGACCTGCCGGGCCTGTTTTCCCGGTGGCGCCGGTCGCTCCCTTGGCGCCGGTCGCTCCCTTGGCGCCGGTCGCGCCCCTTGCCCCCGCCGGGCCGCGCGGGCCAACCGCGCCCCTGGGTCCGGCGGGGCCTCTTGCCCCGGTCGCGCCGCGCGGACCGCGCTCGCCCTTGATGCCCTGCGGCAGGAAGACAGCCAGGTAGCTGACCTCGCCGGTTTCCTCGCTGCGGAAGGCCTGGACTTCAATCATCACACCCAGGCCCTGCTCCAGGAAACTGTTGGCCAGCGCCTCCAGGTCATTGGCGGCGGCCTGGTCCATCTCATCCTGCTGCAGCTTGACATACCCGGCGGGGATGACGGCCTGTTCGGCCAGGGTGCTGTTCGGCGCGGTCAGGGGCAGCGCGATGAGCGCGCTCAGGAAAAGCAGCATAATGAAGGTCATGAAGCGTTTGGCAGTGCGCATAAGGTTCTCCTTTTGTGGTATTTTCCATGGGGATGTCAAGGTATACCCACATTCACGCGTTTCATACAAATGATGATTCAGTCAAGCGTTCACCCCGCCTGGCGGCGCGGAAACGCGTTTCGCCGCCGTCTGCGGCGCAACGCTGCCGGCCGCCATGCCCCGCTTTTCCGGATGCCGCGCCGCGCTGTGCCGGAGGGCTCAACAACCTGAAAACCCGCGCTTGCATTCCCGCGCGCGGCGTGCTAATATATCTTTTGCGGCTCATGGTTGCGCGCCATGAATCCGAGCATTACGCGCCAAGAGGTGAACCCCATGAAGAAAGACATCCATCCCAAGTACTCCGCCGCCACCGTGCGCTGCGTGTGCGGTGAAACCTTCGAGACCGGCTCCATCCGCAAGGAAATGCGCGTGGACATCTGCTCCAAGTGCCATCCCTTCTACACCGGCAAGCAGAAGCTGGTGGACAGCGGCGGCCGTGTGGACCGTTTCATGAAGCGCTACGAAAAGCAGACCGAGAACGCCTGAGGCGGACTTGTACTTGTTGTAAAAGGGCTGCGTGCCTTGGCGCGCGGCCCTTTTGCGCTGTCCCGGCTCAAGTTCCCCGTGAACCCCGCCGGGTATAATCAACTGGCGGGCGGCGCAAGCGGCCGCCCTGAAGGAGATATGCACATGTATTCCATAGATGCCAACAAGGAGCCCCGGATGCCGGACATCGGCGGCCAGGCGGTGCTGGACGGGGTGATGATGAAAGCGCCCGACGCCATCGCGGTGGCGGTGCGCAAGGAGAACGGCGACATCCTCGTCAAGCGCGATCCCTACGTCTCCCCGGTCAAAAAAGGGTCCTGGCTGTCCAAACCCTTCATCCGCGGCTCGGTCAACATGTGGCTGATGATGAAGCTGGGTATGGGCGTATTGCAGGACGCCGCGCAGATGACCGGCGCGCTGGAAAGCGAAAAGCCCTCCAGGTTTGAAACCTGGCTCAGCGAAAAGCTTGGAAAGGGCGCTGACAAGGTCATGATGGGCGTCGCGGCGCTGTTCGCGGTGGCGCTGTCCATCCTGCTGTTTGTGCTGCTGCCCAACCTGCCCGCCCGCGCGCTGCGCGCCGCCGGCTGGAGCCTGCTTTCGGTCAACCTGGTCAGCGGGCTCATCCGCATCCTGATCCTGATGGCCTACCTCTTCCTGGTGGGGCTGATGCCCGACATGCGCCGCACCTTCCAGTACCACGGCGCCGAGCACAAGGCGGTCTACGCGCACGAGGCCGGGCTGCCGCTGACCCCAAAGAACGCGCAGACCTTCACCACCCTGCACCCGCGCTGCGGCACCAGTTTTCTGTTGCTCACCTTCATCCTGTCCATCCTCTTTTATTCGGTGATGGACCAGCTGATTTTCAGCCTCTTCGGGCTGGACCTGGGCGCCAACTACCTGGCGCGCGTGCTCACCCGCCTGCTCTTTTTGCCCCTGGTGGCCGGCTTGGGCTATGAGGCGCTCAAGGGACTGGCCCGCGCCAACACCCCGCTCACCCGCGCACTGCGCTGGCCGGGGATGCAGCTGCAGCGGCTGACCACCAGGCCGCCCACCGACGCGATGCTGGAGGTGTCCATCGCCGCGCTGAACGCCGCCCTGCACGGGCTGCCGGAAGGGGAGCAGACGCCGGAAGGCTATGTGCTTCTGCGCGCGGCCCAGGCGCAGCCCGCTTGACCGTCAAGGAAGCCCTGCGCAAGGCCGCGGGGCTGTTTTTAAAGGCCGGCGTGCCCGACGCGCGCCTGGACGCCCGGCTGCTGCTGGCCCAGGTGCTGGGTAGGCCGCAGCTGGAACTGCTCGCCGCGCCGGACCTGCCCCTGAATGAAGCGCAGGCGGCTTGCTACTTTGAGCTGGCCGCCCGCCGCGCCGCGCGGGAACCCCTGCAGTACATCCTGGGCCGGGCGGATTTCATGGGCCACCAGTTCCTGGTGCGCCCGGGCGTGCTCATCCCGCGGGATGACACCGAAATCCTGGCGCAGCGCGCCATCGCCCTGCTGAAAGCGGGCGGTTCCGCGCTGGATTTGTGCTGCGGCAGCGGCATCCTGGGCATCAGCCTGCAAAAGGCGCGGCCGGACGCGCGGGTGTACGCCGGGGATGTCTCCGGCCAGGCAATCGACCTGACCCGGGACAACGCCCGGGCGCTGGGCGCGGAGATCGACGCGCGGCAGGGTGATTTGTTCGCGCCCTTTATCGGCCTGCGCTTTGACCTGATTGTCTGCAACCCGCCCTACATCCCCTCCCATGAACTGGAGGGCTTGCAGGAGGAGGTGCGCCGGGAGCCGGCGCTGGCGCTGGACGGCGGCGCGGACGGCCTTCATTTTTACCGGCGTGTCCTCAGCGAGGCGCCCGGTCATCTGAACCCCGGCGGCATCCTGCTGCTGGAACTGGGTGACGGCCAGGCGGAACAGGTGTCCGCGCTGCTCTCCCCAGGCTTCACCGCCCCTGTTGTCTACCGTGATCTGGGCGGCCTGCCCCGCGCACTTGAAACCCGCCTCTTGCGCGGTGTAGACTAAAGGCATGAACGAGCATTTTGCGCGGCTGGCCGCGCGCTATGAGGAACTGGCGCTGACTGTGGCCCAACCGGAAACCATCCAGGACCAGCCCCGCTTCCAGGCCTGCATGCGGGAAATGGCGGAGCTGGAGCCCATCCTGTCCGCCTGGCAGGAGCACGCCGCTTTGCAGAAAGAGGCCGAGTCGGTGCGCTCCTTGCTGTCCGACCCCGGCATGCGGGACCTGGCGCGCGAGGAGTTGGACGGCCTGGAGCAGCGCCTGCAGGAGCAGGCGGACAGCCTGCGCCTGCTGCTGCTGCCCAGGGATGAGGATGATGAGCGCGATGTGGTCATGGAGGTGCGCGCCGGCGCCGGCGGCGAGGAAGCAGCCCTCTTCGGCGCGCTGCTGCTGCGAATGTACACCCGCTACGCCGAGCGCTCCGGCTTTTCTTCCCAGTTGATGTCCATTTCCGAAAGCGACATCGGCGGCGTCAAGGAGGCGGTGTTCACCATCACCGGCAAGGGCGCCTTCAGCCGGCTGAAGTACGAGTCCGGCGTGCACCGCATCCAGCGCGTGCCCGCGACGGAAAGCGCCGGACGCATCCACACCAGCACGGCGACGGTGGCCGTGCTGCCGGTGCTGGAGGATGTGCAGGTGGACATCAACCCCAATGACCTGCGGGTGGATGTCTACCGCTCCTCCGGCAAGGGCGGCCAGCATGTCAACACCACGGACTCGGCCGTGCGCATCACCCACCTGCCCACCGGGCTGGTGGTCGCCTGCCAGAACGAGCGCAGCCAGCTGAAAAACCACGAGCAGGCGCTGAAACTGCTCAAGCTGCGCCTGTATGAGCGCGCCCGCGAGGAGCGCGACGCCGCCCACGCCGGGCAGCGAAAAAGCCAGGTCGGCACAGGAGACCGCTCCGAGCGCATCCGCACCTACAACTATCCCCAGGGCCGGGTGACCGACCACCGCATCGGGCTGACGCTCTACCAGATTGAGCTCATCCTGGACGGCGACCTGGACCCCCTGATCGACCCCCTTGCCCTGCACGAGCGCCAGCAGCTGCTGGCGCAGCACGGCGCGGACTGATGCAGGCCTGAACCATCAA
>Ga0116174_10004727_pt1 | contig 10655 bp, 7 predicted proteins | sample AD_UKC087_MetaG_FD_89801 | JGI IMG/M metagenome (GOLD analysis project Ga0116174, IMG submission 89801) | Active sludge microbial communities of municipal wastewater-treating anaerobic digesters from USA - AD_UKC087_MetaG | ecosystem: Engineered > Bioreactor > Anaerobic > Digestate | place: USA...
TGTGAATTACGCCGTCAAGAGCAGCTTCCTGCTCAGCTTCCTCGAATCCGTGCCGGAAGTGGCCGCCCGGCTCCGGGAGCCCAACCTCAAAGACCGCAAGTTCGAGGACGTGGTAAAGGCCGCCGAGCAAGCAGCGGTGCTGGTGTTGGTATATTGACCGGGCGCAGAATGGTTGAGGGCGGTTGAATGGTGCGCGCTGCGCCCGGGCAGTTTGTGGGAGGGGAAACCACCTTGCCGAGCGGCGGGCTTATGCGAAAAACCGCTGGGGGGAGGATTCGGTTTGGGGAAGGACGCGCGCCGGGAGGCGCCCCCGCAAAGATTCCTGCCTTCGCGCTTTACTCGACGGAGGAGTTGGGATTGTATGTGGCCATAATGACAGGCAAGCACTTCAGAAGGCCGGGGCATGCGTAAGGGCGCGGCGGTAATCGAGGGGTTTCTGGCCAAGTTCACCGTACTGAAGGGCGCTTCGCGCGAATTGTGGATTACCTTCGCCGTGAAGTTCCTGGGCGTCATCGCTTACAAAGTAACGGTGCTGACGCTGGCGCTCTGGTTGATGGCCGATTTCGGGTATGGCGACGCGGACGCGGGGAGCCTGGTGGCGGGGTGGTCCATTTTGATGACGGTCGTCACGCTGCTGGTGGGGTCGCTGACGGATGCCATTGGGTTGCGGCGGACGTTCTTTTTGGGTGTCTGGCTTAGCGTGGCGGCGCGGGCGGTGATGACCTTCACGACGATTAAGTGGCTGGCCCTGGCCGCCGGGTTGTTTCCACTGGCGGTGGCCGAGGCCCTGGGCACGCCGGTGCTGGTGGCGGCGGTGCGCAAATACTCGACCACGAAGCAGCGTTCCATTTCCTACTCGCTGTTCTACACCATCATGAACCTGGGGTTCCTGCTGGCGGCGTTTCTGTTTGATCACCTGCGCCAGAGCCTGGGCGAGCAGGGCCGGCTTACGCTGCCGCTGGTCCACTGCCAACTGACCACGTATCGCACCCTGTTCTTTGCCTCACTGGGGATACAGCTTGCCATTCTGCCGGTGATTTACTTCATCCGGCGCGATGTGGAAGTCACCGACGAGGGCATCCGGTTCCAGCCGGCCGCCAGGGGGCCGGTGGGGCTGGGCTTCTGGCGGGTCTGCTGGCAAACGGTGCGGGACAGCGCGCGGGACACGGTGAAACTGTTTGGCGGTCTGTTGCGGCAGGCCGGGTTTTATCGCTTGCTGGCGTTTCTGATGTTGATTTCGTTCCTCAAGCTCATCTTCATGCAGATGGACTATGTCTTTCCCAAGTTCGGCATCCGCGAACTGGGCGAGGGGGCGCCGGTGGGGCGCCTGGTGGCCATCAACAACATTCTGATCGTCTTTTTGGTGCCCCTCATCGGGGCGTTGACGCAGCGCTTTACGGCGTATCGCATGGTGATCGTGGGCGGCCTTATTTCGGCGGCCTCGGTTTTTATCATGGCGCTGCCCACGCTCTGGTTTCAACCGCTCGCGAACGGCTGGGTGGGGCACTGGATCGGGCATGGTTACCTGCGATTAACGGGCGAAGTGCACCCGTATTATGTGATGATTACGTTCTTTGTGATCCTGATGTCCTTTGGCGAGGCCTTTTATTCGCCGCGTGTGTATGAGTACGCCGCGGCCATTGCGCCCCGGGGGCAGGAAGCCTCTTATGCGGCGCTTTCTTACATTCCCTTTCTGCTGGCCAAGCTGATCGTTGGCACGGTTTCCTTCCGGCTGCTGGCCCGGTACTGCCCGGAGGTCGGGGTGCGGAATTCGGGGGTGATGTGGCTGGTGATCGGCATTATTGCCGCGGTTGCGCCGGTCGGGTTGATCCTGCTGCGGCGTTTTATTCGCGTGCAGGAAGCCGGACGGGAGGGTTGACGACTCCCGGGGCGAAGCCCGGGCGGAGGCGGAGTGGTTTTGCGCGGGCGGGGCGCTAACTTACGGCCGCTTCGGTGATGACCAGGTCGCCCCGGAGGGCGTCGAGGGTTGCGCGCACGCCGAGCGGCAAGGTGGCGTTGTGGGAAACGTGGCCGAAAGGCAGGCCCATGACGAGGGGCACCTTGAGCGGGAGCAGCCGTTCCCGGAGCACATCTTCCAGGGTCTGGCGGTATTCCCGGGTGCCTTTGGCTTTCGGGTCTTTGCAGTCGGCGTTGACGCCAATGGCGATGCCGGCAACCTGTTGGAGAAAGCCGGCGTTAAGCAGTTGGGTCAGCATCCGGTCAAAGCGGTAGGGCGCTTCCTCGACGTCTTCCAGGAAGAGAATGCTGTTTTTGACGGGGGGCTGTCCGGGAGTGGCCAGGGCGGCGCAGAGCAGGCTGAGATTGCCACCCACCAGCGGCCCGGAAGCGATGCCGCGGCGCAGGATGGTGACGGTTTTGCGCCGGTAGCCGCGGCAAATGCTGCCGGGGGGAGACGGCTGCATCAAGGTTCGGAGGAAGCCCTGCCGCGTGAACGAGGGCAAGTCCGGCTTCACGAAATCCGAGTTGAGCATCGGGCCGTGAAAGGAGACGAGCCGGGCATGGGTCAGGAAGGCGCAATGGAGCGAGGTAATGTCGCTGTAGCCGACGAAGATTTTGGGATTGGCGCGGATGAGGTGGTAATCGAGGAGCGGCAGCAGCCGTGCGGAGCCATAGCCGCCGCGAACGCAAAGGATGGCCTTGACCTTGCGGTGAGCGAACATGCGCATAAGGTCGCTGGCGCGGTCGCGGTCACTGCCAGCCAGGAAACCGTGGCGGCGGCGGACGTTGGGGGCGAGCAGGGGCTTGAAACCCAAGTGTTCCAGGGCCGCGGCGGCGCGGTCAATGGTTTTCGGATCGGGCGGCGCGCTGGCGGGGGCGACGATTCCAATCGTATCGCCGCGGGTTAAACGGTCTGGCTTGATCAGCATGGGCGCGCGGGCAGCGGTTATTGGTTGCGAAGGGAGAGAAGCTGGGCCCTGGTCTGGGTAAAAACAGAGTCGAGTTCCTGGACCAAAGCGGGCACGCCATGCATATTCCGGGCGCGGCCAAGGTCTTCCAGCTTCTGAGAAATCTCGGCGAGGCGGGTGGCGCCCAGGTTGAGGGCGCTGCCTTTCAGCGCGTGGGCATGAAAGGTCAGCATCGGGCCATCGTTAACGGACTGGTTGATTTGGATGATGCGCTGGGGGGCGTTCTGGAGAAACAAGTCCACCAACTCCTGAAATACGCCGACGCTGCCGGTGGCGGGCAGGTTGCGCAATTCGGCAATGAGGGCGTAGTCGAGCAGCTTTTCGCTCGGGATGACGCGCGCGCGGGCCAGCAGCGTTGTATCGCTTCTTTTGGGGCGGGTGGGGCCCCAGCGTTCAATCGCAGATTGCAGATCGCCAACCCGGACCGGCTTGGAGATGTAGTCGTCCATGCCCGCCTGCAGGCATTTTTCGCGATCGCCCACGAAGGCGTTGCCGGTCATGGCAATGATGCGCGGGCGCTTGTCAGCCGGCCAGCGCTGGCAAATCTGGCGCGCCGCTTCCAGGCCGTCCATCTCCGGCATTTGCACGTCCAGAAACAGAAGGTCGTAGGGCTTTTGTCCGAGCGTTTCAAGCACCTCCCGGCCATTGCTGACAACGTCGGCGCGGTAGCCAAGCTTGCTCAGCACGCTCAGGCCGACCTTTTGGTTGATGGGATTGTCATCGGCCAGCAGCACGCGCAGGGGCAGCTTGTGGGCGAGGGTGGGGTCGAGCGTCGGGGTCGGCGGTGGTTTTTTCTCACGCAGGGTCTGGACCTTCAAGGCGTGGCACAGGGCCTCCAGCAACTGGGCCGGCCGGATGGGTTTATGAATGGCAACAGCCATTCCCTCGCGCACGGGGTGGGCATCCTCGCCGGACGGACGCATGGCCGAGAGCAAAAGCAGGGGGACGCAACGCCCGGAAGGCAGCTTCCGAATCTGCTCGGCCAGCGCCGGCCCTTCCTGTCCCGGCAGTTCCCAGTCGAGGATTACGGCATCGAACAGATCGCCTTGCGCGAGCAGGGCCAGGGCTTCGCGGCGATTGTCGGCGGTTTGAACTTTCATGCCCCATTGCTGCCCGCGATGGGAAATGATGCGCCGGTTGGTCGGGTTATCTTCGATAACCAGCACGCGCCGGCCCGCAAGTTGCGGCTGCGGGTTTAACCAGGCGGGCGGGGTGGCGGCGGCGGGCGCCCGGGTGGAGATGGTGAAGTGAAAGGTGGCGCCCTGGCCGGCCTCGCTCTCGACCCAGATCCGGCCTCCCATCAACTCGGCCAGGCGTTTGGAAATCGCCAAACCCAGCCCGGTGCCGCCGTAATGGCGCGTGGTGGCGGCATCCACCTGTTGGAAAGACTTGAAGAGCCGGCTCTGGCGATCCAGCGGAATGCCGATGCCGGTGTCCCGCACGGAGAAATGGAGCAGCCAATGATTGGGATGGCGGAGAAATTCCGTGTCCGGCGCGAAGCCGGGAGGCAGGCTGCGCGCGCCGTGTTCGTCGGGGACCACCTCGACGACGACCTCTCCCTGCTGCGTAAACTTGACGGCATTGCCGATCAGGTTGACCAGGATCTGCCGCAGGCGGGTCACGTCGCTGACCAGAATCCGGGGAATGGCATCGTCCACCAGGCAGGCCAGGTCGAGGTTCTTCTGGGCGGCCCGGGGAGCCAGCAGCTTTATGACCTCCTCCAGGCAGGTGCGCAGCTCGAAGGGGCGGTATTCCAGTTCGAGCTTGCCCGACTCGATCTTGGAGAAATCCAGGATGTCGTTGATAATCGTCAGCAGCGCCTCGGCGCTGTTGCGGGTGGCTTCGACGTATTCGCGCTGCTCGTCGGTTAGCTCGGTGTCCAGCAACAGGCCGGTCATCCCAATGATGCCGTTCATGGGGGTGCGGATTTCGTGGCTCATGTTCGCCAGGAACTGGGACTTGGCCGCCGTGGCGTCCTCGAGCTGGTGGTTGAGGGAAATGAGCGCGGCGTTGCTGGCGATGAGCTGCTGCTGGCTCTCGCGCAGGGCCCGGTAGGCTGCGTCGCGCTGCGACAGGTTGAGGCAGGCCTGCGCGTGGTGCCGAATGCGGGCCGCCAGCTCAATCTTATCGGGCAGCTTTACGAGGTAATCGTTGGCACCGAGGGCAAAGGCCCGGCCTTTGACCTGCGGATCCTCGTTGGTGGAAAGGACAATGATGGAAGTGTCCCGGGTGGCCGGGTTGGCGCGGAGTTGCTCCACCAGCGCCAGGCCGTCCGCGCCCGGCATTACCAAGTCTTGGAGGATCACGCAGGGCTTGATCCGGCTGGCCATCGCGAGGGCTTCGCGGGCATCGGCGCAGTAGTGCAGGTCCAGGTTCGGCTGGCCGGCCAGCGCGCGCCGAATGGCCTCGAAGACCAGCACCTGGTCGTCCACAAGCAAAACCGCCACGCGATCCCCGGCGGGAACCTTCGGACGCGCCGCATCCGGGCGGGCGGTGTCTTTGTTGAGCTCGTCGGTCATGTTTTTTAGCCAGCGACGCTACCCTAATAGGTAGTGCAGCGGCTGATTTTGTCGAGTGTTAAAATCTTGGCGCGGCGCGAGGGGTTCGGGCGCGCGCCGCGGACGGCGCTGGCGGCGCGCCCGGGCCGCCGCCCGTCCGCCCGGGACCTCAGGCATCGGGCGCGCCAATCAAATCCGCCACCGCCTGCAGGAGCGCGTCATCCCGATAGGCGCTCTTGGTCAGGTAGAAATCGGCGCCCGTAATCCGGCCGCGCGATTGGTCCCGTTCGCGGTCCTGGTTGGAGATGATCATCACCGGCAGGGACTTGAGCTGCGGGTCCTGCTTGATCAGCGAGGTCAATTCGATGCCGCTCAGGCGGGGCATGTCCACATCGGCAATGACCAGGTCGTATTGGCTGGCGCGCACGGCGTTCCAGCCGTCCAACCCGTCCGTGGCGCCGTCGGTCAGGTAGCCGCGGCTGGCCAGCAGCTTCCGCATCAGTTCGCGGACGATCAGCGAGTCGTCCACCACCAGAATGCGTTTTCGCCGGCGGCCGGCCGGCGCGGGAGGCTGGGGGGGAACGAGCTTGAGGGGCTGCCCGGCCGCCAGTTTCCCCAGGGAGCGCAGCAGGTCGTCCACGTCCACAATCAGGACGGGCGCGCCGTTTTCCAGGAGCGCGGCGGAGCTGATGTTATTGACCTTGCCCAGGCGGGCATCCAGCGGCTGCACCACCAGCTCGCGTTCTCCCAGGAAGCGGTCCACGAGCACGCCATAGCTCGCGTTGCGATTGCCGAGAACCACCACCGCCCAGTCGTCGTCGCGCGGTTGGGGAGCTTCGGCGTCAAAGACCTGGTGGGCGGTCACCAGGGCGACCTGCCGCCCGGCGAAATGAAAATGATGGCGGCCCTCAAGGGTTTCCACCGCCGCGCGCGGCAGCCGCAAGGCGCGCGTGATCTGGTTTAGCGGGAAGGCGTAAGGCTCGCCATCCACCTCCACCAGCAAGGCGCGGAGCACCGAGAGCGTGAGCGGCAACTGCAACTGAACCTGCAAGCCCTGGCCGGGCTGGGTGCTGATACGCAAATGGCCGCGCACGCCGCGGACCATGTTCTGCACCACGTCAAGCCCGACGCCGCGCCCGGAAATCTCCGTCACGGTTTCCTTGAGCGTAAAGCCGGGCAGGCAGAGGAAGTCGAGCAGTTCGGGGGCCGTGAATTTTTCGGCCGCGGCCGGGTCGGCCAGGTTTCGCTGGCGGGCGGCTTCGCGCACGAGCTCCAACGGAACGCCGGGGCCGTCGTCGGCAACCGTGATCAGCAACTGGCCGGCGCTGTGGCGCGCTTCCAGTCGGATGGTGCCCTCGCGGGGCTTGCCGAGGCGGTGGCGTTGCTCGGGCGTTTCGCAGCCGTGATCCACCGCGTTGCGCAGCAGGTGGGCAAGCGGGCTTTCCAATCGCTCCAGGAGGTCCCGGTCCACCGGAACGCTCTCGCCGATGATTTCGAGCCGCGCCTTTTTGCCCAGGGAATGGGCCAGGTCGCGAACCATGCGCGGAAACCGGCGGACGCCATCGCTGAAAGGGCGCATGCGCGTGCGCAGCACTTCGAGGTACAGGCGCTGGGAAAGCTGCGCGGAACGGCGGTCAAACAAGTCCAGCTCCTGCAGCCGGTCCGCCAGCAACTGCTGGCACGCGGCGGCCTTGTGGGCCAGTTCGGCAAGCTGGTGCCGCGTCCGCGCGGGCAGGCCCGCTTCATCGCCGTGCCGGCGCAGTTCTTCGAGTTGCTGCCACAGTTCGTTTTGCTGGCGTTTGAGGCGCTGGAGGGAGTCGGCAAACGGGCGCATCCAGCGCGCTTCCACCAGGGACTCGCCGGCCAGGCCAAGCAGCCGGTTCAGGTTTTCGGCGGTGAGCCGCACCACGCGCTCGGGCACGCCCGGCCCGGGCGGGACGCTGGCCGGAGGGGGCATCTCTTCGGGGGCGGGCGGCGCGGTGTCCGGGATGGCGGGCGGCGGCGGGGCGGCGGCGGCCGCATCGCCGGCCTGGGCCAAATCCGCCAGCGCGCGGAGCAGCGTTTGGGTTTCGGCGGCCGGCGCGGATTCCCCGCCGGCGCCCGGAGTCTCGGCCTGCCGGGCGAGCTGGAGCAGCTCATCCGTGCCGCGGAGCAGCAGGTCAACTTCCGGCTGGCGCAGGACCAGTTTGCCCCGCTGGGCCAGGACGAAGCAATCCTCCAGCGCATGCGCGATTTGCACCGCGGCCTCCAGCCCCACGATGCGCGCGGCGCCCTTGAGCGAGTGGGCGGCGCGCATGAGCTCGGCCAGGTGTTCGGACGTTGCCGGTTTCTGTTCGAGCTCGAGCAGCCCGCGCGTGAGAATGGCGACCTGGTTTTCGGCTTCGACGCGGAACAATTCCCGCATCGAGAGATTCGCCAGATCCTCGGGAGGGTCCGTGCTCACGCCAGGCTCCGGTTCAGGGACGAAAAGACGCGCTCGGCATCGAGCAGGCCGACCACCCGGCCCTGCCAGGGAAGCAGGCCCCGGGTATAAGCAAGCCCGGATTTTGCCAGCGTGGCCGGCGGTTCGGTCAATTCCGCGGCTTGAAACTTCTGGATGCCCCGAACCTCGTCCGCGGGAAAGGCATAGCGCTGCCCCGCCCAGTTGGCCACCAGCAGCCGATCGTAGGCCGCCTGCCGCGCTTCGGGTCGCGGGGGTTCGTCCCGCCGCAGCAAACGGGCGAGCGAGACGCAAAGCAGCAACTCGCCGCGCACATTCACCAGCCCCAGCACGATCCCCTGGCGTCGATGGGGCAGCGAATGAACCGGGCGGCGTTCGGCCACTTCCTGGAACACCTGCGCCGGCAAAGCGAGCCATTCGGCCTGGAGGCGAAACAACAGCACGGCTAGTGACGCCGGGGCCGCCGGCGTCTGCGCCTGCGCGAAATGCTCCGTCCAGGCGCGCCGGTAGTCCGGGGTCAGCGGGTGGTCCAGCAACTGCCGCGCGGCGGCGGAAAAGACCGGGCAATTGCGGCAGCGAATAACCTCCGCCAGCTTCGGGCAGGTGCCATTGCCCTGCCCGCCGATTTCATTCCAGCAAGCCCTGGGGTCCAGGACGGCGGGGGGCGAGGCTGGCGAATCGGGAGTCTTCACCGGAGTGGGGCGTCTTCCCGCCGGAAATCATGGCCGCCTGTCCCCGCTTTTGGGACGCCACCCAAAACGCCGGTCCTCCCCGGTCAGGCGGATTTTCGCGCTTCCTTGGCCCAGGTATCCTTGAGCGCGATGGTGCGGTTGAACACCCGCCGGTCCGGCGTACTGTCCTGGTCGAGCGTGAAATAACCCAGGCGCTCAAATTGATAGCGCAGCTCCGGGCGGGCGTCCTTCAGCCCCGGCTCGCATTTCGCCGTGACCACCTCCAGCGAGTGCGGGTTCAGGTGCTGCTTGAAGTCGCCGCTGGCGTCGGGCACGGGCACGGTAAAGAGCCGGTCGTAGAGGCGCACCTCGGCGTCCATCGCATGCGCGGCGCTGACCCAGTGAACGGTGCCCTTGACCTTGCGCGCGGCCGTCGGCCCGCCGGTCTTGCTGCCCAGGTCCGCCGTGCAGCGCAATTCCACCACCTGGCCGGCGGCGTCCTTGATCACCTCGTCGCACTTGATGATGTAGGCATACTTGAGGCGCACCTCGCCGCCGGGCCGCAGGCGGAAGTATTTGGGCGGCGGTGCTTCCATGAAATCCTCGCGCTCGATGTAAAGCTCGCGGCTGAAGGGGACCTTGCGCTTGCCCGCGCCCGGGTCTTCGGGGTTGTTGACGGCCTCGAGCTCCTCGACCTGGCCCTCGGGGTAATTGGTGATGACCACCTTGAGGGGGCGGAGCACCGCCAGCCGGCGCAGCGCGCGCCGGTTCAGGTCTTCCCGGATGCAATACTCCAGCACGGAGACATCGGTGATGCCGTTGTACTTGGTAATGCCGATATTGTAAGCGAAGTCGCGCAGCGCCTCGGGTGTGACGCCGCGCCGGCGCAGGCCGCTGATGGTGGGCATCCGGGGATCATCCCAGCCGGAAACGAGGTTCTCGTTGACGAGCTGCATGAGCTTGCGCTTGCTCATCACGGTGTAGCCCAGGCTCAGGCGGGCAAACTCATACTGGTGCGGCAGGGGCCGGGGCAGGTCAAGTTGTTCGAGAATCCAATCGTAGAGCGGGCGGTGCACCTCGAACTCCAGCGTGCAAATCGAATGCGTGATGCCTCGAGATAATCGCTCAGGCAGTGGGCGAAATCGTACATGGGGTAAATGACCCACTTGGCGCCGGCGTGATGATGCTCCGCGTGGCGAATGCGGTAGAGCACCGGGTCGCGCATCCAGACATTCGGCGACGTCATGTCAATCTTCGCCCGCAGCGTGCGCGCTCCATCCGGAAACTCCCCGTTCTTCATCCGGACGAAGAGATCCAGGTTTTCCTCAATGGAACGGTTGCGGAAAGGGCTTTCCTGCCCGGGGCGATCCGGGGCGCCGCGATACTTGTCGGTGTCTTCCGCCGAGAGATCGTCCACATAGGCAACCCCCTTCTTGATGAGCTGCACGGCGTATTCGTAGGTCTGGTCGAAGTAATCACTGGCATAAAACGGCTCCAGCGGAACCTCCGACGCCCCGGTCACCGGCCCCAGGTAAAAATCGTTCTTGCCGTTGACGGTCTGGGCCACCGGAAACTTGCCCTTGGGCTTGAGGCCAAGCCGGTCGTCCGCCCACCCGCGAATGAGCCACTTCACGTCCTCGATGATCGAGTCCACATACTCGACGTCTTCCTTGGTCGGGTTGGTGTCATCCATGCGCAGGTTGCAAACCCCGCCGAATTCCCGGGCAATGCCGAAGTTGAGGCAGATGGACTTGGCATGGCCGATGTGCAGGTAGCCATTCGGCTCGGGCGGGAAACGCGTATGGATCCGGGGGTATCTCTTTTCCGCGACGTGGGCAATCACGATGTCGCGGACAAAATCCGACGGCGTGTTCGGCGCACCGGTTGCGGCGGCAGGTTCAGAAGCTTTGTTAGCCATATTCATTTTGTATGGAACGAAGAATAACAGGACGGCCGCTCAATGTCCAACACGTAGCCGTCCCCCATTCCATCCCTCCCGATTATGGGAAATAAACCCGGAATCCCCGCCCTTTCGAAACCCCAACCGCTGGGTCTTTTGAGACCGCGAATCCGGCAGCCCTGGCACCCCGGCCAGCCGATAATCATCATGGAGCCCCAA
>Ga0116174_10004736_pt1 | contig 10645 bp, 10 predicted proteins | sample AD_UKC087_MetaG_FD_89801 | JGI IMG/M metagenome (GOLD analysis project Ga0116174, IMG submission 89801) | Active sludge microbial communities of municipal wastewater-treating anaerobic digesters from USA - AD_UKC087_MetaG | ecosystem: Engineered > Bioreactor > Anaerobic > Digestate | place: USA...
AATAGATTAATGATAATGCAAGAAGCCAGGAGGGTTATAAAAAATCAAGGAAAAATTTTAGTAGTAGATTGGAATCAGGATTCAAAAATTTCGCAAACACAGAGCACTATTTCCAAAAGCGAAATAATGGATTTAGCTTCAAAAACTGGTCTTATTTTGGAAAAAGAACTTGATGCCGGATCTAGCCATTTCGCTTTGCTATTTGTGAAGAAATAAATTGTTAAAACATTGATAAGATCGATAAATTGTTCTAAAATAATATCAAATGAAGAAGCTTTTATCAGCAATATCAATATTAGTTTTGGTTTCTATTTCAGGGTTATGTTATGCCCAGGATACTATAGTAAGGATTTCTAACCCTTTACCCTGGAAGACTTTTTTAGAATTCATTAATAAAATTATCGATGTGGTTCTGATTGTTGGTGTTGCTTTGGCCCCTGTCATGATTTTAATAGGAGCGTTTTATATGACAACTTCCGGATCTCCAACCGTAAGGCAGGACGAACAAATTAAAAAGGCAAAAGCCATAATACAGTATACTGTTATAGGATTGATTTTGTTGCTTGGTGCAAAAGGATTTGCATATTGGATATACCAGAAATTTTCTATTGTGCCATAATAAAATAATTTAAAGGTCAAATAAAATAATTTATAAAAAATGAAAAAGATTTTATTATCATTAGCCTTATTCGGATTAGCATTTGCTCCGTTGGCTATGGCTCAAAATTTTAATGAGCCAGCTGGAGGTGGAACAACAGACACTGGCGGAATACCAAAACCAGATTTTATCGCCTGGGTCAATACAGTCGCTAGAGTGATTTTCATCCTTTTAGTTTTTGCAGCCATTATTTTCATTTTAGTAGCAGGATTCAATTTGGCTACATCTCAGGGAGATACTAAAAAGATGGATCAGGCAAAGCTAATTATTTTCTATGCAGTAATGGGTATCGTTATATCTGCATTAGCATATGGATTGGTCCAATGGATCTTGAAGAAATTTGGAGGTAGTATAACATAATATTGTTATTTTCTTGCCTTGTCGCCGGTGTGGTGGAATTGGCAGACACGCATGGTTTAGGACCATGTGCCGTAAGGCGTGAAGGTTCGACTCCTTTCACCGGCACAGGCAATTCTGACAATTTGAAACAAAATAAATGTTTTCAATAAAAAAAGAGGAAATTTTTTTGCTGATAATGGGATTGATATTTTTTGCAAGTTTCCTCTTTTTTTATGGAAAAAAAATTGATTTTACTCTGTTCGTTGCAAAAGAAGCTGAGGCGTTTTCAGCCAGTATCGCTTGGTTTGTCGGACTTATTGTCGCTTTCATTATATATTTTATAGTCAAAATATTATTAGCTGGACCAAGAATCGTTTTAACAGGGAAAAGTGATTTTTCAAATTTGCTCAGTGTAAAGAATCCAAAAACTGGGGAAGAATTTTCATTTTGGGGATTTACAAGAACTATAATTCTTATACTTTTTATTTTTTCTCTTTTTATGTTTGCTTTAGCCGGCGTGAATACGGCGACTAAAGGCAGGTTATTGAATCAAGAATTTTTTGTTATTGAAAAAAATATTTTTGGAGAACTTCCTTTTTTATGGTTGCACAGTCAAAATAATTTTTTAGCGCCGTTGCTAAGAATACTTGCTCCTGCGATTATTTGGTGCTTCCAATCGCTGAGCTTAGTAATGGGCGTGAGCATGTTTGTTTTTTATATTGTTTTTTCTAAAGAAGATTTTTACAAATATATTTTTGCAATATTTATTTCTTGCATGATCGCCTTGCCCTTTTGGTATTTTTTTCCGATAAATAGCCCTAACAATTATTATCTGTCAACAAATCCTGAAATAGCCGATTATAACCCGCCTAAATCTGTTTTGGAATTGCAAAGACAGATATATAATGAACAAAAAGAAAATCCTCCTGTTTCTACATTTCCCAGCATGCACACTACTTGGGCTATATTCATTGTTTATTATCTTTACAGGAATTATAAAAAGACCATTTGGCTTACAGCGCCATGGCTTTTACTATTAATTTTAGGTACCACTTATCTTGCGCAACATTATTTTGTAGATATTCTGCTCGCTATTCCTTTGTCTGCTATATCAATAATTATTGCAAATAAAATAGAAGATATAATAAAAGAAAAAACCCTTTAAAGGGTTTTTTCTTTTATTCTTCTTTTATATTGTCTATTTGTATTTTATCTTCTGTTTGTTCTGATTTTTTGCTTTTAGGGAATTTTATTGTAAGTAATCCATCTTTTAGAGATGCCTCTATCTTTGTTTCATCTATCTCTGCAGGGAGTATCACTCTTCTTGAGAATTTTCCCCAATAACATTCTTGGTAAATGTAGTTTTTTTTCGATTCTTCTGTTTTTTCCGATCTCTGGCCATTTATTACAAGCATTCCCTTATCAACATAAACATCCAAATCCTGTTTTTTGACTCCGGCTATCGGCGATTGAACAATTAGCTCGTCATCTGTTTCGTAGATATCTAATGATAATTCTGCAGAATATTCGTCTTGTTTTAATAAATCTTCTTTGTTTTTTATTATTTTCATAAATGCTTGTTTGCTAAAAATTTTGAAGTGAATTCTTTATTATTTTTTTTCAGATGGCGGAAACATTTCGAAACAGAAACCGCTAATATTAGTAATATTGCAATAATGTACAAGAAAAAGTAAGGATTTTTTTCCATTATATAATAGTTGAATATGCCGTGCAATAAAGCAGAGATGATTATTCCTGAGATTAATATTATTTTTTTTCTATTAATGATGCTTTTAGCAAAAAAATATCCCAATATCGCAGAACATAAGGCGTGTAAGAAATTAGCTCCAAGGAAACGGAATACAGCTATAGTTATATTCGTTTGAGGTGAAAAGTTGTTTCCCATTAAATAAAAGAGATTTTCTAAAGCTGCAAATCCCATTGCGGAAGTCACCATATAAATCATTGCATCTATCGGTTCGTCAAAACATTTGAATTGAGAGATTGCCGCTACAAAAAAGAATTTAGCTAATTCTTCGACTAATCCTATTACTACTGCCGAATATATGAAAATTCTCAACCAGGGGATAGAATCGATTATGGGTATTTTGTCTAAAACTCCACTTAAAAAAATTTCAATTATTGCTGTGGGGAATGTAACTAAAGCTCCGAGTATAAAAATTGACAACAATATTCTTTTTGGCTCTGGATTTATATCTTTTCCCAGATAATGAAATAGCCAAATTAAGCTTGGAATAACTGAAATCAGAATCAAAAAAATAAATGATCCTTCTTTAGTTGATATTACTTTATCTGCCTCCATTGATAATTTCTCCAATAAAGGCAATACAGTTGCTGGAAGAATATTTTGAAAAATCATAGTTTGATTCTTGAATTAGCAACAAAATCTTCAGGAACAAAATTTTTATCTTTATAGAAAAATGCTGTCATTGCAATCATCGCTCCATTATCAGTGCTTAATTCTTTTTTAGGGGCGAGAAATTGAGTCTGAGGCATTTCTTTTTTTATTTTAGCATTTAATATCTCTTTTAGCGACTGACTGGCGCTCACACCTCCTCCCAAGATAATTGTTTTAGCATTATATTGCTTGGCAGCATTTAAAGTTTTTTTTATCAATACATCAAAAATCGCATTTTGGGTTTCAGCGCACATTTCTCTGACATACGATTTTGATCTTCTAACTCCGGATTCCCGTTTTTTATAATCATATAAAACTGCTGTCTTTAATCCCGAAAAACTGAAATCAAAATCGTTTGTATTTAGCATTGGTCGAGGAAGTTTTATATCGAATTTTTTTGAAAATTTAATTTGCTCTTTGGCTAATTTTTCAACTATTGGACCTCCTGGATAATCTAAGCCAAGTATTCTAGCGACTTTATCAAAACATTCTCCAGCCGCATCATCTCTTGTCTGTCCAAGTATTTTATATTTTTTAGGATTTGCCATTAGGACTATTTGCGTATGGCCTCCACTGGCTACTAAAGATATGGCAGGAAACTTTATTTTTTGTCCAAAAATCCAAGGAGACAGCATATGTCCTTCTACATGGTTTACAGGTATCAACGGAATATTCCATGCGAAAGAGAGCGCTTTTGCGAAATTTATTCCAGTCCAAAGGCATGGTTCAAGACCTGGTCCCGCTGTTACGGCAATAAAATCTATTTTTGGTTTCAAATATTTCTTTATGAATTTTAAAAAGTTTTTCGAAAGATCCATTTCCCGGAATAATATTTCTTTTATTTTTTCTTCGTCTAGGTCTTGCGTATTTTGCAAATTTGTTTTAAGATATTTTGAATCTTTTAAAGCTTTTTTGAGAACTGTTATAAGATTTTTCTGATGGGCGCGTTTAGCTAGGGCAGGGTAAACACCTCCCCATTTTTTATGAATTTTTATCTGCGAAGAGATGGCGTTGGCAAGTATTCTGAATTCAGGGTCTTGAGAAGATCCTTGTTCTTGGACTATTGCTATCGATGTATCATCGCAGGACGTGTCTATTCCTAGAATTATCATATTAATAAAATTTTACATGAGATGTTGTATTATTTCAAATTTCTAGTAAAATTTTTGTATTAGGCTTAGTTTACAATGGTCTCATCGTCTAGTGGCCTAGGACGCCGCCCTTTCACGGCGGCAACACGGGTTCGACTCCCGTTGGGACCGCCATAGTTGATATTATCGTTTACGATAATTATTAAAATAATGTTAGTCGTAAGGGGTAAGTCAAACCCGTTCCTCCTGAATTGCGGTTCGCCGTAGGCGAAACGGCAATGACCTTCGGGCAACGCTTCGACTCCCGTTGGGACCGCCATTGGTTATTTTCGCAAAATAATACAATTCTATGCAAGATTATTTGAAGATTTCCCGCGCTTCAGACTTAGAAGACAAGAGAGAAAGAGCATTTTACAAAGCGCTTGAAATGATGCCTGGATTATTAAGCTGGGGGTCTTTATTGTTATTTATAGTGCTTTCGATTTTTCAGCCAATAGGAGTGGCTTGTTTTATTATTGTTTTTGATTTGTATTGGTTTTTTAAAACAGTCTTTTTTTCTTTTCATTTGAGAAAATCATATTTGAAAATGAAGCGCAATGAGAAAATAGACTGGGAGAAGAAGAATATCGATGAATATCCAGATAAGATAAAAGAAATTTATCACTTGATAATAATACCGATGTACAACGAGCCTCTTTCTGTCGTGAAAGAAAGTTTCGAGGCTTTGATGAAAACCTATTACGATAAGAATAAATTCATCGTTGTTCTGGCTTGCGAAGAAAGAACTAAAAATCAGACTGAAGCGACAGCTGCAGAGATTCAAAAAGAGTATAAAGATAAATTTTTTAAATTTTTTATAACTTGGCATCCGGGTGATATCGTCGGTGAAATTGCGGGGAAAGCTTCCAACGAAACATGGGGTGCCAGAATCGCTAGACAAGAGATTGATAATTTAGGGATAAAATACGAAAATATAATTTTTACTTCATTGGATGTAGATACAGTAGTAGCTCCGCATTATTTTGGATGCCTTACTTATTATTATCTTAGTTCTGATAATCCTACTAGATACAGTTATCAGCCGATACCTCTTTTTGTAAATAATTTATGGGAATCTCCGGCTATTTCGCGCATTTTTTCTTTTTCAACAACTTTTTGGCAATTAATTAATCAGGAAAGAGAAGGAAAGCTGCTCACTTTTTCTTCACATTCAATGAGCTTTAAGGCATTGTCTGATGTTGATTTTAAACAGACTAATGTTGTGTCAGATGATTCAAGAATATTTTGGCAATGTTTTTTGAAATATGACGGTAATTATGATGTCCAACCTATCTATTATCCCATTTCTATGGATGTAAATTGCGCTGAAACTTTAACCAAGACTTTGCAAAATATATACAAGCAACAGAGACGTTGGGCTTATGGCGCTGGGGATATTCCTTATTTTATATTTAATTTTTTTAAGAATAAGAGAATCAGCTTGGCTAAAAAAATATCATGGGCCAGAGAGATAATAGAAGGTCATTGGTCATGGGCTTGCGCGTCCATTTTTATTTTTCTTCTTTTATGGTTTCCTTTGCTTCTTGGAGGAGAGGCTTTTAATAAAGGATTGATGGCGCACAATCTTCCGCGCATTACTAGCGCTATTCTTACTATCTCAATGATCGGACTTATGATAAGCGCTTATTATAATATCCTCATGATACCGGAAAATTCTCCTAAAGAGAGGAAAGGCTTAAAACAAAAAATTATTATATTGTTACAATGGGTTGTTACTCCTTTGATATTGGTTTTCTTTACATCTGTTCCAGCGATAGACGCCCAGACAAGATTGATGTTAGGTAAATACATGGGGTTCTGGGTTACTCCAAAAAGCAGAAAAGAAGGGTAAGGTTGTTAAAGTGGGAAAATAAAAAACGGCTAAATGAATTTAGCCGTTTTTTTGTACTAGCTAGGAAGCCAATACTGTATTGAAAATAAACGGCTAAGTTGTCTTAGCCGTTTATTTTTTATTCTAAGTGCACTTTTTCTTTGAAAGAATTTAGTCTTTTTGACAGTTCGGGATATTTTTTCAAATGCTGGTCAGAGATTAAAATTTCTTTTGCAATTTGTCGCGTTTTTTCCACTAATTCAATGTCTTTTAGGGCAGACATAACTATATCCGGGATTCCTGATTGTTTTGTTCCAAAAATTTCTCCAGGTCCTCTGATTTCCAAATCTTTTTGCGCCACTGCAAATCCAGTTTCTGATTTTACTAAAGCTAAAGATCTTTCGTTAGAAGAGCTTCCATCGCTTAAAAATAAAAAACAGTATGATTGATATTGGCTTCTACCAACTCTTCCTCGGAATTGATGTAATTGTGCCAATCCAAAACGCTCAGCTCCTTCTATCATCATAACGGTTGCATTGGGCACATCGACTCCAACTTCTACCACTGAAGTCGAAACTAAAATATCATATTTTTTATCTTTAAAATTCTGCATTGTTTTATCTTTTTCTTTTATCGGCATTTTCCCATGAAGCAGGGCTATTTTGAGGTTTGGGAATATTTTTTCTTGAAGATGACAGAATACTTTAGTCGCTGATTTTACATCTTCCCAAGAAGAATTTTTTTTCTCTTTTTGATCTTTGTTCTCTTGGATTCGCGGGCAGATGACAAAAGCTTGTCTTCCTGATTTTATTTCATCAGCTATAAAATCATAAGTATTCTGGCGTTTTTCTTCGGTTATTATTTGAGTGATTATTTTTTTTCTTCCTTCTGGCATTTGTTTGATAATTGTTAAATCTAAATCTCCATAAACAGTCAAAGCCAGCGATCTGGGAATCGGAGTAGCTGTCATGGAAAGCAAATGAGGAACATAGGTTTTTTTCTGTTTTCTTTCTTTTATCAAACTGGCGCGCTGAGCTACCCCAAAACGATGTTGTTCGTCTATTATTAAAATTCCTAAATCTTTGAATTTTACTTTTCCTTTTATTAAGGCATGTGTGCCTACTAATATGTTTATTTCTCCTTCTTCTGTTTTTTCTATCAGTTTTTTCTTTGAAATTTCTATCGGTTGTCCTTTTAATTTTTTGGACATGAATTTATCTTGTTTTCCGGTTAAAAGACCGACATTGATATTGAATCCTGCAAATATTTTAGAAAGAGTTTTGAAATGCTGGATTGCCAAGATTTCAGTAGGAGCCATGAATGCGGCTTGATATCCATTTTTAATCACATTTAAACAGGCGATTGCGGCAACGACAGTTTTTCCCGATCCGACATCTCCTTCTAATAGCCTCGACATTGGGCTTGGCGATTCCATGTCTTTTAAAATTCTCCAGACAGCTTTTTTTTGATCATCGGTTAGCGGAAAGGGGAGCGATTTTACAAATGATTGGACCGCTTCCAATTTTATCGGGAATGCGATTGAATCTTGAGCTGAATTTTTTATTTTCTCCTTTATAACTAAAAGTTCCAAGACAAGCAGTTCATCGAAAGCGAATCTTTGCTGGGCTAATTTAGCTTTTTCCATAGAATCTGGAAAGTGGACTTGGCTTAATGCTGTTTTTAAATCTAATAAATTATGTTCCTTGATTATATTTTCTGGGAGATATTCGTTAATATCAGAAATTTCATTTAGAATTCCGCTTATTATTTTGCGTATCCAGCGCGATGATAATTTTTGGCTTTGGGAATAGATAGGAATTATTCTTCCTGTATGCATTAAATTTAAATGATTTGAATCGAATTCTTGAGGATCTATTTTTTCATAAATTGGATTAGATAAATGTATTCCTGATTTTGTTTGAACTGTTTTTCCCGCGAGAATAACCCAATCTCCTTTTTTGAGGATTTTTGACAAATAAGTTTGCCCGAACCAGGTTGCCTTAATGTTTCCTGTTTCATCGGAAATCAATGCTGAAGTTATTTTGTATCTTCTTATGAAATTATTTTTTATTTCCAATATCTGCCCTCTGATGGAAACATCTTGGTTAGCTGGAATATTTTTGATTTCTATTAATTTTGAAAAGTCTTGGTAGCGAGTAGGGAAGTAAAATAAAAGATCCCTGACTTTATTTATTTCAAGGTTTTTGAGTTTTTTTCTATAAACAGTTGGTATGCCGGGTAAAAAATTGATATCTGAATCTAAGGTTATCATAAATAGATTTTAACATATAAATGTATTTTAAAACAAAAAAGTAATAAAAAAGCCCATTTATTTAATGGGCTTTTAGTTTGATTTTTATGAACAATGTTTTGCAGTTGATTGATAGAGTAATGATAGTATTATATCTTGTGTAGAACTTATATCTACATATCCACAGCCTGATGAACTTCCATGTGGACTAATAGGAACTTGTAGCTGTTGGCTGATAATTGTAATTTCTTCATTATTTTTTTCAATCCATTCGTTGACCATCTTTTCTAATTCTTCAATTTTTTCTGCGGAAAAAAGTTTTATTCGACGCATTTATTATCTCCTTCTTTTAAAATAGCCGTGTCTTTTTTGGCTTAAGACTAACCGATTTCGTTATATATTAACTATAGCATACTTTTTAGTATCTGTCAAATAAAGTTAGAAAAACATTAATAATGTGCCCCCCAGCAGGAGTCGAATGTGTTGCCCGAAGGCATTCCCTCTTTCGCTGCGCTCAATCGGAATTCGGAGGGTTAGGTTCTTAACACACTGGAGTCATTATTTATATCTTCGATATTAATAATGTGCCCCCAGCAGGATTCGAACCTACATTTCAGCCTCCGCAAGGCCGCGTCATATCCATTGAACTATGGGGGCAAACAAATCAACTCAATTATCTTTGCCACTGTCTGCCTGTAGACAGTGTTGGTGGATTTAAGAATATTGATATTTATTTATATAATATTTCAATGTTTTTTACAATTTTTTATTTATGGACAATAGGTTATAATAAAACAAATAATCTTATTTTATGTATAATCCAGAAAAATCTTTAATAGAAAAAGAAAGAGGCGATTCAGTAGAAAATGTTGATTATATTTTAGAAAATCAGATTTCAGAAAGAATCGATGAATCTGATTTTTCAGATATTTACGGAAAAGAATCGATAGCTAAAGACAAAGACTATGTCCAAAAGATGAAAAGAAATTTCAGAGAAGCAGAAGATCAACTTACTTCGCAGGAAAGGGAAAAAGTTCATGAAAGGAAAAGAAAAAGCGAGGCTTTAGAAATTATCATAAGCGAGCAAGGAACGAAATCAGGATGGTTTGCTAATGAGAATATAAAATCTTCCATTATAAGAACTAGCGAATATGATGACATCAAAAACGGGGTAGACAGTATCGTAGAATTCGAGATATATGATAATGATACCAAATCGATAAGAAGAGTTGCTTTGGCAATTGATGCTTCGATGAGCGCGGATTCTTCAGTTTTAGATAGAAAAATAACAAGGAATATGGAAAGGTTCCAGCATCTTCAGGATCTTGGAGTAAAATATTTTGAATCGGAAGTAGAGGATTACAAAGGAGAACTTAATGGAGTCATGCCCGTAGTTTTTGCTTTAGATGGACGGAATACTAATGAATTGATAAATTTAACAGCTCAAAATAAAAAATTGATTGAATCCAGAGAAAGCGCCGAATTATTAAAAGAGACGAAAAGGGAATTAGATGGTCATCCTTGTCAGCAGATTTTTTTGAGAGAAGCAAGATTGCAATTTGAAGCTTATTTGAGGAAATTAGAGCAAATAAAAAGTCCCAGATCAGAAGAAATGATTCAGAAAGTGCGACAAGATTTGGAAGTGATTAATATTTTGATAGATTCAAAGCGAGAGATACCTTTGGGGAATTTTATGAATGATCAGGCATTTTCCAGAATGGAAAATTTAATTGCGCCAAAAGAAAAATTTGATTTTTCTACTTGATTTTGAATCGTTTTGATGTAATATCTTGATTATGGAGAGGTGGCTGAGTGGTCGAAAGCGGCACGCTGCTAATGTGTTAGGGAAGAAATTCCCTCCAGGGTTCGAATCCCTGCCTCTCCGCCAGTTAGGAAATGTTTTGGTTGGCTCGCCCTCTGCGAGGGCTCGCCAGCCGATTTTAAGCGCAAATTGGAATTTTTTATCTTTCAAAATGAAGTTCGAGCCGATATTTTTTAGGAATGCTCGGATTTCTTG
>Ga0116174_10004742_pt1 | contig 10637 bp, 9 predicted proteins | sample AD_UKC087_MetaG_FD_89801 | JGI IMG/M metagenome (GOLD analysis project Ga0116174, IMG submission 89801) | Active sludge microbial communities of municipal wastewater-treating anaerobic digesters from USA - AD_UKC087_MetaG | ecosystem: Engineered > Bioreactor > Anaerobic > Digestate | place: USA...
AATTTGTTTACTACTATAAGAATTTGCAACCCCTAAAAGAATAGGTGGTAAAGTCTATCTTACAAAATGTTGGTAAATGTAATTATAAAAGAGTTTCTGAACGTTATGTCTAACTGTTGGGCTTTTTATTTGGAAAGGAGTAATAAGTTTTATTGCATCGCAGTTGATGCAGTTCCGAATTCTGTGTAAACGTATAATAGTGAAATAAGAAAGTGATGTCATAGCGTTATTTCTAGCTATAAATCACTGATCATAATATTTTCTATATTTTTGAGGCGGCGGTGACACCGTTTGTCTCTGTACATTAATTATGGCTTGACGTTGAGTGATTTTCTAAGTTTTCATTACGAATTAGCTTGATCTCTTGTTACTATTTGTTGTTATTTAACTGTAACGCTGGTCTAATTTGCTCTGCTCCATTTTTGATAATTGTCTTACATTTATTGTAATCATACACTCGCAGTGTATTCTCCTTTCAAAAGAATATTGACATATACTACTATGTCTGATATAATCAAAATTGACGGATTCTCAACTATTTTTTATTATTATACATTTCAATAGCGGGAGATTATCATGAAAAAAGATATAAGAATTTGAGCGATGAAGAAAAAGGCGCATTTTGGGATATCCTAGTGTCAGCAAGCGCTGATATTCCAGAAATATTCAAAGATATCACAGAATTCGGTGGAAAAGCCAGTGCATTAATTGGAACTGGAGTTGCAGCTGTGCATTTTTTCAGAAAGAGACATGAGTACAAAAAATTTTATCAAAGATTCGAGAGTATAGGACGCGGTCTAATTCCAATAGGTGTCAGTGAAGAAGATACAAAGCAGATTTTTAGTATTGTTATCGATTATTTGAGAAAACTTCGCCATTCAGATCATAAACTCTCCTATTATTTCTTAAACAAGGAAAGGGCACCTGAACTTGTTGAGCAAATTTTTCAAGCTTGTATTTTGTCAGGTAAAGATTTGCGGATTTCTAACGATGACCTTCGCATATCACTTAGAAATCTGGCTTTTGTATTGCTTCAAAACAGCGGAGATGTCATGATCTTAACTGAAACAGCAGATGTCGTAGAAGATATATTAAGGCGACTGGAAAAATTTGGAATCAATTTAAATTCCATAGTTGATCGAATAAATACTTTAGAAGAGATTGTTCATCAACTTCCTCCGGATTATATAACTTATGTTAATAATGCTGTTCTCCCATCAGAAATCTCATCTAATATTTTCAGTTTTCGCAACCCTGCAATATCTTATCAAAACTCCACAAATTTAGATAAGCTAAGGGAATGGCTTTATCGTTCCAGCATACCTGTATGGGCAGTAACTGGACCAGGTGGAAGCGGAAAGAGCAGACTCGCTCTTGAACTTGCAAAAGAAGCTGAGCGAAAAGCAATCTGCAAGCCGGTTTGGTTGGACAAATATATGATGCAAGCACTACTTGATTGTTCTAATTACAACTATTCAAAACCTGTTTTATTTATCTGCGACTATGCTTCTCAGTTTGAAGAGCAGCTTGTGTCCTTGATTGATAAAATCAGCAGTCAATCTGGTGAAGCAAAATTTCTATTATTGGAACGATCTGCCAAATGGTATTATGGAATCAGAACGCGTAATTCGATCATTGAGACTCATTCAACTAAAAAACCGATTGATTTGTCTGATACTACTTTTTCAGATGATGAACTTTCTCAAATCATAACGGAACTAGCAGTTCATGAGTATAAAGGGCAATCTATTTCCTTTCATGATAAACAACAGATTATAAAAAAGCAAAGGAATTATCTGGTGAGAAAGACTCTGTTCGTTTTTTTGTTTTTTATGTTGGTAACATACAGTTATTTCAAAGATTCTGATATTCGAAATCTGAATCCTGAAGCATTACTGAATAATTACATTTTGCATTCGAGAATGATTGTATTGAAAAATCTTGGATGGAATCCGAATATGGATCAGAAACAAAAAAGATATTGAAGTAATAGTTGATAGAGGTTTTCGAATCCTTGCATATGCAACTGCCGTTGATGGGATTAAATGGGAAGAACTTCATTCACCCGTTCAAGATGATCTCGACAGTATTATGAATTATTATCCGAATAATAGAGAAAGTATCAATTATTTCTTCAGTCAGTTTAGTGAGACGGACGAAGAGGATACTGTATCTGCTTTTAAACCAGATCTCATTGGCGAATATATATTTCTAGAAATATGGAAGAATCTATTTAACAGTAGCAGGAATAAATGGTTTGCGACAATGCAGGAGCAGGATTATTTCTTAGTTTTCCTAGCTCATTGCCTTAATGACTGGCCATCAGAATTTAAAAAGTATAAGCTTTATGAGTTGATTTCGAATCAATCTGCCAACCAGATAGAGCGCTTCAATTATGCACGAATATTCAATTATGCAGTTAAAGAATCAAATTCAGAAAATGAGCAAGTTATATTAGCAGAAGAGATTAGGATGCTAAATCACGACCAATCCGCCTCTATTTTGTCTCAGTATACAGATGCTATCAAGTTTATTTTTGATAATTCAAAAAAGCACTAGAGATAAATGTATAAAGAAATTAAGTGATATAAATTATCATATGTTCAATTGCAAATCAAAACATGAACTGTATTATCTAACGCACGCACTTAATGATGTCGCAAGTGTACATGCTAACAATTGTGACTACGAAACGGCCTTAGAATACTATAACACTCTTTTACAAATCTATCGGTCAGATCTTTCTACTTCACCTTCAAACAGTACATTATTTGGAATATCTTCTGTTTACTTTAAAAAAGGCAATTACGAACGTGCTTTGCATTTCTTATTAATAGCATTAAATAATTCTGAACTTCTATTCGGTAATAATTCTCCAGAAACAGCTAGTGCTTACAATAATATTGGTGCTGTATATCAAGCTAAAGGAGAGTATGATAAAGCATTAATGTACTATAAAAAAGCATTGATAATCCTTGAGTCTACATTTGGAAATAATCATATTATTACTGCCTCGACGTACAATAATCTTGGGTATATATATCAAATTAAAGGCGACTTTACATCATCTATGATCTATTACAAAAAAGCATTGGTGATTTTTGAAAAATCATATGGCTTAGAGCACGCTGAGACTGCGATAATCTACAATAACATAGGTATTGTGTATCAAGCCAAATGTGACTATAATAATGCATTATTCTATTACAAAAAAGCATTAGATATTAGCCTCAAAACATATGGATTATATTATCCGCTCACCGCTCAAACATATATTAACATTTCTATTGTCTATCAAGAATTAGGTGAGTTGGATAAAGCAATAGATGAAATTATGTTAGCATTAGATATTCAAATCAAAATTTATGGAGAAAATCATCCAGAAACTGCTTCGACTTATCACAATATTGCATACTTTTATTATTGTTCGGGTAATATTGACAAAGCATTGAGTAATTATGAACATGCATTGAAAATAAAAGAGAAAGAACTTGGAATAATGCATTCATCTACAGCAACTACCTACAATGGTATCGCAAGCGTTTACCAAGCTAAAGGAGAATATGAAAAAGCGCTTGAAATGTATAAAACTGCATTAAAAATCAGAAAAAAGGTTTTGGACTCAAAAAATCCGGCAACTGCTACTACTTACTTTGGAATTGGAAGAACAATGTTTGAAAAAGGAGATTATGAACCGGCATATGAGTATTTTATCGAAGCATTGAATATACGGCTTGAAGTTTTTGGAACGAATCATCCTGATACTGCTAGGAGTTATTGTGAATTGGCCAAAATATATGAAGTTCAAAAAAATTATCAAGTGGCGTATGATTACTATGCAAAATCCCTTGATATCTTCATAACAATTTATGGAAAAGAATATGAAGAAACAGTTCAATGCATAAGTAAAATAATTGACATCTTGGAATTGTTTGTTAATTCAAACAGTATCGATAAGAGCCTATTATTTACACACCAAGTAGAAACTTTGTTTGAAGATAACTACGGAGTTTCACATATCTTTACTCGTTATATCTATCACCTTTTATACACCCTTTATCAGGCAAATAATGATTTCGATTCATCAATGATATACTATATTAAATCGCTACAATGAAGGTAATCCCCGGCTGTTACATTAAGAACTACAAACTGGCTAACCTTTTCATAAGGCTAGCCAGTTTTATATTTTTTCATAATTAATATATTACACATTTTCAAATATCAACAATATTGAGCTTAACTTCAATGTGATATCTAAGCATCTCATTGAGATGTCGCTGACAGCAGGGCGCCTTTTTGCAAAGGATCACAACGAAGGCTCTAACAACCATATCGGCAGACGCACACGCCTTGACAAGGATCTCAGCTTATGTTGAGGTGTGACTTAAAGCCGTCATATTTGCCAAGTTTGGTTTTTTGCGTAGCAGTATCTTACTAATTGCGAAAGGACTTCGAACTAGGTATAATCGTCATACGTGTGCATTTAAAATAGTTCGACTTAATTACGACAATGTTTTCTCTGGCATCGGCGAGATGCTTTGCAAACATATAGGCCTTACAGTAGTAATCGCACTGTCTGTAGGAAAAATCGTAGTTATGATAAGTATATTCATTGATTTTGCTCCATTCAGTTTTGATTATTGCTTGGCTTTACTTTTTGAAGTATTTTTTTATCAGCGGCCTCAGTTTAGTGATATAGAACGATGAGAGTTTGAAATGTCGAACGCTTATTTTCAGCTTGAAGCTTCTGAAATACCCGTGATTTCTGAAGAAAGCAAAACTCTTTTTTATCAGCGGAGCAGCTATTTTTCGTTGTTCCTTGCTGAAATGAGATGCAATATTTACCATATTATGCGCTTTCATACACATAGCCATTTCCAATGACCTTTTTCCAATGCTCCCTTCCTCTAATGAGGAGTATGTTTTGTCCAAAATTTTGAGGACGATTAGAGAACATCGGAAGCTTTCAACCGAAAATCTGTCAGCGGTGATTGAGTGTGCATGTTGTCTGCGATAATACAGGCTCTTTTGGAGCTGCGCCACGCGGGCTGCTTTCAAAATGACAATCGGGGAAAATGATTCATCCTCATGTATAATGCCTTTTACAAAGGTGATGCCATTCTTTTTGATAAGGTCCGATCTGTAAAACATAAAAGGTGCATGAGGAAGATAGCATTTGTATTTACACAGAACGCCGAGCATTTTTGTTCCTGGCATGGTAGGGAAACTGTGTTTCCTGATAAAATCTTCATCGTAGTTCAGATCTTCTGCATCTTCTGCAAATGTTTCGGAATTGAAGAATACCAAGTCCGCATTTTCTTGCTCAGCACGGCTTATAAGCAACTCTATTGCGTTATTAACGATGTAATCATCGCTGTCAAGAAAATAGATGTATTCACCATGTGTAATAGCAAGACCAGCATTTCTTGCATCGGAGGGGCCTCCGTTTTCCTTGTGTATCACCTTCACGCGGCTGTCTTTGGCCGCATAATCATCGCAGATAGCACCGCAGTTATCAGGCGAGCCGTCGTCCGCAAGAATTACTTCAAGATCCCCGTAGGTCTGTGCAAGGACGCTGTCAATGCACTCATTTAGGTATTTTTCTGCTTTGTATATCGGTATAATAACTGAAACCATACCATTTCCTCCTCTATCCTTAATTAAAACGTCATCTGCACAGCTTATCTATCAGCCTGAGCCATTTGCGAGAGCCTGCTTCCCAGGAGTGCTTCTTCAGCAGGCTCTCTGACGGAGCACACTTGCTCTTCAGCAGCTCATCCAGACTTACGGAAGGGTCGTCAGGATCCAAGTAGCTTGTGCAGTCACCGTATATTTCACGCAGCACCTCAATATCCGAAACAATCGTGGGAGTTCCAAGGGCGATGGCCTCGATGGGCGGTATCCCAAAGCCTTCGTATCTTGACGGAAATACCAGCGCCTTAGCATTTTCTATGAGTGCCTTTACCCTCTCGTCGCTCTGATACCCGAGGTAGAGCACATTTCCTCGGAAGCGGTCGGTTTCATCGAGCCATACTCTCAGATCAGTCTTGCCTACGATCACATACTGACACTCGGGATGCAGTCTTGCGTTTTCAACTATCCAACCGAAATTCTTGTGTGGGGCTATGCTGCTCACGGCAAAATAATAGCTGCCTTTTTTTATATCCGTAAATTCATCAAACACTGAACAGTCACTCTGAGTTTCGCAGATATGCTCCCAGCCACAGCCTATGACCGTTATCTTTCCGGGACGAACTCCAGAATACTTTATGATCTCATTCTTGCTGAACTGTGAGATCGTATTTAGCACCCGGCTCCGTTTTACGGCGAGGTGATATGATATACCAAACTTGACCCTTGTTTTCAGGGAGTTGAAGGTTATCTTCCCATCACCTATGGTCAAGGGTCTGATATCATGTATAGTGGCGATGCTGTTCCTGTACCATACGCCCTTGCTGCCAAGATTGATATACAGGGCTTTTTGCCTTCTGGCATAATGTTCGGCAGCGGTATAATCCCATGCAGGACGATGCGGCAGTTCGACCACTCTGATTTTTTTTAATTCAAAACCCAGTTTTGTTCCTACGGGCACGACGAGTTCTGCACGGTATCCATCTCCGATGACCCTGTCGAGACTCCTCACCGTCTCAGCCATATATCTCGGAATACCGTTTATGGCTCCTCCGAGCCCTCTTCCGTTTATAACGATCCTTTTCATTTATCCACGCCCCTTACGCTGATAGGTCCTTATAACCTTCAGGAGTTGCATTGCCGATCTATCCCAGCTGAATCTGCTGAGCGCCTCGTGTGCGTCAGCGACAAGTCCGTCAAGCAAAGCGTTCAGATCGTAGTCTGTTCTGTACGGGTCTATATAATGCGCACATCTGCCCAATACTTCCGGCATTGACGAGGTATCTGAGGATATTACCGGTGCTCCCATTGCGAGAGCCTCCAGCGGCGGTATGCCGAAGCCCTCGAAGGTCGAGGGAAACAGGAACGCCTTGCATTGCTTCATGAGCGATCTTATCTGTCCGTCCGTAATATAGCCTACGAAAATGAGGTTGCTTATTCTGCCGAGATCCAGCTTCTCGCCGGAGTTTTTCACGCTTCCTCCTGCAATGACAAACACCTCATCAGGATTCCGCTTTGCCTGTTCCACTATCCACTTGAAATTCTTGCGTTCTTCAAGACTTCCAAGGGCGAAGAAATACTTTCCCCTTATTATCTCCGGATACTTGCCGAAGATCGAATCGTCCTCCTCAAAGCCGAGTATATGCTGCCAGCCGCAGCCTATGACAGCGATCCTTCTTGCAGGCACACCGTATACTTCGGATATCTGTCCCTTTGAAAAGCGGCTGTCGGTTATGATCGGCTTTTTGCTCTTAGCGGCGGCGAAGTAGTGGATCCTATGCCAGAGACTTGATATTCTTCCGTAAAGGTTGTTGTACTCATCGGTCAGTACCTTATAGGCTATGTCATATATTACGGTGATACCCGGCTTTATCAGCGGGGTGATATTGCAGAAGCCCAAGCTTATAGCATGATGCTTTATCAGGTACATCGGGAGAGATGTCTGCGTCCACAGCAGTCCCCTGACCTTTCCGTACTTCACGACTTTTATGTTCCTGAACTTGCCGTCTATGTCCACATATTCCGGCACTATGATCTCGAATTCGCCCTTGCATATCCTCTTGTCGAGAGCCTTGAGTATCTCGTCGGCATAACGGTACTGTCCGGTCATGCGCTGGGCGTAGACCTGTCCGTCAAAGACTATTTTTTTCATTCTGCCCTCCGTCATCTGATAAGGTATTTCCAGATCCTGCTCAGTGCCTTTATACTGCGCTTCAGGTCAGACGGATCCTTTATACCCATTTTCAGTCTGTGCGCGATATATGACGGCCGCATATAGTATTTTTTGCGGGCGTCATCGCAGAATCGTACCATTTCCTCGCCGGTAATGCCGGGAAGATCAAGGAGGCAGTTTATCGTGCCGTCCTCCTTCACATAGTCAGAGTATCCGCCGCGGATATAGCCGTTCTCCTTTGCCCAGAGATATGCCTCTGTTCCCGGGAAGGGCAGCAGCGGATAGAACTGAGCCGTATCTGTATCAAGCTCAAGGGCAAGGCGCAGGGTCTCCTGCATGGTAGCCTTTGTTTCGCCCTTGTTTCCCACCATATAGCAGGCGTGTATCTGCAAGCCGGCTTTCTTTGCATTATCGACATAGTCATGTACCTGAGCAAGGGTAGTGCCCTTGCGGATATTGTTGAGTATATCCTGATTGCCGCTCTCTATTCCGGGAATTATCAGGTGGCAGCCGGCTTTTTTCATGAGCTTCATCGTCTCAAGATCAAGGTTGACTCTCGCATTGCATAGCCAGCGGAAGCGCTTGCTGAGTCCCTTGCTTATCATCATGCTGCAGATCGTAGCGACCCTGTCCTTTTTCATGGTGAAGGTATCGTCCTCGAATACGATCTCCCTGACATCAGGGAAGGTGCGAGCGATGTATTCCAGCTCGGCAACGACGTTTTCCGGACTTCTCATGCGATAGGCGTGTCCGTGCATAGTCTGGGGGTAAACGCAGAAATTGCACCTTGCCATGCACCCTCTGCCGGTGAACATCTGTATTTCGGGGTATTTTCCCGCAGCAAAGAAATAGTCCTTGTAGTTCAGGTGATTATGTACGAACTCGGACAGAAACGGGATCTCATCCAGCTCGGTTATATAGGGCATATCCGGGTTGGAGCATATATGTCCGTCTTTTCTGTAGGTAAGCCCCTGAACAGAGAACGGATCATCACCGTCCCTGATCGCACGGGCGACACCACGAACTATATAGTCATATTCACGGCGTGCAACCGCATCAACAAGGCGACTGTTCGCGAGAGTCTCATCAGGGAGAGCGGACGGATGTGTCCCGACGAGCATGACAAAAGCGTCTGGGTACATCTTCTTGAGCCTGTCAGCACAGAGCGTATCATTCACTATTGACGGAGTACTGGTATTGACGACGAACAGCTTTGTGCCGCAGGCGTGCTCCGCGATGTAGCTGTACTGCTGTTTATGGGTCATCGGACGCGCCGGAGCGTCAAGAAAGCTTACCTCAAAGCCGTCCTTCTCACATACAGCAGCCGCATATATCAGCCAGAGAGGATAGTACAGAGTTCCGCTCCTTGTGACTGTAGGACTGCGGTTCTCACGTGAGAATTTACCATATTTGGCTTTGAATGACGGATTAAGAAAAAAGACTTTCATTGTGTACTCCTTTTGTATGAGGATTTGCTCCTGAGCCTTTTTGACGAGAAAAGGTATCGGTGCTTCATGAACATATAAGCTAGACCTTTTATATGCTCCCAGTTCATGCGGCTTATCAGCTTCTTTTTGCTCAGGCGCTGCCATTCATGTACTATCCTCGCGCCCGGGCAGAATGCAGTCTGCCAGCCTGCCTTCCATACGCGGATACAGTATTCGGCGTCCTCGGGAGCGTAGAATATCTTTTCATCAAGCAAACCGACTTTTCTGAATACCTCGGGTCTTGCGAGCCAACAGGCACTCATCAGGTAGTCTACAGGGTAGCTAGCCATGCCGGGACGCGGCGGCCTCTGTATCTCAAGTGCCTCACCTTTTTTCTGCAATGCTTTTACAGGAAATGCCTTGCAAAGCTTTTCATGGAGAGTAGGAAAGCTGCGGGCGGACATCTGCACGACACCTCCGGACGTTGCCATCGTGGGACCGATAATGCCGTATCGGGGGTGTCTTTCCATTTCGCGTGCAAGCGTCAGGAAAGCTTCGTCACCGACTTCGGTATCGCTGTCGAGAATGCAGATATAATCCATATCCATTGCAAGGAGTTTTTTTATCCCCTGATTTCTTGTAATGGTAGTACCTATATTTTTACTGTGCCTTATCACGGAGAAGGATCCAGGGGATCCGGCGGTGTATTCATCAAGTATAGCGAGAGTGCTGTCCGTGCTGCCGTTGTCTATAATAACGGTATAAGCGGATACTTCCTTCAGCCCGGTTATTGAATGAAGGCATTTGCCTATCACTCTTTCTGAGTTCCAGGCGAGAATAACTATCCCGATCCTGATCTTATTATCCATATCCGTACACACTCCCTTCCATGCGCTCGTCAGCCTAATCTGTGCCATCCTTTTCATTACCGCGAAAAACGTTCTGAAGGCGCATAATATCCGTATAAATAGAGAAATCTTTATGTAGTATTATTCGGGCGCGGGACGATCACGATATACAATATCAGAGCGTCCGTTGCTGTTCAACCAGCCCGTTATTACGGGCTGGAACTTCTGATAGAGCTTGAGTCCGCTGTCAACGAGCAGAAGCGGTTTCCCGAACAGCCTATTCACGCACTGCAGCAGCTCGTCTAGAGAACAGATCAAGGATCTGCACATCTGCAAGGGCATTCAAATAAATATAGTGCATACCTTGCATTCATTATACCATATACTGCTGATTTAGTCAATGAGATTATATGAACAAATCCGCTTTTCTTTCCGTCAAATAGCGTATTGACGGGCTTTATCAGCATTTGTGGTAGATACATATAATGTGAAAACCGTCTTTTTTTCTACCAACTTTTCTACCAAAATCGCTCTTTTTCGTTCTCTTTTTCTCGC
>Ga0116174_10004746_pt1 | contig 10627 bp, 12 predicted proteins | sample AD_UKC087_MetaG_FD_89801 | JGI IMG/M metagenome (GOLD analysis project Ga0116174, IMG submission 89801) | Active sludge microbial communities of municipal wastewater-treating anaerobic digesters from USA - AD_UKC087_MetaG | ecosystem: Engineered > Bioreactor > Anaerobic > Digestate | place: USA...
GTTGGACTAATTTGCCAGATAACAATATTTCGTTTGGTACAGATGTGGAGGTTTTATTAATTTCTTCCACAACAAGGGAATTTACAATAGTAGAAAGTAATACTTGAACACTATGCCCGAATCTCAAAACATAGAATACAAAAGCAGTTGGCACAATGATTACTTGAAAAGGATATGCGGTGAAAGAAAACGGACGTATTACCAATAGCGAATATCTAAAATTGAATGAAATTTAGGCGATCTTCAAACAAAACAACCATGGATCAACCCAAACTCGAACGCTTACTCCGGCTGATGAAGATGCTCACAGCCAATAACTCATTAACCGTGGATGAAATTGCCGACAAATTAGGCATTTCGTCCCGTTCCGTTTACCGCTATATCGACACCTTTCGCGAGGCCGGATTCGTCATTAAAAAATCCAACAACTGCCCCAAACTCGACAAATCCTCCCCCTATTTCAAAGACATTAGCCAGCTCATTCACTTCACCGAAGAAGAAGCCTATATCCTCAAGTCAGCTATCGAAAGCATTGACGAGAACAACCTGCTCAAGCAAAACCTCAAAACGAAACTCTACACCGTTTACGACTACAACATTCTGGCCGAAACCATTGTAAGCGGAAAGAACGGACGTAATGTTGCTCAATTGGTACAAGCCATTGAAAATAAAAACACCGTTATCCTCAAAAATTATGCTTCTGCACATAGCAACGATATCCGCGATCGATACGTCGAACCTTATGCTTTCACCACCAATTACGTACAAATCTGGAGCTATTGCCCCGAAGAAAACAAAAACAAACTCTTCAAAATATCGCGCATTGGCACCGTGGAAATATTACCCGAAACTTGGCAATACGAAGCAGATCACCGCGCCGGCTATATTGACATATTCCGCATGAATAGCGATCACACCACACCTGTCAAACTCAAACTCAATCTCCGTGCGGCGAACCTTTTGGTGGAAGAATTTCCCCTTGCTTCGAAATACCTCACCCAACTTTCTGAAAATGAATGGATGCTCGTCACCGATGTTTGTTCCATGGATGGCGTCGGGCGTTTCGTGATGGGGCTCCTCGACGATATCGAAATTGTAGAATCACCCGAACTCCAAAAATACATTGCCGACCACCTGAAAAATATTCAAAATAAATTCCCATTGTCATAAGTTGTCTGTCTTTTGCACTGTCTTTCTTTCCGCCTTGGACAAAAAGCGTGAAGAAAATTGCCGGAGTGCAGCGGTTAAAAAGCGTCCTTGTTTGACGACCAACGGGAGGAGTTTGGACGCTTTGAGCGGAACGCAGTCAATTTTTAGCTTTTTATCCACAGCGTCGGCATTTTTTGTTTACTTTTTTTTGCTGAAGAAAAAAAGTAAAAGCCTGTCCGGCTTGAGGACAATAGAAAAAGATTGCTTTTATTTAGTACTTTTTTTCTCATTGTCATAAGTTGTCAAAACAAAACTGTTCCTTTGTGCTTTATTTATCTATCTAATAAATCATTTAAAAAAGTAACAGTATGAAAAAACTAATCTATTCAGTTCTTGCTTTGTTTTTCTGTTTTTCCGCAAGTGCCCAGAATCAAACAAAGGAAAAAGAGTTAAGTAATGCAGAAGTATTTTCAGCAAAAGCGGGAACGCTTATGCAAAAAGAATTTGTTGATATTGGGGTCTTAAAGAAATGTAAGATTATGGTTGTATATTTCACCGACCTTATTTCAAACACGAAACAATCTGCTTTGAAATTCGAATACGAATATGTTTCGAGCTATTCCACCGATACTAAAGCTGCTTTACTTGACCCTGATGAAGTAGAGGGTTTAATGAAATCAATAAAGATAATGCAGGACAAAGTTTTCCCTACTACACCAACCAACTACACCGAAGTATATTATCGAAGTCGTGGCGGATTTGAAGGTGGCTGTTTCACAAGTAAAAATACTTGGTCAAGCTATCTTAAGCTTGAAAAATACGATAGCAAAAGTTATGTGTGGCTTAATATTGATGATTTGGCTATCCTCTATGCTTATCTTGAACAGGCAAAAGCTAAACTGTAAATACATATAGATCTTACATTTCAATTTCCCGAAGTCATAGAACTTCGGGAAATTTTGCTTTTATTTAGTACTTTTTTTCTCATTGTCATAAGTTGTCAAAAACTCCCCGTTTCTTTATTCCTTCATTTTAATATCAAGCGTTATGAAGACAAAAAAAAGACATTACATTAATTTTGACATTGCAGGCTTCTCCTATTGGGAGGGATGCATGGTTTTTAATGAATTGAAAATCGGCACAGAGCTTACACTCATGAGGGAAGAAGACAACAAGTTCGACCCCTATGCCGTAGCCATTTACTACGGAGAATCCAAAATTGGATTTATTCCCCGCAACGCCAACCACGAAATCAGCAAATTTCTGGAACTCGGACATACCGATCTTTTTGAGGCGCGTATCAACCGCATTACACCCGATGCACATACTGAGAGTCAAGTAGGTGTGATTGTGTATATCAAGCCGGTGAAGGTTGAAGTATAGAATACCACCTAAAAGGGTTTCAGAACCTGTTAGATGTAAATGGAAAACTGAAAATGAGCAAAGACCGAAACATAAAATTATTTATGGCTGCATTTTATGCGGATTTGGATGTGCTCCAAAAAATAATTGTAAATAAAACTGATCTACGAGTGGAAATTCCAATACCCAAGGGAGATTATAAAATGTTTTGGCATAAGTCATATGTTGAAATTGATGTTTTGGACATATTGAATTGGGCTGCATTCGGATTTTACGAATACACAGACGAGGAAAGAATATGTCGAAGGATGTATGATGCAAAGAATATTCAAATTTTGAATGATTGCATAAACCCTTCTGAATATTACAATAAAGTAATCAAATGTATTGTCTGGGTATGTGATAAGTTTAGTATAAACAATTTTCAGATTAAAGATTATTCCCGTTTCAGACTTCTAAGACATGCGCTTTTTGATGATGAAAATTGGTTGGATGAAGATGATACGAAGGAGGCTTTAGAAAAAGGATATAGGGAAATTGACCTGAATCTGATGAATGAGGCTGAAAAGGGCAATGGTATTTCCTGTTATAATTTAGTTCAAAAAGTGGCTGACTATAACATTGATCCTATTGACTATACGGATGAAAGCACTATTGTCGATATTTTAGATGGAGATATGTCTTTTCATATATTGAAAATGATTAGCTACTTGTCGGAAAGAGAAAAATGGGATGAATCAGATACTTATCATATGCTTTCAAGCTTATATCAGGTCGGCGTCAGCAATTATATTTTGGATATTGTAATGACCGATAAAGCACGATTTTAAATGTTTTTGGCTCAACTGCAAAAACATGTGTTTGCAAAAAAAGAAAAGCATCTTTGTGAAAACATTTGGGTTGCCTCTTGTCCATCAATCAGGAGGCATTTTTTTATTTTTCGCCCTGCCTGTTTTTCCGTAAAAATCATGTTTCTAATAAAGAAAAAACTCGTAATTTTGAAGAATGTTTATCTTAACGAGCTCAAGATGTAGTTGATTTGAAATAGATCTTGAAGTTCCCAACAAATTGTACAACACTGGCGCTTTTATTCAAAATTCAACAGCAGAATATTTCATCAATAAAAATTGCACGAGATAAACAAAAACGATAATTTTGTGTTGAATTAATAGCAATCGGTATTTTTCAAACCAGTATCGACAAAAACAATTAAAAACCAACCTCAATATGTCACAATCATCTTATTCTCCCCATCCCGAACGCTATCAACATTCCGTCGGATACCGCTTTTGCGGAAAAAGTGGACTGAAGTTACCGCAAATTTCACTTGGCTTGTGGCACAATTTTGGAGATGTTGACGATGCGACCGAAGCCGAAAAAATGATTCAGTTTGCCTTTGACAACGGTATTACACATTTCGATTTGGCTAACAATTACGGAACACCTGCCGGCAGCGCCGAAACAAATTTTGGAAAAATACTGAAAAAAAACTTTGCTTCTCATCGCGATGAAATGGTTATCAGCACCAAAGCAGGACATGAGATGTGGCCGGGCCCATATGGCGATGGCGGTTCGCGAAAATATCTGATAAGCAGTCTTCATCAAAGTCTGAAAAGAATGAATCTGGATTACGTGGATATTTTCTACTCACACCGATACGATCCCAACACACCTCTTGAGGAAACTATGGGAGCTCTTTCCGATATGGTAAAACAGGGAAAAGCTCTTTATATTGGCCTTTCAAAATATCCTGAAGACAAGGCTCGAGAAGCATTTAGAATTTTACGTGAAAAAGGAACGCCCTGTCTGATTTATCAGGATCGATACAACATTTTCAGCCGCAACATTGAAAATTCACATTTTCCGCTATTGAAAGAACACGGAATTGGTTTTATCGCGTTTTCTCCCCTGGCTCAGGGCATCCTCACCGAGAAATATTTACATGGAATTCCTGAACATTCCAGAGCTGCCCTTTCTTACGGCTTTTTACAAAAATCGCAAATCACGCCCGAAGTGTTGGCCAAAGTGGAAGAACTAAACCTGATGGCTCAGCGCAGAGGTCAAACTATGGCACAAATGGCGCTGGCTTGGTGTTTAAGAACTGCTGACGTCAATTCTGTAATTATTGGTGCCAGTTCGGTAAATCAAATTCAAGAAAACATTGATGCATTGAAAAATATATCATTCACTGACGACGAACTCTGGAGAATCGGTGAATTGGGAGCATAGTTCAGAGACAATACACGTGTTTTATTCGGAAATCAAAACTGCAAAATGAATTTTTTCAAGATATTCATTGTTTTTCTAATTATCACTGGAGTCTCCGCAGGCTGCGATAATACTTCCGAATCATCTATTCCAGATGCTCCGGTAAATTTGCAACTCAACATGCTCGTCGCACCCTACAATACGTTTAATACGCCCAATTCGTATATAATTTACGACAAACGCAAAAACGAAATTGACAGAATTGGCTACGGAGGGATTTTACTTTATATAGATTACGAAGGGAAATATTGCGCTTTCGACTTGACCTGTCCTTATGAAGTAAGTCCAAATGTTCGCGTTTCACCAAATGATGAAGGAAAAGCGGTATGCGATAAATGTGGAAGTGTTTTTGAACTGCTTTACGGTATAGGAGCACCTATTTCGGGACCCGCCAAAGAACCACTGAAACGCTATCGTGTTGTGCTGTCAAACAATTGGCTTTACGTTACAAACTAAAAATCAGCCGTTTTTGATTATTCCCAATTTTTTTGGCTGGAAAAAACACCGGAAAAAGCCGTAATCACAACATAAAATGGATAAATCAGCGAAAGCAGAAAAGCATAAAACCAAACATTACATAAACCGAAAAATTTTCTGACGGAATAAAGAAAAAAACTGTCAATCAAGTATTTTAAAACAAAAAAAACAAAAAAATACGTCCACATCGTAGGCGTTATCAAAGACAAAACAAAAAAACACAACAGACTAAAATTCGTTAAAAAAACCAATAGAGCAACTGCAATTATGTCTTTGTCGCGATAAGCAGAAAATTTGGAACTCCATCGCTTGCGTTGACGAAAAAATGTGCTCAGATTTTCAGCAACTTTTGTTTCTACCATCGCCAAAGTCGATTTTAAAAATCTGATTTTTCCTTTGCTATTTTTCACACTCTCCAACAAAAACATATCATCTCCCGAAAGCAATTCATTATGAAGATCATTTACGTGAATCGAATAAATCTTTTTTGGAAAAGCAAGATTTGCTCCATTACACAAAATTGGTTTTCCAAAAGCTGCTGCTCCTGCTCCAGAAGCCACCAAACTGGCAAATTCCAATTTCTGGAGCTGTTGAAAAATTTTTAAATTACTTTTCAGTTCAACCGGAGCGATGATTAAATCGGGATGAAAGTGCCAATAAAAATTGCAAATAGTTTCTACCCAATTTTTTCGAGGCTCACAGTCGGCATCGGTCGTAATGATCAGTTCTCCGGAGACAATATCTACCGCTTCCTGCAATGCATGTTTCTTTCCTTTCAGCTCCGATTGAAAATATTTAACTTTCGGAAACCTTGAGCAAAATTCTTGCATGATTTTATAGGTTCCATCCGTCGAATGATCGTCAACCATAACAAGTTCATAATCTGAATGTGTCTGACACAAAAGAGCTGAAAGCAACTGAGGAAGTTTTTCTTCTTCATTGTGACAGCATACCACTATTGAAACAGAAATCTTTTTTTGTTCAAAATGATGTGAAGGGTCAAATTCAGGTAATTTTTTCCAACTCACGATGAACGTAATCACCATAACCAGATAAAATAAAAGGAGAACAGAAGCGACAAGGACAAAAATCATTTTTCAAAAAAGTTTCTCAAAAGTACATTTTAATTCTCAATTTCAATACCTGATAAAAAACAGAACAAAGCATCAATAAAGAATGTATGGAAATAAAAAAGCTGCTTCCAAACCATGTCAAAAGCAGCTGTAAATCTAATTGATTCTTCTAATTTGTAAAACTTCTCGAATTCAGATAACGCTAATTAAAAAATTTAATTTGATGAACAATTATTGCAAACGCCATAATAAAACACTTCAACAGAATCAGCCTTAAAGTTTTCATTTTTGGGCAATTGCAAAACTTCAGGATTAACATCAAATACATCATAAACCTTTCCGCACTGTTGACAAATGAAATGAGCGTGTGGAGTTGTATCTACATCATAGCGAGCATTTTTTTCGTCAATGGTCAACATACGGGCAGCTCCCCTTTCTATGAAAATATTGAGCGTGTTGTAAACGGTTGTTTTTGAAAGTGTCGGCATTGAAGGACTTAAAGCCGAAAAAATTTCATCAACCGTTGGATGCGTTCTGTTGTTCAACAGATAATCCATGACAGCTGTCCGTTGAACCGATGGTTTAATGGAATGCTGAATGAGATATTGTTGTGAATAGGCAATAGAATAATACATGATAATTTCTTTTTTTCTTGCAAAGATACAATATACCATTGATAATGACAAGATTTCAAACTTGAATTAAATTTAAATTTTTCTCGCCTATTCGACCTGCCGTTTAAAAAAATTAAAAGGTTATGACCGTTGTCGTGCCATAACCTTAAAAATAAAGAAAAAAACAAAATTATATTACACCCAAATCCTTAAGCATGGCATTGGTTACGCGCACACTTTCTGCACTCTTTTTGAAAAGTTCCTTTTCCTCTGCGTTCAGGTGGTAGTCAAGAATTTGTTCTGCACCATTCTTTCCGATCAATACCGGCACACCCAGACAAATATCACTCTGTCCGTATTCTCCTTCGAGATAGATAGAGCAGGGAATTACTTTCTTTTCATCATGAATAATGGCTTCAACCAGATATGCTGCGGCAGCTCCCGGAGCGTACCAGGCAGAAGTTCCCAACATCTTGGTAATGGTTGCTCCACCCAGCATCGTATCAGAAACAATCTTATCCAATGTATCTTTATCGAGTAATTCGGTAACAGGGCGACATTTATAAGAAGCATAACGCACCAAAGGAATCATGGAAGTATCGCCATGCGCACCGATAACAAGACCTTCTATTTCGTTGGGATTGGCATTCAATGCTTTGCTTAAATAACATTTGAAACGAGCTGTATCCAATGTTCCTCCCATTCCAATTACCTTATTGCGCGGAAGTCCTGCAATTTTACAGGTAAGATAAGCCATTGTATCCATTGGATTGCTCACCATCACCAGAATGGCATTGGGAGAATAACGCAATACATTTTCTACAACGCCTTTTATGATACCGGCATTCACATCAATCAATTCTTCACGCGTCATGCCAGGTTTGCGTGGCACCCCCGAAGTAATAACAACAACATCTGAATCGGCTGTTTTTTCGTAATCATTGGTACAGCCGGTAATTTTTGTATTAAAATGAAGCAGGGTAGCAGTCTGAGTCATATCCAAGGCTTTGCCTTCTGCCACGCCTTCTTTTACATCCAGCATCACCACTTCGTCGGCTATTTGACGAAATGCGAGTACGTTTACACAAGTTGCGCCAACATTTCCGGCGCCCACAACAGTTACTTTTGACATATTTTTTTAGTTTGAATTAATAATCTTAGAAACGGCTGCAAAATTACAAATTAATATGATTAAAGAAAAATTTCTTTAATTATTTTAGCATAAATATTTTTAAGTCGATAAATGACCTATTTTGCGGCAAAAAACCGGTAAAATTTCGCTAAATTTCATTTGAAAATAAACAAAATAAACGTAATTTTGTAGAATGTTAATTTTATGATTATGAAAAAATTTCTTTTCACACTTATCGTTGTTTTCAGTTTTTTATCTTGTCAAAACAAAAACTCCTTTACTGTGGAAGGCAAAATTACCTCAGCCAAAGGAGAAAAGCTTTACATAGAGCACATGGGTTTACTAAAAACAACTCCTGTTGATTCCATTGTTCTTGGTAAAAACGGAAAATTTCATTTTTCCGTAAAACGACCTGACTATCCTGATTTTTACCGACTGCGGATAAACGATAAAATGATTATTTTTGCTGTTGATTCCACAGAAAAAATTGACATTCAGGCTGAAGCAAACGATTTTTCCTTCAATTACAAACTTTCCGGTTCAGAGCCTTCGCTTAAAATCCAACAATTAAGAAAATCATTGATCAATATTCAAAATAAAGTCAACAAGCTTTCTTCCAACCTAAGCCCCGAAGCTAAGGAACAACTAATTGCCGAGATTGAGAAAGATGTTGAAAACCACAAAGCCGAAGCAAGGAAAATTATATTGGAAAACCCTAAATCCACTGCCGCTTATTACGCCTTGTACCAGAAAATCAATGATATCTATCTGTTTTCTCCTTACCTGAAAGAAGACAGACCTTATTTTGGCGCAGTAGCAACTTCCTACCACAATTTCATGCCCGACTACAACAGAAGTCAAAACCTCTACGCCACGGTGATGGACGCCATAAAAAATGAAAGAAAGGCAGAAAGAAATTTGCTCATGAAAGAACTTATTGCAAAAGGAGGAACAGGATATATCAACATAAAACTGCCCGACAAAAACGGGAACACCCAAGAACTCTCTGAGTTGCAGGGAAAAGTTGTACTGATAGATTTTTCGTTGTATGAAGCCCCTGAAAATGTGGATTATACTTTTGCCTTACGCGATTTATACAATAAATATCACGATCGAGGTTTTGAAATTTTTCAGGTCTCACTTGATGAAAATCGCTTTCTCTGGGAAAAAGCCATTCAGAATATTCCCTGGATTTGCGTTCGGGACGAATTGGGAACCAACACACCTTATGTACTTTCTTACAACATTTCGACTTTACCGACTTCTTTCCTAATGGACAGGCAAGGCAATATTATTGCTCGTGATTTGGATTTCAAACTACTGGATAAACAAATAGCAAAACTTCTGTAACTGTTTGCTGTAATCTAATTTTTATAGTGTTATTCCATTGTGCGTTTTCACGACTTCGTTCGGCTCACTTTCTCAACAAAAAAATTGAATGAGAAATTTTATCATTGAAACTGCACTTTCTCTGGGGTTTGATGCTTGCGGAATAGCAAAAGCCGAAGCACTTTCCGAAGATGCATTTTATTTGCAATCATGGCTGAAAGCAGGTTACCATGGGAACATGAAATATTTGGAAAGAAATTTCGACAAAAGAGTGAATCCAACATTACTGGTTCCGGGTTGTCAATCGATAATTGCAGTGCTTATGAATTATTATTCACCCGAAAAACAGCCTTCAGATGCGCCACAAATCGCCAAATATGCCTACAGCAAAACCGATTACCATAAAGTGATAAAGACAAAGCTTTATGAGTTGGAGAGAACCATTGGTGAAAAGTTCGGTAAAGATTGTTTAAATAATGAAGTACAACATATATTTGTTGATTCGGCGCCGGTGCTGGAGCGTAGATGGGCTGAAAAAGCCGGTTTAGGTTGGATTGGAAAAAACAAACAACTCATCCACCCGGGGTTGGGTTCTTATGTTTTTATTGGTATTTTGATGATGAATGCCGAAACAGAATACGATTCGCCAATTAAAAATCGCTGCGGGAATTGCAGAAAATGTATCGATTCCTGCCCCACCCAAGCTTTGTCGGAAGAAAGACTGGACGCAAATAGATGTATTTCCTATCTCAACATAGAATGCAAAACAACAATTCCTGAAGAATTTCAGACCAAATTATGTAATTATGCAGTCGGTTGCGATATTTGTGCCGATGTATGTCCATGGAATAGGAAATGGACACAAGCCAACCGGCATTCCGAATTGGAAACAGCTTCTGCCATAAAAAAATGGAACTCCAATCAATGGAAAAATCTTACTCAAGAAGACTTTGAATCAGCATTTTCTGAATCTGCCATAGGTTACGTTGGCTATGACAAGCTCAAAGAAAACATCGCAATATTGATGAAACCAAAAGGTAATAAAAAAGTATAGTTTACTTGTTCTTTTTTAGTTTATTGAGCCTTTTTTCTAAGGCATTTTGAGCCGTTTCTCTGTATCTATACTTATATTTCTTCTCACTTTTATATCCATAACCATAATGAGAAACATCATTTGTTCCATTCAATACGGTAGCCATGTTTTTGAGCTTCTTGGATTCATA
>Ga0116174_10004747_pt1 | contig 10627 bp, 7 predicted proteins | sample AD_UKC087_MetaG_FD_89801 | JGI IMG/M metagenome (GOLD analysis project Ga0116174, IMG submission 89801) | Active sludge microbial communities of municipal wastewater-treating anaerobic digesters from USA - AD_UKC087_MetaG | ecosystem: Engineered > Bioreactor > Anaerobic > Digestate | place: USA...
TCAGAAAAGGTTAGCATATAGCCAGTTTTACTTTTTTTCTGTTCAAAGAAAATCAGTTCCCATTCTTCCCAGTTAATTTCAGGAAACCAGGTATCTCCTTCAAATTCTGCATCTATACGAGTTATATACATTTTTGAGATGAGTGGAAGGAATAATTTAAATATCTGGCTTCCACCGATGACAAAGACCTCCTCATCAGGTTTACAATGTTGGAGGCATTCAGTGACATTATGACAAACTATTGCCCCTGGAACATAAAAATTATGGTCGTGAGTAAGAATTATGTTCACCCTTTGATCTAAGGTATTTCCCAGAGACATCCAGGTATTCTTTCCCATAATCACTGTATGATTTAAGGTCTTTTTCCGGAAATATGCCAGGTCTTCAGGTATTCGCCAGGGAATATGATTTTGGTATCCAATTAAGCCATTGCGATCCATAGCTACAATTAAAGAGAGTTTTAGGTCGGGTAATTTAGAGATAGAATTCATCATTTTTTAGTTAAAAACAATTTCACCGGTTAATATTTTGCTTTTAATATATACTGGATGGTCAGCATAAAGACTCACTTTCCCTTCACAGATAACATCTTCTCCAAAGCTTATATCACCGGTAATTTTTAGTTCCTTACAGCGAATCAGAGAAGGGATTCCATCTTTAAAATGTTCCATCATCTGGTTTATATTTCCATAATATCTTTCATCAAGCTCTATAGGAGGGACTTTTTCAATTCCCTGTCTTAGGACTATATGATACTGGTCGTTTAATTCATATAAATCAGACCAGATAGCCAGTAGGTCATTATTCTTCTTTACTGGAGAGAAACGAGTTCGGGGGACTACAACAGCACGAGCATTTTTAAAGAGACTGATAGCTGCACCCATTGCTGTTTCCAGTTGATAGATGGGCGTCCCATCTACCACTTTAGGATTAACAATTAGTGGTAATAACATTGTTCCATCACCAGTTAATAAGTACCACTGTAATGCTTTGAGGTCTATCCAGAGATTATTAGTGTTAAAATACTTATAAAGCTCAATATTTTGAAATTCGGATAATTCTTCTTCAGGACATTGAGCTATTTCTCTAAGCATCAATTGTCCATTTTTATCTTCACAGAGGTGTCCCCCTTTTTTATCCATTTCAGTTCTATGACATACTTCCATAACAAAATGAAGGACATTGGCTGCCATATATGAAGGAATAGCTGGATCAACTGTAGCTCCCAGGTTATCTGAATTGGAGACAAAAATGTAGCGGAATCCTGCATCAATCATTTTGTCCAGAAGTCCAGTACAATTCAATGTAGCATATAAATCTCCATGTCCGGGAGGATTCCATCTTTTTTTGAAATCAGGATTATCATAGGGTTTTAGATTATCCTGCCGAATGCGGGGAAACTTATTCTGCTGAAAAGTAATGGGCAGTGGTTGTTTTTCCAGGTCGGGGTATTTCTGGAGATATTTTTTAGTATCTTCATCAGTGTGAAAACTGTTCATAAACATTAAAGTCACTTCATATCCAGTAGCAATTCGTAAAGCCAGAATCTGACGGACGATGATATCCAGAAAATTCATATTTCCTTTGACCGGTAAAAGGCTTTTTGCTGCACTTAATCCCATACTAGTCCCCAGACCACCATTCAGTTTAATCATCACTATCTGTTTTAGCATAGATTGTTTTCTATAATCATTTAGAGAAGAATAATCAAGCAGATTATCTTCTCTTGGAGGACTGATTTCGGAAGAAGGAACAAGACCTTTTTCTCCCTTAACCAGTTGATTATAATAGATACAGAAAGTGCGAATTACACTTTCAGGGATGGACTCTGCCTTCATCATTCGGATAAACTGGTTTAACATCAATATATCCTCATTAGTTTTTATTTTTGGAGTCTTTTTACCACTATATCATTTACCATTTCATCATCAATATTTTCGGGCATTGTGATATGTCCTTCATCAGAATGAACCTCATTCCAGTTTTGTACAGTCTTCATAGCATTTTCATTTCTTGCCCAGTTTCTTCTGCCTACACCTCCCATAACATCCCAGGATAATCCTGATTTAATAACATTATCTATATATTCGCTTCCATCAAGAACAATGCCATTTCCGCTATTAAAAGCTTTTCCGACTCCAACGCCTCCACCATTTGAAAGAACCACCATAGTCAAACCACGAGCTGCATTTCCGGCAAAACAATGTGCTGCCATATCTGCCATCCGATTACTTCCGTCTTTGATATTTGCCGTTTCACGGAATGGAGAATCTGTGCCTCCGGTATCATGATGGTCTCTCCCTATCATAACCGGACCGAGTTTTCCTTCTCTAATAAGCTGATTAAAGCGTAAAGCAATGCGGATTCTTTCTTCTTCATCCGCATAAAGAATACGAGCTTTAGTTCCAACAACCAGATTATTCTCTTCTGCGTGTGTTATCCAGTAATGATTATCTTTATCCATAGTATTTCTATTAGGGTCAATTATTTCGGCAGCAACCTGGTCAGTTAGATGTAAATCGCTATCTTTTCCACTCAAACAAACCCATCTATAGGGTCCATAACCAAAATCAAAGCAAAGAGGACCCATAATATCTTCTACATAGGATGGAAAGATAAAGCCTTCACTTGTATCTATACCATTGCGAGCAATGCTGTGTTCTCCAGCTTCGAAAACTGAAGCCATAAAACTATTTCCATAATCCCAGAATTTTGCACCTTTATTACACAGTTTTTTGATAACCTGAAAATGCCGCTTTAAAGAAGCATCCACACATTTACGAAATTCCTCTGGATGGGAAGCAAGCAGGGCTCTGCCTTCTTCAAAAGTTAAACCAGCAGGAGTATAACCACCTTCATAAACAGCGTGACAGGATGTCTGGTCGGAAAGTAATTCGGCTTTTATATTATGTTTATCCACATATTCCAGAAGGTCAACTATGTTTCCATAGTAGGCAATAGATATTGGTTCTTTGGTCCGACGATGTTCATCTACCCATTGAAAGATTTCATCCAGATTACTGGAAACTTTTTTTACCCATCCTTGTTTTAATCTGGTTTCTATGCGACTATAATCTACTTCAGCGATTACACCTATACCTTTAGCAATTTCTACTGCCTTAGGTTGTGCACCACTCATTCCACCTAAACCAGAAGATATAAAGAGCACTCCTCGTAAGTCTTTATCTGAAGGAATACCTAAATATTTTCTTCCAGCATTGAGCAGAGTTATGTAAGTGCCATGAACAATTCCTTGGGGTCCTATATACATCCATCCACCAGCAGTCATTTGTCCATAATTTGCCACTCCAAGAGCAGTAAGTCGCTGAAATTCTTCAGGATTATCCCATTTTCCTATAACAATACCATTAGTAGAAATCACTCTGGGAGCTTCTTTACGGGATGGAAATAACCCTAAAGGATGTCCGGATTGCACTACCAGAGTTTGCTCTTCTGTCATTACTTCTAAATATTTTTTGATAAGACGATATTGCATCCAATTTTGACAAACCTGTCCGCTTTCTCCGTAAGTAACCAGTTCATAAGGGTAGAGAGCGACCTCAAAATCCAGATTGTTATCAATCATTACCTGGATACCACGAGCTGGCGTGATGCCCTTATATGAGTCAATTGGACGACCCCAAATTCTTCCCTGAGGACGGAAACGATAGGCATAGATTCTTCCTCTGGTCAATAATTCTTCCAGAAATTCAGGTGCCAGACGAGAATGCCATTCTGAAGGGATATAACGCAAAGCATTTTTAACTGCTAATGTTATCTCAGAAGGTGTTAAACTTAATCCTCTATGAGGAGCACGTCTATACTGGGGGTCAAAAACTGGATCTGGAGGAAATTCTTCATCCAGTTTTACTTCAAACTTCTTATCTTTCAACATAGTTTACCTCTTAAATATAGGTTCTGACAAAATTTAATTCTATCTGCCAGCTGGTTCAGATTATATAATTTTGTTCTAATCAGCGCTCTAATCATAATTATAACTTTATCTTTCTTCTTAATAAGTGTTTTTTGTCAAGTTAAATGCACGAGTATTTATATTGAAGGGATATTAAGCTTATTCAAAGTATAATCGTTTCTTAATATAGCCGAGTTGTTCATTACAAAGATATGTATTTTTATATATCATAACTAAAGGAAGCACAAGTCAGAAAATTCAGGTTTCAACTTTTCCAATTAATAAATATTAGTAGAAAGAAAATGCGATTTTATCCGGTTATTTCTCTTAAATTATTCTATCATTTTTAGCAAATAATTACTACGCTTTATCCTTTAGATTAATCTGAGAGTATCCTGTCTCTCTCCTGTCTCTTTTTTATGTAAAGTGTTAAGAGAGAGACAAGTAAGAGTTTAGGGACAAAATAATACATATCAGTCGGAAAAACAATGAGATAGTGCATTTTCTTACTGATAGTGCTTTAATAAAATTAAATCAATTTTAGAAATTGAGGAAGAAAGTTTTTATTTTTCATAAAAGAGACCGGCTCGGTTTTAGGGATCGAGCCGGTTTTTTAGAGGATGGGGGATATTATGTTACATTATTTCAGATAAGATTTTATTCATCATTGCTTTTACATCCGGTGTATACATATAAGAGAGCGGGAAACCGAAGGTATAACAATGAGAAGAACCTGTCACACTGCGTATTCCGATAATTTGATTATTATAAGTATTAAATTGTTCTTGGGTAGGTCCACTTGGAGTATAACCAACAGGTTTTATTCCCATTCTATAGATAGCGGTAGCAGTGGGATTAATATTCGGGAAATAAGTTACAGTAGCCAAGCCCTGATAAGTATTTACTAAACTAGCAAAGCTTGGTTCATTTGCAGCAGTATACTGGAGATGTACATTAGGATAACCATTTTGTCCAAGTGCTTGCTGGAAGAAAGGATTGATATGTAAAGCACTACTTAAGAATTTGGCAGGAGGTGAAGTATAAGGTACCCCAAGATAACTAAGAATAGTTTTTTGTTTAACATCAACAAAAGCAGCAAGATTAGAAGATAGCTGGCTGGTTGAAGAAATAATAAGATTCCCACCGGATCTGAGATAAAGAGTTAATCCATCATTTTCAAGCTTTAAGTTCCCAAAATCATTTACATTATCACTATGATAAATAACCAGTTTATATTTTTGTAAATCAGAAGGCGCAAGGTGCCGTAAAGATAGATCTTCATAAGTATCTCCCGGTACATTGGGAATTGTTCTTTTAATAAAATCTTTAGGTCCATTATAATCAGCGAGCATAGCTTCATATTTAGTGCGGAGAATTTCATCAGGTGCAATTAAATTACTATTTTGATCATCATCTATAATAAGAATACCATTGCGATTAGCGGTAGGGATAGTATCCACAAGCATAAATTGGAATACTGCTGGGTAAGGATCTACTTCACCTTGAAGGTCAACACAACGAACTTCAAGGGTATGAAGTCCGCTGGCAAGTGAAGTCAGAACTAAAGTTTGTCCTAGGGGAGAATATAATGGTAATCTAAGCCAAACTGTTGTATGCCCATCAGCATGTACATCTACCTGATGGGCGTTTGGATCATTAGCAAGTGGGGGATAATTATAAGGTTCGCCATCTAACCTAATGTCAAAATGAGTAATTTCAGAATAGTAATTCTTATTAGTTCGTCTATCAAGTAGATAGTCAATCTTTTTATCATAAGGGTTATCAGTAACATTATAACCGCCAGAAGCTAGTATGCTTCCATATTCGCCATGCCATCCCCAGCGTAACCAAACTTTTATATTAGAGCTATTTAATGCAGTTAAAGTGCTGTCCATATCTACGAAGAAATGAGTAGCATAGCGCTGTACACCAGAAGATATTGTAAAAGGCATAACTTCTGCTGAAGAATCATCGTAATAATCTACAAAGTGGTTTTGTCCTAAAGCATAGCAACGCTGGCTATAGATTAAAGTTTTGGGTCGGAATCCAGCTTTAACCTTAAAAGTGATATAAGAAGAGCCATCTAATTCAGAGACAACTCCTCCCATATTATAAGCACGAGCTACTATTTTAGTTACTGAGTTTACAACATTATCTTCAATGTCATAACTCAAAGAAGGAGTAGTATATTTAGTTAAAAGAAATCTATTGATATTAGTATCATTAGGAGAAATAGAGGTATCAAACCAGTCACTTTCACTTATAACTTCAACATTAGTAGTATCAGGACTAAGTTTGATTATTTTAAATTCAAATTTGTAAGGTATAGCAGGAACAGAGGGATTAAGTTCATCTTTCATTATGAAAGATAAACGAATTCCAGAGCCAACTTCTCCACCATTGGGGTTGCCCTTGGTAGTACTTAAGAAACAAGTAGGTCTTTGAGATGTTGTTTTAAAGTTTCTCCAGGCAATACTTCTATGTGGGAAGTTAGGATCAACAGGAGTAATACCACCCCTATTATCAATTGCAATAACCTCAAAAGTACTTTCTTTAGTTAAAGGATTGCCATTCTCATCAGCAGCAGGGAAGTTAATTAATGCATATTTAGCAGAAGTCCAGATAGTCCTCCTGGCATTAGGGTCACTTAGAGGAATGCTTTGATCCGCATTAGGTTTATAATGGAGCACCCAACCTGTTCCAAATCTATCAATAACATTTTGAGGAGTAACCTCACCATTCAAGTCAATATATTCATTACCTGGTGTAGATACAGGATTACCATTTTGGTCTTTAATTCGATAAGCAAAGCCAGTAATTACTCCATCAGGATCACTCGCACTCCAGAAAATCTTTTGTTGAAAAATAAAAAGAGAATCTGCATAGTTTTGAAGCAGTTCAGAATTATCATAACCTTCATATGAGGTTATTCTGATATTGGGTTCTTGATTGGCAAATTTATGACCAGATTTACCACAACCAGTTAAGACAAGCAGAGTTATGGAAACCAAAATGGTCATTATTAAGAGTCTATTACTCTTCTTTAGCATCATACCTCCCAAGGGTTTTTGACTTATAATATTCATTTATTCAAACAAAATGTAATTAAGAAAATCGTCAATAGATTTATTAATATGGCGAGCAGTAAAACAAGCTTTTAATAAATTTAGAAAGAGTAAAGAAGTTGTTACAGAACCAATTCCACCAGGTACTGGGGTAATTGCATTCACTTTATCAAAGCAAGAATTATAATCTATATCGCCAACATAGAATTGATTACCATCCTTATCCGTAATCTGATTGATTCCAACATCAATCAAGACACTTTCAGGTTTAATCATTTCTTCCTTAACAAAAGAAGGTTTACCAAGAGCAGCAATAAGAATATCCGCAGAACAGGTTATGTCTTTTAAGTTTTTAGTTCTACTATGGCATACTGTAACTGTAGCATTAGCATAAGGTTTTTTCCACAGGAACATATTTGCCAGTGGTTTACCTACTATATTGCTTCGTCCAATGATAACGATGTGCTTACCTTCAACCTCAATCTTATAATATCTTAAAATGTATATAACAGCTAAAGGAGTGCAGGGAACTAATCCATCTTTTTCTAATATAATATGTCCCAGATTGATAGGATGTAAACAATCTATATCTTTTTGAGGGTTAATGGACTCAGCTATTTTCAATTCATCAAAAGAAGGAGGTAGCGGTTTTTGAAGCATAATACCATTAATTGAAGGGTCTGTGTTAGCATAATCCAGGACTGTTAATAAGTCCTCTGGAGTGAAATTTGCAGGATATTGATTATATAAAACTTCACAGCCTAATTTATTCCCGATATTAATGATATTTTGTACATAGTAAGAAGAAGCAGGATCTTCTCCCACCTGTATAAGAAGCATTTTAGGTTGAATTCCCTCTTGGGCAATTAAGAATTTAATTTTTGATTGAATAAGTTTAGCTAATGGCTTTCCCGATAATATCTTTTCCAAGTCTATTATTCCTCATTATATATGTTGTTTTTATATTCAATGAGACGTCTGATACGCAATATCTTTTGAGCTTTATGGGTTAAATCATCCAACTCTAAATAGACTGCATTTATTTGCGGACCAAGATCAGAAGATTCATATCTTAGGGGAAGACAATGCCTGAACTTCTCAATAATAATTTCCTTTTTTACACCAATCACGCTGTTATGTGCTCCAGTCATACCAGCATCTGTGATATAGGCAGTTCCTTGAGGCAGAATTTCTTCATCGGCAGTTTGGATATGAGTATGCGTTCCAATAACCGCTGAAACCTTTCCATCAACAAACCAACCGAAAGCACGTTTCTCAGAAGTTGATTCAGAGTGGAAATCAATCAGGATACAGGAGGAATTATTTATATGATTTGAGCTGAACCAGCTTTCAAATGCTATAAAAGGTGAATTAGTTGGAGGCATAAAAAGCTGTCCACAAAGATTTATAACAGTGAGCCTTTTACCATTATTAACTATTGTATAATATGGGTTTCCGGGTGTAGCTAGAGGATAATTCAAAGGTTTTATTATAGCGTGATTATTTCTAATATAATCCCAGCTGTCAGCTCTATCCCAGAGATGATTTCCACCGGTAATAACATCTACTCCAGCATTGAATAATATCTTAGAGGTTTTTTCAGTTAAGCCCCGTCCATCAGCCAGATTTTCACCATTAAGGATGACAAAATCTGGATTAAATTCTTCTTTTAGCTCAGGAAGATAATCACAAACTATTCTTCTGCCTGCTTTACCAAATACATCACCGAAAAAGAGCACTTTCATCATTTTGCCATAGCAATCTGACGGGTCTCCCGAATCACCGTTACTTTTATTTGGCCTGGATATTGAACTTCTTTTTCAATTTGAGCTGCAATTTCTGTGGCTAAAAGTGCTGCTTGAGCATCCTCAACCAGGGTAGGTTCTACAATAATTCGCAATTCTCTTCCTGCCTGGATAGCATAAGATTTATTTACACCTTGAACTGAATTAGCTATTTCTTCCAGTTTAGTTAAGCGCTGCATATAGGTTTCCAGCATTTCTCTACGAGCTCCGGGACGTGCACCAGATATTGCATCGGCAGCCTGAACTAAAGCTGCATAGACAGAAATTGCCTCCACTTCTTCGTGATGCGCTTCAATGGCATTAACGATGATTTTACTTTCGCCATTCTTGCGAGCTATATTTGCTCCGATGATGGCATGTGTTCCTTCAAATTCCTGGTCCACTGCCTTCCCAATATCATGAAGAAGTCCAGCTCTCCGAGCTATTTCCTGGTCTAATCCCAGTTCTGCTGCTAGTATTCCACAAATCCAGGCAGTCTCCATTGAATGCTTTAGAACATTCTGACCATAAGAAGTGCGATAGTTTAAACGTCCCAGAATCTTAATCAGATTGGCTGAAATATTATGTATATTATTGTCCAGAACAGCCTTTTCTCCAATTTTTATGAGAGTTTCTTCCATCTCCTTACTCGTCTTGGCGATAACTTCTTCAATTCGTCCCGGATGTATTCTTCCATCCACAATAAGCCTTTCTAGGGAAAGACGTGCGATTTCTCTTCTTACAGGATCAAAGCAGGAAAGAACCACTGCTTCCGGTGTATCATCAATGATTAAATCAACCCCTGAAGCTTTTTCAAAAGTACGGATATTACGACCTTCCCGTCCGATAATTCTGCCTTTCATTTCATCCGAAGGAAGAGGGACCACTGACACCGTAGTTTCAGAAACATAATCAACGGCAAGTCGCTGAATAGCGGTAGAAAGTATTTCGGAAGCCTTTTTTGCGGCATCCAGTTTAATCTGTTCTATAGTTGCCTTTGCATCATTTGCAGCTACCTGACGAGCCTGAGTGATTAATTCTTCTCGTAATTGTTGGATTGCTTGTTCTCTACTCATTCCTGCAATTTCTTCCAGTTTTGCTTTCTGAGCGTTGATGAATTGTTCACATTCCTGATATTTACGATTGATTTCTTCTTCTTTGAATTTCAGTTTCTTTTCCTGTCCGAGAAGATTACTTTCTTTTTTATCTAAGGCGTCAAGACGTTTATCCAGGTTGCTAAGTCGTTCGTTGTATTTTCTTTCCTGATCTCTAAGTTCTTTTTGACGCTCTTTTAGTTCATCTTCCATTGATTTTTTTTGTTTGAACCATTCCTCTTTAGCTTCCAGGACAGCGGCTTTTTTAGCATTTTGAATTTCTTTATGAGCGGATTCTTTAATTTCTTCAGCTATTTTTTTAGCTTCAGAGATGAGACGAAAAGAACTTCTACGCTTAGCCAGATAAATAATAAGAGCTATTAAAAGACCCCCAGCCAATCCGATGGCTAACCAAATAACTTTATCCCATTGCATTATATAATTCCTTTAATCAATTTAAGTGGATTTATTCCACTATTGATATAAATGACCCGCGAGAACCGTGTATGCTTGTCCGTTAAAGCCAAGCACAAGGTGGGCACCTACCTTATGGGTTTTATGGATCCGGGACTAGCCGGCATGCATGCCACCCATGGCTCGGTTCCCTTAATTTTATTAGCTTTTCCGCAACCCATATCACGAGTTCCGCAGGTCATAATTTATATTTCCCCTACGATTTTTTCTACCATTTGATTTACTCGTTCCAGATTCTTTTCCAGTTCCTGATTCTGTTTTCGCAGGGAAATAATCTCATTTTGCTTTCTAAGAGCA
>Ga0116174_10004748_pt1 | contig 10627 bp, 9 predicted proteins | sample AD_UKC087_MetaG_FD_89801 | JGI IMG/M metagenome (GOLD analysis project Ga0116174, IMG submission 89801) | Active sludge microbial communities of municipal wastewater-treating anaerobic digesters from USA - AD_UKC087_MetaG | ecosystem: Engineered > Bioreactor > Anaerobic > Digestate | place: USA...
ACAAAATACTCAAGCTGCAAACACTCTTAGACAAACAACACAAAATAATACTAATGCTGGTAATATAGCAGTTGCTGAGAAAGGAGGATATCAAGTAGTAGCACAAAATACTCAAGCTGCAAATACTCTTAGACAAACAACACAAAATAATACATATGCACAACCTCTCAACGGACCAAATAAAGGAGGTTACATTGTAGAAAATCAAGGAACAAAGGCTGCTAACACAAACAGACAAACAACACAAAATGTAACAAGACTTGGACCAGCTGGAAAAAATACAGATGCTTCTTACATAATAAATCAAAAGAATACCATAGCACCAGTAACTTTAAGACAAGGTACACAAAATACAATTTACATAGCACCAATTAAATCAAGCACAGATAAAGAAAGATTAAGAGATGATGTTTTAAATATGAGACAAAATTATTCTAGAGATGAAATGACAATAATGAGAGATGGTGGTAGACCTACACAATCAGGAGTTAATAAAGGACCAAACTCTGATTTTACGGAATACAAAATGATTGCTCCATTAGATGTTGTTAGAGAATTATATCCCGATGCAACTGATACTATTTCTGAACGTATGCCTATAAATTTAACTAGGAAAGCTGCTATTTATCCTCAAATAACTCGAGTTAATTAAAAAAAAATAATAAAATATAAATAATTTTCATGTTTTTTATTGATAATTGTAAGAACAAAATGTTCCAGTAATGCTATTTGGTAAACCATAAAATAATCCAGGTACATCATTTCTATAAGAATTTTTAGGGAAAGTAACTTGTTCTTCAAGGGGTATGGGTATTCTTTCCATATAATTATCTTTTGTTTCTAATTGAGTAATTCGAGCATTATCCCAATAAATATTTTTTTGTGGATTACGATTTATATTATAAAATCTATTAATTGCTGATTCTTTATAATTAATGGCAGGATTAGTTAAATGAGTTGAAATTGGATCTAAGAAACTAGAACAAATTTTTGCATTAACTACGGGAATATTATTGATACCGATTGGATTAACAGTTCCATTTTTAGTTGCTTGAACATTACGATTTGTTAAAATTGATTCAACATCGACAGTATTAGAAAAATTTGGAACAGTGTAAGGTCCAGGAGTACTAACACCAAAGGATAATGATCCTTGACTTGTCCTCGGACCAAATTTTGGCAAACATCTTTGACAATTATCCACAAAATTGGAATCTAAATTATAGTTACCTGGAGCAGTAGTTTGTTCCAAGTAATCATTATAATATTCTTGATCGTACTTTAAACGACTACTGTTACCGTAGAATATACTTGTATTTGAATTATCACACATGATAGATATACTATATGCTACAAAATAATTTTAATACTATTATTTGAATCTGAATAGGAAAAAAAATTAATAATTAATAAATTGACGAAATATTTTTTTAACAATTCCAAACCATATTTCTCATATTAAATCCAGGATTCATAGGTCTTGCGATATTATTATGAATAATTGGACACACAGTTGGATCAGGAATTTGAGGATTTGATGGATCAAATGTACTTGTGCAAAGAGGTGATCTGGCACATTTAGGATTATACTTGAATTGATCACATTTTGATGAAGGGCGTTTAATATTTCTGAGTTCTGATTCAACGTCCACAATGCAAGGATCTTGTTTGAAAAAAACACGTCCACCTAATGTACATTTATTTTCGTTTTCAGCTTGTCCTAAATATAAACGATATTCTCCAGGATTTGTACTTATTTGTAGATCCTTTTGATACGCACAATTATCATAAATTAATTGATTGTTTGCTCCAAAATTTCTATACATCACTTGTAATATATTCTAACGACATATAAAATTTTTTTATATATTTAATTTTTGACCACAAGGAAAAATATTAGAATTAACCTCGTCCAGACTGATTAAACATATTTTTAGACAATTTAAATCTATCATCTTCTGTATTCCAACTTGCTCCTTGTCTCCTACTATCATTATTATTTACTTGAGAGCCTTGACGATATCTTTCATCAATACCAGATAATTCCATAAAATCTCTCGAATCTAAAATTCTATTCATATCAACGTTTTCTTCTTGAGTAACGTGATTAACTTCAATATTACCAAACATTCCTCTAGTTTCTTTTTCAAAATGTTGAGCCGTTTTATATCTATTTGGTTCGTAATCTATTTTTGGAACACGTTTGTCACCTTTAAGTTGATCTGCTAAGAAAACAAATTTTTCTTTTGGTTTATTTTGATTCGTATTTGGATTTGTAATGACTTTACTTGGTCTTGAATACATATTTGTTTTGCCACTCAAAAATTGTTTCATAATTGTTCTATCATGAGGAGTAATTTGATAAGATTTACTTAATTTAACTTGCGGTTGGATTCCGCCTCTTTTATAAAATATTTTTTTTCTTAAATATTCTTGTAATCTTGGTTCTAAACTCATTTTACCATCTAAAAATACTGCACTATTAATCTTTTCTAATTGTGCATCATATTTATCGTAAATTGGTTTCTTTTCAAAATTAACAACACCATTGTAATTAAAATCATAATCAACATTAACATTACCATTACCTTTGACATTACCATTACTCCTGACATTACTACCAGTAGTAGTACTAGTAGTTTGTTTAGTAGTTCGACGATTTGACATAAAAAAAATACTTATATAATTCTTTGATAAATTAATTGTTCACTTATTTACTTGATAATTTAGAGAAATCATTTCCCAGTTTGTTATAAACTTCTATTAAATAATCAATAGTATCAAAAATTGTTTCTAGAATATTACCTTTTGAAATAACTAACTTGATAATCACTTCTTTAGCTAAATTATCTTTCATAGCTTGACCACAAAATAATATATTTGATCCTTCCATTTCTGCTTTATTTTGTAACGTTCTATTTAAAAGTTGACCCATTGTATGATCTTCGTTTGTCAATATTAATTGTATTCTTAATGAATTCCTGTTATCTTCAGTATCATGTTGTCTAGCTACTATTTCTTTAATTTGTTCTAATTTTATTTTTATTATCTCACAGCATTTAACCAAAATTTCTTGTTCATTAATTTGTCCTGCACTTTCTACAGTTAATAAATATTCTGTTTCATCAGGTTTTAACTGTTTGTAATATGTGTTACCTGCTGCTGCCCAAATATTATTCGCTTCTCCTATTCCAAGTTGAGCGATTGCATAACATTTGAATTCTTCTTTTGGATTTAAACCAAGAATGAAACAAGGAGATTTTTTGTAAGGATGAGTAATTTTTTCACCGTTTTCAAAAAATGTTATATCGTGAGAAGTTATATTCATAACAGTTGGTGTATCATTTGTTTTATTAATGTACATTTCTATTTTATGTTTATCGTTTTCATGAAGTTCACGTTTTTTATCACTGTAATCTACACCTTTCCAAAAATGTTCTTGGAGTAAAAATGTTGGTATTTTTAAATTTGGATGTTTGAATAAAAATCCAGGATAAGATATTTGGGACAATTTTAGTCTCATCATATCGTTATTATATTTAGAAGTATTTTTTTCAATCTTAATTGAATCCTTTGGAAAAGCATAAGTAGGAATTAAATCCATTGATACTCTTCTAAGTGTATTGATAATCGTACAATTTATTGAGGAACCAGAGATATTTAATACTAACTGACTTTGCTCCAAATCAACATTATCTGTTTTAGAAACTTGTGAAACCGTAATATTTATTTTCTTATTTGACATTCTAATAAGGTATTATTTATATCTATGTATATATAAGTACAATTTAAATATTATTCATTTTTAATATTATTATTCTGTGAACAAGTGCGTTTATTATGTTTTAAATTCAATAAATATCATTAATATACCATAAGTATAATAATAATAAATTAATAGTAATGTCAGCAAAGATTCAAGAATTAATTAGTGATTTTAACATTATTTTCCGAGATATGGCTAATTACATAGCAGTAATTTGTCCAACTTCAATAATTGGGAGAAATATTAAAGATATTAACGGCGCATTTGATCGTTTAAGTCCAGCAAACAAAACAAAGTTTATTAATGGATTTGTTCTCAAAGTTCTAAAGTACAAAGAATATATTGACGCAGAAAACGAAAAATATTTCTTTCAAGAAATTGAAAAGGACGAAATAAAAAATAATAAAGATTTTAAAAGTAATGATATTAATTTATATGAACTTAAAACTTTATGGTGTGATATGACACAAGAAAACAAAGATATGATTTTTCAGTGTTTAAAAAGTTTATGTGCAATTAGTACTGAGTACATTTTGTTAGTCTAATAAATATTTAGTATAAATTGCAATATCCATATCTCTACTATTTAAACATTCAACTTTACCTCCTTCTATCAATTGCTCACGTTCTTGAAATATTTTGATTAATTGTTTCAATGGCAATTCTTTTAAGAAATTATAAACGTCGTGAATATTAATTGATTTATTTGATTTTAACATGGACATATTATCATCAGCATTATCTGTATTTAATTCTTGATCTATGTTTGTTTCTATTTTTGTTTCTATTTCTGTTCCAATTGAGCCAGAGTCAATAAGATCTTTTTTATTTTTAATGTAAATACCATGTAAATCATACAAAACTTTTCTATAAATTTTTGGCATTAATCCGTACAAAGTTTCATTTCGCTTGTTCCTTGTTTTATGATATAATTCTAACATTTCTTTTGTCAATATTTTCATTGAATTATGTATTTTGATGATTATATTATTTTTACCTTTATAAAAGTAAGGCAATAAATCTGTTAATACGTCTCTTTTATAAAATTCCAAATAAATTTGATACACATTTTGAACATTTGGTTTGTTACTCATAATGTATCTATAAATATTAGTTTGCAATTTAGCTATCGTAAACTTTCCTGTTTTATTTGAATCCTTGTAAATTTTAAGAACAAATCCTTCAGTAGAAATACTTTTTATTGCAGTATCATATTCATTATATTGTTCTAAAAATGTTCTCAACTCATCGACACTTTCTAATTTATATTCTTCAGTCCAAGGTACATTAGTTAAATTATAAGCATCTCTACATATTTCAACATAAGTTCCTTTAAGAGATACATTAGATAAATACAATTGTTTATAACGCCTATTGTTGAACTTGAAAGGTTGATTATAATTTACAATGTTCTTATTTTTGTAATGTACCAGTATAAAAACATAAACATAATCAGGATTCAATAAATTGTAGATACTTGGAGCAAATAAGTTTTCTGTACTATTGTTGTCACTAGTATTATTATTGTTCATTGTCTCCTCAAATAAATCCTTGAAAGATTGATTTTTTACCCAAACAGATTCACCAGCGTCTATACATTTTCTAGTTGAAATGAACCATTTATTTTTATGATTAAAAACTAATAACGTGGTACCTTCGTAACATTTTTGTACAATAGTATTACTTAAATCATTTGGTAACAATAATTTAAATGCTTCCTCGTTATAAATGATTCTATTAAATTGAGAACACAAATATTTCAAACTACTTCTTTCGTAAACACAACTTTTACACGCATTCTCAACATCATTAGTAGTTACTGCTGTAGCACAACTATTATTTGATAACATTTCATGTTGTTCATTGTAGTAAAAAAGTATCAAGTCATTTACTTCATCTTCCTTAAAATTAATATTGTACATTCTATTTCCATCTTCTCTAGTACTTGATAACAAAAAGGTTTTAACATCATCACATGTTACGTCATTTCGTGAAATGTTTTTTTTTGACGATATTTCATCAAGGATAGGATCTAAAGGATAAGTAGTATTCATTATCTAATTACTTGTATATATATAGCTTGTATACTTTTTAATATATATCAAATTTCCACGATATATATTTAAAATCATTTTTTAAAATAATTTCTATTTAAACATTTTTTTACTTAAACCTCTTTTTTATAAAAGTCAACATTATTGTGATTTAATTTTATGCAAAAATCTTCTTAATTAATTAACTTGGAGGAATATATATTATTGATATGTTGGATCCAAGTACTTTTCGTAATTTAGATGGACTATATTCTAATAAAAATAATAATGTTAGTAATAACTTGTTTAGAAATATGCCTATGCGATCAACAAAAAAAATGAATGATAATTTTGATACAAGTAATAATAATAACAGATTTGATGACACAATTATTGGAATGCCAATTAGACCTTCAAGCAATAAAAATAATTTTAATGAAAATAATAATAATTCATCTACTCATCTTGATTTTAATCTTTTCGATGCAGGTACAAATTTACAAGTTGGATCTTACAATATTGACGGAATATCAAGTGGAACAAATTCAGGATCATCATATGGTCAACAAGTATATTCAGAAATATCTAATTTTGGTTCTCCCTTATTAACACCTCTAAAACAAAGTCCAGAATATTTTATGACTTTAATAATAAATTGTTTATCTTTTGATTTAATTACAGTCCTTGATTCTGTAACAAAATCCAAGTTTTATTGCATTTCACCCATAACAATTATGTCTTCACTAAACTTTATGTATAGTTTGTATGCAAGCAATGAACATAATAATATTAAACTATTAACAAAATTCTTTCAAAACAAACCTCCACAATACATTAATAATAGTCTGGCTCGTTTATCATCAGACATTAAAAATTTGAGTGAAATAAATTCATTAACAATAGCACTCATTAATGATACTTCCTATAAATCACAAGCATCTGAGTTAAATAAATATAATTTAGGTACATGTTTGTCTTATTGTATTACAGCAGAAAATAGTAAAATGCTATTGCACAAAATTAATAAATTAATACATACTAAAACTAATAAACAAATGAACATTTTGATTGATATTAATTCTGATACATTTAATAAGAGTTCGTTAACTGGTGATACCGTATTCTTGTATAATTTTACAGTATTATCTCCCAAAATTAAAAATCCATTCCTCAAACAAAATACTAAAAAAGGATTTTTTTATGAAGATAATAATTCCAATAAAAAAATAGTTAATTACATGAAACAAACTAATACAACAGCAAATTATTATCAAGATGTAAATGTGTCATTGTTAGAATTTGAATGCACAAATGGGCAGGCGTTCGGCATATTAATGTCTAAAAATAATTCTTACAAATATCAGAATTTAGAGGAATACATTAACAATCTTAAATTAACAAGTTTTGATTATATAATAGTCCCCAAAATCAAATATCAAACAAAATTAAAACTTAATGAAACTTTAAAAAAAATGGGATTACAAGGATTATTTTCAAATACTAAAGAAAATAAATTTGGAATATCAACAATGGAAACTTATGTCACCATTTTGTTAGAAGATATTAATTCTAATTCATTGGAAGCAACACAAATAAATAGAAATTTATCTTCTTCACCACTTATTGATGACAAAAAAATTAAATTTAAAGCTAACAAACCATTTGTATTTTATGTTAGAACAATTAATAATAACTGTATTAATTTAACGGGAAGATTTTGTTAAATCATTAACTATTTCTGTATAATATCCTTTGTGAACTAATTCATCTTTTGGTCCTTGTTTTGTAAAATCTATTTCAGTTTTAGGTTTTTTATTTTGGAAATTACGTTCGATATTTTGCATTTTTCTCATGTTTTTAAATTCTTCAACTAATTTTTCATGTCTTCTACTCGATAATTTTTTTTCTTCTTCTGCTGTATACAATTTATTAATGTTACTCTCGTTAATGTTACAATACAAATTATTATTTCCTTCTTCTTTTTCAATTGGTGTTAATTGTACTGTTCTGTTATATGGATCAAATGCAATAAAGTCTTTTGATTTATCCTCTGAATTTGACTTTACTTCTGGATTTTGATTCGGCTTTACTTCTGGATTTTGATTCGGCTTTACTTCTGGATTTTGATTTGTTGGAACTGTCGAAAAATTATTGGTATTAAGTTTATTTTTTAATTCATTAATTTTGTCAATATTACTTGCTCTAGTATTTTGAGCTATTTGCATTGAATTGCTTTTTCTATTCAAGTCTTGATTCCTACTAATAAACCTTTGTGATTCAATCCATTTGAAAATATCAGTTAAAGTCAATACATCAGTACGTCCTACAACCATCATTGACGGAACTCCTTGTAATAATCCAGTTACTTTTTCTCTTTCTAAAGGATTATCCAAACAAATTAATTTAAAATAATTAATTAATCCCTCATTTTTAAGACTTAATATTACACTATTAGAATATTTGCATTTTTCACTATAAAATAATACGTTCATAATTTAGGTATATAATTTATGTATAAAAAATGTTAGTTCTACATAACTCGATTTTCCTATTACTACAATTTAATTTGCCAAATTAACGTTCCAATAAGTATTTGCTTGCGATATAAAGATATAACCAACTGCAATAGCTAGTATTTTTTTAATAATTGTGGCATCATTAATATCAAATCCAAATAATTGAAAATATTCCCATTTTTCAGTTAATATTGCATTGAATATTAACCAATCTAAAGCGTTTGCATTTTCAGATGTTCTCACCATTGTTCTCATACTCATCTCTTTGATTATTTTTGTATTTTCTCCAATAAGTTCTAATGTTACCACTTCATTACCTATTTCTATTTGCTCGCCACCCATTGTTAAAAATTTAGTTTTGTATAAAAATCGATTCATAAATTTTGGAGAATTTCCAAGAGAAACAATATTTTGGACATGATTCTTCAATTCATAAATTGTGTAAAAATATATTATTTCAACCACAGCGTAAATTGCAATATCAACATAGTGAGATATACTATATTTTGAAAAAGTAAAAAGTAAAATTAAAAAATAAACACTTATGCCTCCCATTATTGTCATGGATGAAAACATATTGTTAAGATCATGTATGGAATTATTGTTAGTATCTTTGAATTGATTAAATTCTTTTGATATTGTTGGAAGTTCTATTTCCTTTTGATAATCAGATATAAATTCAGTAAATAATTTATCATATGATCTCAGTTCCAAGCAATGAATAATCAGAACAGAAGAAAATATTATTAAATTTGCAATGAAAATATTATAACTGTAAAAAAGAGTAATGAACAACAAAATGTAAAAAAATATTTTACCGACGATACTAAAATGTTTAACTGTAAAATTAAAAATATCAGCTTTAATTTCCAATCCTATTAAAATGACCATTATAATTGCTAACACTAAACTAACTGTAAATCCTAAAATATGCATGAAAATTATTTTATTAATATATTTGTGATTACGTTTAATCATTTTTGTGTATCCATTAGAATTATAGTAAATGTACCCTGTAATAAATTGAGCTGCGTACACTAGTGTAAATAATTGTAAAAGTACATATTCAGATTTTTTGTGAATGATCGAAAGTGCTAATGCATATACAAATGGCCAAATTATGACAACAAGTACAAAAAAAGAATATGTAAGACTTATTAAATACAATATTAATCGTAAAATAATATTTAAACATTTATTTTTTGGAGATTCGATTTTGATATCTTTGTTAAATTGACTAAGTTCTTCCGCAATTTTATCGATATCAATTGATCCTTCAACTTTATTGGACTCGAGATGAAATATTCTTTTTAGACCATAAAATTTGAAAAATGTTTCAAGTAATTTACTATATAACTTGAAAAAAAAGTACGTAAGCCGCATTAACCTTTTAGTATCAAATTAATATTATAATTCGCAATATTATTGATAAGAATACTAATAAAATAAAAAATTCAATTTTAAGATATACTTTAAATAATTATCAGTACGTCAATACAATAAAAAAAATATGAAAATCACAATTATATCAGAATCATGAATACTCCTGAGACAATTATTTTTGAGAAACTATATACTAGATTATACGAATTATTACTCAATTTAAACAGATACGTTCCAACACCTGAATGCACAGAAATATTAAATTGCTATTCCAATTTAAATATTAGTGTTGTAATGATTCGATTTTTAAAAGTTTTGAGTAAACACAACGACTTGATTAAAAATATAGTAAAAGTCAATTCAGATATAGAAAACATGTTTACTCAAGATTTATTTATTCTTCCTGGAGTCAATTTATCTTCAATTTGGCAACAATTAACGCCAGAAAGAAAGGAAAAAATTTGGACTTATACACGTTTAGTTTATCTTACTGGATTTCAAGCAATCGAAAGAGCCCCAACTATTTCTAAAAACAGAAAAGCAACTTATGCTGATGATAATACTATTAAAAAAGATACAAGTACTGATTCTGTAAAAGATAAAAAAGAAAAAGTATTCGTTGATCCTTTCATTGGTGTAGGAGTTGATTCTAATTTAGAAGATTATTGTGTAACTGATATTTACAAAAATGTAGAAAAATTGGAAGATATTAAATATAAAGATCCTGGTATTGGTACTATTTTGTCATTTTTAAGTTTGGATAAACTTATTGATGTTGAAAAAATTGCAGATCAACTTAAAAATATGACACAAGAAGATATTGAAAAAGCCACAGATAGTATTCAATCATTGTTAAGTACTCACGATCCTCATACTCAAAAATTTTTGAAGGATATGTTGGATAAAATTAAAGACAAGTTTGGAAGTGT
>Ga0116174_10004752_pt1 | contig 10626 bp, 10 predicted proteins | sample AD_UKC087_MetaG_FD_89801 | JGI IMG/M metagenome (GOLD analysis project Ga0116174, IMG submission 89801) | Active sludge microbial communities of municipal wastewater-treating anaerobic digesters from USA - AD_UKC087_MetaG | ecosystem: Engineered > Bioreactor > Anaerobic > Digestate | place: USA...
CGGACTACGTAATATACTCGGGCACCGTGTGGAACCTGTATGGCAGGCTGCTTAAAGGTTATGCGGAATATGAGGGCAGGAGGAAGTGGGCCGAAGGGCTGAGGGCGTCTTATCCGAGCGTAATCCTGTACGCGTTGGTGAGGAAGGATGCCATCCCAGAAGGGACATCCCCCATCACGCTCCTGGCGAGCAGGGGCGGCCTCGACGAGGACGAGGTGACATCCTATATCTTCAGCATCGACGATCCGAGCATCTGTCCTGAGGGTTATCACACAGTCATGGCGATAGGGCCTACCTATAAGAAATGGCCTGCCTATAAGCACGCTTACGGCGCATCAGATGAATATTCCAGGATGAAGTCCGAGGAGGAGGAGCGCCTCGTCGAAAGGATGGAAGGGCAGTTCCCCGGCTTCAGGGCGGGAATCGTCCATAAGGAGTTGTCTACGCCGCTTACCATAGAGAAATACACCATGAAGAACGGCGGCGCCGTGGCCGGGCCATTGCAGGCGATGGGGCAGCACATGCTCAGAAGGCTCAGGATAGATCCCGGAATAGAGGGGCTGTACTGCTGCGGCGAATCCACGACCCTGGGGACCGGCACCCCGACGGTAACGGTATCGGGCATAGCCGCAGCCAACGCAGTACTCAGGAAAGAGGGCCTGGCACAGTTCAAATACAGGGAAGGAATGAAGGATTACGTACGGGTATTCAAGCCGGAAGACCCGGCGCCCGCGGGTGATAACCCGCAGTGGGGGGAAAGGCGGCCGGAGCCGGCCAGGATGGCGTCCAGGTGCGAATTCTGCGAGCACCCCTCCTGCATGGCCGGAATCGAGCTGGACATAAGGGGCATAAACAGAAGGCTTGCCGTAGGCAACCTGATTGGTGCAAGGAAGATTGCCGGCATGGGGAGATACGAGGCGGAAGACCTTGCAAAAGCAGAAGCCAGGTGCCTGCTCAACGCCAAGGGCGCGCCTGTGCGGATAAAGGATATAATGGATTACGTCGACGGAAGGAAGAGAATGTAGGGACGTTTCATGGGCGGCATCCAGCCCCCCGGGAGGTGCATGTAAATGGCAGCTGATCCAAGGCACGACATAGTGACGACCGGCGAGTACCTGATAGACCACCAGCTTGCATGGGGAAGCACTGGCAACATCAGCGCCCGGTTCGACGAAAACTCGTTTTTCATAAGCGCATCGGGCGCGACATTGGGCGGCCTGTCTACGGACACGCTGGCCCTGTGCAGGATAACAGGGGAGCCCCTGGTATCGTCGATCAAGCCCTCAAAGGAGCACAGGGTACACGCGGCGATGTACAGGAGCGATCCGAAGGCAAAGGCGATAATCCACACCTCACCGCCGTACACTTCGCTCATAGCAGCCGCAGGGCCTTCGATGCAGCTTCCCATAGGCCTTTTCATCGAATCGGCCGCACTGCTGCAGAAGATCAGATGGATACCGTTCCTGGTCCCAGGGAGCGACGAGCTGGTGGAGGCAGTAGGCTCAGCGGCCAGGGAATCGGACGTGATCATGATGCAGAACCACGGCGTGATAGTATCTGCCGACACGATGCGCAAGGCCCTGAACAAGGTTGATACCCTGGAGTTCCTTTGCAGGATGATTATTACGGCAAAGGCTGCGAACATAGAGCTTGCGCCCATGAGCGAAGAGTGCATGCGCAAGCTCCTGTCGGAGTCTGCGTACAGGAACCTCACATATGGCGGCTGACATGGACAGCGAGTGCACTATGCCGGACGGCTCGATGGGGCGTGGAGAAAGGCGCATGATCGGGGTAGTGGCGGACGATTACACAGGCGCCAACGACATCGGCGTGATGTTCGCCATGAACGGCTACAGGTGCTACGTATACTCAGTCTACGACGATGCCTCGATCATCGACAAGGAAGCCGACGTCGTCGTCCTCAACACCAACAGCAGGCTTGACCCCGAAGCGCTCGCCTATGAGAAGGTGAGGGCGGCTACGTCTACTCTTGTGAAGGCCGGCTGCGGCATGTTCCACAAGAAGACATGCTCTGTCTTCCGAGGCAACATCGGAGCCGAGTTCGACGCCATGATGGACGAGCTCGGGGCCGATTTCTGCGCCGTGGTACTGGGGTTCCCGAGGAACGGGAGGATTACGAGGGACGGCCTACATTATGTGCACGGAAGGCTGTTGGAGGAATCAGAGTTCAAGGACGACCCCATCCACCCTGCGAAGGAATCGGACCTGACATCCATACTGCGGAAACAGACGAAGAGGTCCGTGGCCCTGATAGGAAGCCAGGTCGTATCCGAGGGAGTGCCGGCAATAAAAGCAGCGATTGAAGGCCTGCGGGGGGCCTTCCAGTATGTGGTCTTCGACGTGGTTTCGCAGGAGGCGCTCAATGCCATAGCGGGGGCCCTGAAGGACGAGAGAATGCTGGCCGGAAGCTCGGCGATTGGCGAGGAACTGCCAAAGTGGCTGCCCGGCAGGGGCAAAGGCATACCCAGGGCTTTGATGGCCCGACCGAAGCGTGAAGCAGGCACCCTCATAGTCGCAGGGAGCGTGACACCCCAGACGAGGCTGCAGGTGGAGCACGCCAGGGCAGCTGGCATCCCTGCCCTAGCCCTGGAATCGGAGGCCCTACTGGATCCAACCCGCGTGGGAGGGCTGTTAGATGAGATCGCCGGCAAGGCGGCATATGAGATAGCTGAGGGCAGGGACTTCATAGTCCAGTCCGAGAACGAACCGGAGAAGGTAAGGAAGGCTAAGAAGGCAGCCGCCGCGGCCGGGCTGGACGAGAGGGAGGCCGGAAGGCTGATTGGCTCGGCCCTGGCGCGCATAACTGCCGAGGTCGTCAGAAGGACCGGGCTTTCCAGGCTCATCGTCCTGGGCGGCGAGACTTCGGGCAACATATGCGACGCGCTGGGCATAATAGGCAACCTGGTGCTGAAGGAGATCGCCCCGGGGGTGCCGTCGGTGCTTACCATAGGCAGGGCCGAAATCCTGATGGCCCCGAAGTCGGGAAGCTTCGGCAAGGAGGACTTCATATTACTTGCAAACGAGCATCTGAGGGCCATCGAGGACGATGCCGCGGCAGGCAATGAGGGGGACTGACATACTGCCTTCGCATTTCGTTATACTATTCGACAGGGAAGTAACCGGACGGGATCCGGTCCGGGATAAGGAGCGACTCACATGAAACTGTACAGGACAGCCGCAATCGTGCTGGCGATTGCATTGGCAGCCTCTTTGGCGGGCTGTTTCGACGCATCGTACTTCTTCAGCTTCAAGCAGGAGCAGGCGACCTTGAACGCCGAGGGAGAGTGGCTAATCGATGGAGAGGGCATAGGCGGCATCAACGAGTTCGGCTACTATACCAACGGGCTTTGGCTGACTGCGCCTTTCATGTTCAGCGGCGACTTCACGGTTACGGCGAACATCTGGCTCGGCATGACACCCGAGGTGCCCGCCGACCCGGAGCATCCTGAATTGCCCGCCCAGCCGGACAAGTCGGGGTTCCTCGAGATCGCACTGACCAACGCACCGCCCTATTCGGGCACCTTCACCGACCAGATAAGCATACAGATGAGGGACCTGGCCCTGGACACCGAGCACGCTTATGCGGTAGACTGGCACGACGGCAGCACGCCGTTCGAACCTCTGGGGGAGGAGGGGCTCCCGGGCGAGGTGCCTGGGCTCGACAAGACGCTATGGAACAGGCTGGTGCTGAAGAAGAAAGGGTCGAACGTCCACCTGGAGATAGACGGCAGGACCGTCGCCAGGTTCGACATCGTAAACTACGCGTCGGAATACATGATGGTCAGCATACTGTCAGGTTGCAACTTCGCGGACGACCCTGCGAACCCCAAAAGCGGCTTCATAATAAAGGATTTCAAAGTGGAGTTCATGAAGGGCAGCGCGCAGCCGTTGCCAGTGTAAAGGCCTTCATGCCTCCAAGCTGCTGCGGGCTGGATTGCCAGCCCGCATTGCGTTGGCGATGCATATCCCTCTTATGACGCACAAAGATAAGGCAGGTAGCTCATGCAGGCACTCGGGCAGAAAAGGCAAAGTCTCCTAGGCTATTCGTTCTTGGTCTTCACCGGCATCAACTTCGGGACGCTCGAGGTGATCTCAAAGCTGATGAAGCACCTGGCGCCCATGCAGATGAGCTTCCTGCGCTTCCTCATCGGCGGGCTGGTGATACTGCCCTTCGGGCTGTTGGACGTAAGGAGGAGGAAGACGCCGGTCAGGGTGTCCGACTTGTTTTCAGTGACCCTTCTGGGCACGCTCCTCATCCCCGTTTCGATGACCCTCCTGCAGTTCAGCGTCACCAAGGTGGCAGCATCTCTCGTCGCCTTCATTTTCTCCGCCAACCCCATGATAATCGCGACGTTTGCTGCGATTGTCCTCAAAGAGCGGCTGGGAAAGGTGGAGGCCGCATTCATCGCCTTGGGTATGACGGGCATGGCCCTCATCGTAAGGCCCTTCGGCGCCGGCTTCGACGCCAACGTGCTCTATCCTCTTGCATCTGTCCTGCTTTTCGGCCTCTACATAGTGCTCGCTCGCAAGCTCTCAAGGAAGCTGGGCAGCCTCTTTGTTACATCGTCAGCAATACTGGCAGGCTCGCTGGTCCTGGGGATATATGCTTCGGCGACGGGGCTGGACCTCCTGGGCGGCATATCCTCAGGCGACTACATCTACCTTGCCTATCTGGGCATCGTGGTATCCGGCCTCGCCTATGTCACATATTTCCGCGGCATGGATATGACTTCAACCAACACCGGCAGCATAGTCTTCTTCATAAAGGCCCTCGTGGCTGCGGTCCTTTCTGCTGTATCCCTCGGCGAGGTGCTCAGCGCGTCGGTGTACGCAGGTGCAGCCTGCATCGCTCTCGGTATATTCGTGATGGTGATCGGCAACGCGGCCAGGGCGAGAAGGGCGGCGTGACGGAAGAACGGATGAAAGGCGGCATATCCCTTAATTAATACACATATATGCACTCCGATGGTATAAAATAGCGATAAGCATCGCGGTATGCGAACAACCCGGATGGAGGTGTCGAAATGCCAATCATCAAGATCAACATCCTGGAGGGCAAGACCTACGAGCAGAAGCAGAAGGCAGTCAAAGGCATCACCGAAGTCTGCTGCAACGAGTTCGGCGTCAAGCCGGAAGCCGTAAGGATCATCTTCAACGAGATGAAGAAGACGGATTTCGCAGTAGGCGGCAAGCTGGTCTCCGACAACTAGGCCCGAAAGGCAAGGCAAGCCGCCCGTGAGGGCGGCTTTTCCTATGGCTCGGCCGGTGGGATAGACCCCAGGTGGCTAGGAGGAAACGTGATATACGCCTCCTGGTATGTGACCACCCTTTCGAAGCCGCATGCGATGGCGGTTTTCAACGATGGGACGTTGGATTGGTAGCAGTGCCATCCCACCTTCTTTATTCCCTTAACGTGGGCCTTCTTCAAGAACTCGTCCGTCATGGCTGTCGCAAGGCCCTTCCTCTGATGCCCCTCGACCACTTCAATGCCTATTTCACATCCTGCGGAGCACATGTACTCCGACAGGCACCAGCCTGCGACGCTATCCCCGTACATCGCTGCCAGGCCCAGATAGTCGGTTTCCTTGTGGCCGGTACAATCGTACCTGTAGGCGCATTCGCTCCTTAGAAGGTCAATGTTTTCAACGCCTTCCGCCATGATGAGAGCCTCGTCTATGTCCCTGAAGGAATAGCCGGCCGGAAGCATGTGACCGGCATCCCGGGCCGGAAGGGCAACCTCAAGATATTCCCTTGCAGCCCTCCTTGTATCCCATCCCTTCAGTATCTGGAGCACCGCCTTCTCGAAACGCTCGTCGAAGGTCCTGATCTTTATCCCGTCCAGGGCATGTCCATCAAGCCTTCGTTCGGCCACGGTCACCCTCAGGAATTCCCTTAAGAGGCCATCGTCGTCGTGGCCGTAAATATTGCCTGCTATGTAGAGCTTGTTCTCGTACCTGATTGCGCCTATGTGCGCCGGCTCCCTGGGGTCCAGCCAGGCATCGCAGTCTCCGAGCCCTTCGGCAGCAGCCACCAGCCTTATTATCTCCCTGTTCCGCCCGAAAAGCGCAAGGGCGGGGACTATTGCTTCGCGGCGGAAGAACATGAACTGCCTCCGTCTGGCGCCTGGCGCGCGCAATGTATTTGAATGTGCATTCTACCAAAGCCGGCGATTTCCTCCCGGCCGATGGACATGATAGCAGGTAAATGTGAGCAGGCGGCATCGCGCCGCCTGCCCCGCTTCCGTTTCGATGGGCCCTTTCCCACTACTCCGCCGGCTGGCTTTCGCCCTTGATGTCGTCGTAGGTGCCGATGAGTGACGCCATCTCGGCGGATATCCTTCGCATCCTCTCCATAATCGCCTCGAGGTGTGCCTCCCCCTCGTCTGTGATCATGTAGTTGCGCTTCGCCGGGCCTGCGCCGGTCGTGTCCCATTCGGAGTGGACGAGCCCCATCCCCTCCATCCTCCGAAGGACCCTGTATACGCCAGCCGCGTCGATTGCGTTGCCTGTCACGGACAGCTTCGCTGCCTCCTGGGCTATCTGGTATCCGTGGGCCTTGCCCAGCTTCTTGAGGCATACTGCCACTACCGGGACCATGAACCTGTACATGTTGGCGAAGCCCATGCCCTGCCCGCGGCCTTCCCCCATCATCATCCCGCCGCCCATGCCCATGTGCGGCCCTCTGTGCCCGCCGAACGGCATGTCACCCATATTGTCGAACCTTTTCATGTTATCACCTCCTTAGATGCAACTTACACTTATATGTTACTTAGCGTAGTCATAAATGTCAACAAAAAAGCTCCGGAACGTAAAAGCTCCGGAGCCTGGCATGCTGCATGAGTGTCATGTTTCCGTCAAGGCTTCCTCGATGTGACCGCCTTATATACTTCGAACCATGCCGTCCCGATGAGCGACGCTGCGAACGCTATAAAAAGGTCAATCGCCCCTATGCTGGAGAAGCTGAACAGGTTCCTGGCTGCCGGCACGTACAAGGCGACCGCAAGGAAGACCAGCGAACCCAGAAGCACCCAGCCGAAGGCCGCGTTGCGGCGCTTCATGACGGCCATCATCGACTGCGTCCATGACCTGTTGGATGATATCAGCCCGAGGTTCGACAGGACCAGGGCGGCGAACGTGATGGCCCTCACCTGGCCTTCGCTCCTTTCAAGCATCAACATGGCCACAAGGAACGAGCCCAGAGTCGAGACCAGCACGCTTATGCCCTGGGCCACGCCCAGGCGTATGAGGTCCCCCCCGAAAAGGGGCTTGCGTGGGTCCCTGGGCTTCCTGTCCATTATCCTAGGCTCTTCTTCCTCCATCTCGAAGACGACAGAGCAGGATGGGTCTATGATGAGCTCCATGAAGGCTATGTGCACCGGCATGAGCACCAGGGGCAGGCGGAACAGCACAGGCACAAGAGACAGCCCTGCGATGGGCACATGCACCGCGAAGATGTAAGCCATGGCCTTCTTCAGGTTGTCGAAGATCCTCCTGCCCTGCCGGACAGCAGAGACTATGGATGTGAAATCGTCGTCCAGCAGGACGATAGAGGATGCCTCCCTTGCCACGTCCGTTCCCCTGGCGCCCATTGCTACGCCGATGTCTGCGGCCTTCAAGGCGGGCGCGTCGTTTACGCCGTCGCCGGTCATGGCGACCACCTCGCCTTCGGCCTTCAGGGCCTCGACCAGCTTCAGCTTCTGTTCAGGCACCATCCTCGCATAGATGGAGCATTCGTGGACCTTCCGCCTGAGCTCTGCCTGGTCCATCACGGAAAGCTCGGGGCCGGTAACCACCACGTCGGACGGCTCGAGGCCTATGCGCTTGGCTATGTAGCGCGCTGTGCCGGGATAATCGCCTGTTATCATTACCACCCGGATGCCTGCCCTGTAGCACTCCGATATGGCCGACGGCACAGTCTTCCTGATGGGATCGGCCAGGCCTATGAGGCCGATGAACGAGAACTCGAACTCATGCTGGTCGTCCGGCAGGCCGTCCTTCACCTTGGATATCGCCCTTGCCACCCCCAGGACCCTCAAGCCGTCCTTCGCCATCGCGGTCGCGGCCTCCATGACGGAATCCATGCCCTCCTCTTCCATATGGCACAGGTCGAGGATCGCCTCGGGGGCGCCCTTTGCCGCCACCATGTAGCTGCCGCCGTTTCCGTCCGGGGTGATCCAGACATGGGAAAGTGCCAGCATTTCGCTTGTCAGGGCATACTCTTCCACCAGCTTCCAGTCGTCGTGCAGGTGCTCCGTGTTCATCAGGCAGTCCCTGCCGAATGCGTTCAAGGCCTTCTCCATCGGATCGAACGGATCCTTCTCGCTTGCCAGGAGGCCGAACTCGACTGTCTCGTGGAACTCCTCGGGTATGGCGCTGCCGTTCTTTTCCGACCATTCACCGGGGTTGAAGAACCTGCCGTTGGAGTACAGCCTTTCCACCGACATGCGGTTCTGGGTGAGGGTGCCCGTCTTGTCGACGCAGAGCACCGTCGCCGCGCCCAAGGTCTCGATAGCCGGCATCCGCCTTGTGAGCACGTTCTTCTTTGAAAGGCGCCATGCCCCGAGCGCCATGAAGATGGTCAGGACGACGGGGAACTCCTCAGGGAGCATCGCCATAGCGAGGGTGATGCCGGCAAGCAGCCCGTGGACCCAGTCCTTATGGGTGAACCCGTATACTACGACTACGACGAGGAACAAGGCGAGCCCAATAGCCGCCAGCTTCTTGACCAGGGACCCCGTCTCCCGGTTGAGTTTAGTCTCCTCCGGCTTTAGCTCTCCGAGCGCCTTGCCGATCTTCCCCAGCTCGGTGGCCGTCCCTACCCTTTTGGCATACATTATCCCCTGGCCGCGCACTATAAGCGTGCCGGAGAATACGAACGGGCTATCCGGACCTCCAGGGAGCCCTACATTGTCCGGATCTCCCAGCCATTTGCCGGAACGGTCTATCAGGTCGCCCTTGCCCGCCGCCTTCGCGACGGGAAGCGATTCTCCTGTAAGCAGCGATTCGTCGGCGGTCATGTTGTTGCACCATACTAACTCGCCGTCCGCCGGCACCCTGTCACCCTCGGCAAGGACGATGAAGTCGCCCTTGACCACGTCGCGCCCTGCAATCCTTACCTGGACGCCGTCTCTTATCACGAGGGCGCGGGGGCTGGAGAGGTCCCTTAACGCCTCAAGCGCCCTTTCGGTCTTCTGTTCCTGGTAGATTGTTATCCCCATGACGACGAACACGAAGAAGAGCAGCATCATCGCTTCGTTGATGTCGCCCAGCGCCAGGTAGATGGCGCCGCATGCGACCAGCAGGAGGAACATGGGCTCCTTGATGACCCCGGCCGCCGTCTGCAAAAGCGTGCGGCCCTTGCTCTGGGGCAGCTCGTTTGCGCCGTTCTCTTCGCGGCTCTTCTTTACCTGGCCTTCGTCGAGGCCCCTGATTTTCTTTACGTCCGCTGCGCCGCTCGGCATCCCGATAACCTCCGTCGAACCGGGCCCTGCATGAGAAAACCTGCGGGCCGGAAATCAATGATTTTCGGTCCCGCAGGTAAAACCCGCTGCGTAATCGCCCAGCCCCATCTCACCCGGCCAAGGGTTCGATCGCCTGTTCCTATAGCCTTATGTACGAGTAATCTATCAGCGTCCGGGCGCTTCTGTCAAGCGAGGGCCATCTACCGGGGTTCAGGCAGCAGCCAGGAGTTGACGCAATGCCGGCGATGTGCGATTTTCTTATTGACGCACGTCTGGAGGGATGCCGGTGATCGAAATAAGGGGCAGGGCATATCTTGAGAATTATTCCAGGGTGATGCCAGTGGTCCGCGCCATGGACGTAAACGAGATATTCGACGAGCTGAACATGCCGTCCGACCTGAGGCCTGTAGTCCTGGCGATAAAGAACGGCAGGGTTATACAGCACAGCGACGTCGTAGAGGACGGGGACGTGCTCGACCTTCTCATACTGCCCGAGGGCGGTTGACATCCCTTCCGCAAGGACGCCCCCAAAAAAGAGACCTGAATAAACGGAAGGTGAAGCATGCCGGAGATAGGCGCAAAGGAATTCAGATGGCGTACCGCAGCCTCATGGGCTGCGGTGGCCGTTTGGATGGCCCTGATATTCTTCATGTCGGGAAGGCCTATGGAACTCTCGGGGGCCGACAGCGGAAGGATCGCACAGATGATAGTGAGCCTTCTGGAGGCAGCAGGGGCGAGGGGCAGGCTCAACTCCGAAGATGTGACGCTGGTCCTTTTCGTAAGGAAGGCGGGGCATTTCCTGGAGTATTCGATCCTAACGTTCCTGTTGATGAACGCCATGCTCAGCGCCAAGACGGCGGGCAGGGGCAAAAGGGACTACAAGAAGGTTGCGGCCGCGGCTTTCCTTGTCGCCCTTGCATATGCCGTGAGCGACGAGGTCCACCAGAGCTTCGTGCCCGGAAGGTCCATGAGGGCGGGCGATGTGGCGATAGATGCCGCCTCGTCGTTCTCGGCCATACTAATCTATATGAGACATGTTGTAAAGAAGAAGCTGTTCTAGCTGCGTAGGCAGCAGCGTGGATCCAGCCGGCGCAACAGAATTTGGAGGAAAGGGGCCCCCCGGAAGGGGGCGTCTTTCTTTTTGC
>Ga0116174_10004756_pt1 | contig 10622 bp, 10 predicted proteins | sample AD_UKC087_MetaG_FD_89801 | JGI IMG/M metagenome (GOLD analysis project Ga0116174, IMG submission 89801) | Active sludge microbial communities of municipal wastewater-treating anaerobic digesters from USA - AD_UKC087_MetaG | ecosystem: Engineered > Bioreactor > Anaerobic > Digestate | place: USA...
CAATGTGACCGCAGAAAAGGCATATTCGGAGATTATCCGTGAGGTTGTAACACAAAACACATTGCTGAATGACAGCCGGAAGATTCCCGGCTTATCCCTCGGCACTATATCCGGAGCTTGCTGGGAACAGACTACAACGCTGCAAATCTCCTATGCCAATCTAATGGAATGGGTGTACACCATCTGCGAGAAGATTGGCGGAACAGCGAATATCAGGCTTGTGAAGGATACCGGTGAGCAGTATCGCATGGTATTTGACCTCTCCGAAGGTGCAGACCGCAGTCTGATGCAGGAGGACAATCCCCACATCATCTTCTCGGACGCATACAGCAATCTGCTGTCATTTTCCTATGCTTCCGACAGCAGTATTCAGCGTAACTTCGCATATATCTTCGGTCAGGGTAAGGGAGAGGAGCGAAAGCGTACCACATATTTCAATGACACAGAGCCGACCTATCTTGACCGCTACGAGCTGTATGTGGACGCAGACGATATTTCTGAAACAGAGCAGGTCGAGGGCGAAACTGTGCCGATTCCGGAGGAAAAGTATATTGACCTGCTGAAAACAAGAGGCTCAGAAAAGCTGGTCGATCCCAAGACAGCATCGGAGTCAGAAATCGCTGCGAATAACTCTCAATATGTCTACAACCGTGATTATTATGTCGGTGATTATGTGACCGTAGAGCATAAGCGGTTCGGTATGATTCAGCCGAAAATTCAGCTCATCGGCATGATAGAGGCTTTTGACCAGAACGGGCGCAGTCTTACGCCCACATTCAAAGAGGGGTGATTTTATGGCTTTTTCAAGCGGATTTTTCAATTCAAAGGGGCTTGACCGCACCTACACAGCAGAGGATTTCACATCGTATCTTTCGTCTATCATCTGCAACGGCATTCTTGACACCTATGGGCAGAATTTCAAACTGACTCCTGCAAGCAGCGGTCTCGGTGTTATTCTCGGATCGGGTAAAGCATGGATCAACGGACACTATTTCATCAATGATGCCCGATACAGCATTGATCTGTCGGAATATCAGGATGAATCGCTTCCGCGCTATGTCGGCATTGCGATCTATCTTGACACTACTGAATCCGTCCGCAGCGTCACGCTGAAGCTCTTTCCCGGCACTCCGGCAGAGAGTCCGCAGCTTCCAACCATTCCGCAGGATGCCGATCATGTGAGACTGCTCATGTACGCTGTGCGTCTGAATCCGGGTGCAACATCGTTGACAGAGCGTGACTGGTGGGATTATCGAGAGGACAGAAATGTATGCGGATACTGCCGCTGTATTCTCGGCAAATGCAAAGTCACGGATATGCTGGCTCAGCTTGCACAGATCGAGGCAGATATGCAGGAGTATAACGAGACTGTTCAGGCTTTAACTACACAGGTTGAAACCTTGCAGACCGAGGTCGATGATATTATTGGCGGTATCGTGGAGATCGGCACTTGCGGTGAGAATATCCATTATGTCCTCTACGAAAATGGAAAGCTACTGCTGCACGGCTCCGGTGCAACTTATGATTATGAGATCGGAGACTCGCCGTTCTGGGAGAGAATGGACATCCGTTCCCTTGTTATTGGTGAGGGTATCACAACGATTGGAACCAGTGTATTTGAGCGATGCTACAACATGGCTACGGTCACATTCCCGTCTACTATAACAACCATCAAGGCACGCGCATTCTTCATGTACACGCAGGGTGGTCTGACATCTCTGACAATTCCACCATCAATCACAACAATCGGCGAGAAAGCGTTTGTGGATCAGGCTCTTACCTCCATCATTATGCCTGCAACACTCACTACGCTTGGCACCTATATCTTTGATGGCAGTGATACTTTGACAACCGCAAGAGTTGAATGCTCAGAAGTGCCGGGATTCTGCTTTGTAATGTGCCACAACTTGTCAAATGTTACACTCAGTCATAATGTAACAAAAATCGGCTCTCACTGGATCAACTACTGCAACAGTCTTACTCAGCTTACCTATGAGGGAAGCCTTGATGAATGGGCGGCTGTTGTAAAGGGCGGCAACTGGGACGGCAGAGGCGGTCAGCTTGATGGCACACTTGAAAAGGTCATCTGTCTGGATGGATATATGCAGTTTGATACAGAAACCAGAGAATGGACGGAGGTGCGTGAATAATGTGGAAATTTCTTGTGAAAAACCAGAGCATTGAGATCCTTGAGCGTGAGGTGCTTGCAGATCACCAGATCCAGTATGTGCAGTTCAAGTTCACCTTTGATGGCGACTGGAAGCGTTTTCACAAGGTCGTGCAGTTCTCGCAGTGCGATGAGGTTTATTCCGTTGTCCTCGGTGTGGACGGTACAAGCTGTTATCTGCCTGCGGAGCTTCATGTGGGTGCGGTGAAAATGGGCGTCTACGGCTATGATACCGCATCGGATACGACTGTGAGAGCGACAACAGTTCCGGTCACACTGAATATCCGTGAATCCGGCTTTGAGGGTGAAGAACCGCCCATTCCGCCGACACCGGATCTGTATACACAGCTTCTCAAACGCATCGAGGACGCAGAACACGGGCTTGACGGCAAATCTGCGTATGAGATCGCTGTGGAGCATGGGTATGTTGGTACAGAGGAAGAATGGCTCGAAAGTCTGAAGGGCAAGGACGGCATCACGCCGGATATGTCCGAATATCCGAAGACAACTGAGGTCACAACCATTATCGAGCGTGAGATTGCACCTGTCGCTGAAGATGCGCATACGCACGCCAACAAGGATGTCCTTGACAGCCTGACTGCGGCTCTGTTGGAAGATTTGCAGGGTTTGCAGCAGTTCGAGGACAGCACGATCTATGACATTCAGACGGTCAACGAGGAAATCCTCAATTTGCAGCAGTACAAGCATCGTCATAATAATCAGGAAGTGCTTGACCGCATCACTGAGGCAATGGTTGATGCAATCGCCGAGTGGCAGCCTTTTGAGGACTGGACGAGAGAGCAGATCCACACGCTCTTTGAATCCGTCAACAACTTTTCCAATACGGCGCACACACATGAAAACAAGGATGTGCTTGACAGCATCACAGAGCAGTATATCCGTGACCTGACCGCATTTCAGGCTTCAACTGCCAATGCGCTGCATGGGCTATCCACAGGACTGAGCGAGGTTTCGGCGCAGGCGCATTCCCATTCCAACAAAGCAGTGCTGGATAATATCACACAGGAAATGCTGGATGACATGGGCTCTATCTCAACAGTGGTCGGTCAGGCACACTGGCATCACAACCTTACAACGCTGAACAGCATCACCGAATCCCATGTCAGCCGATGGAACGAGGCATACACTGCCGCCATGAACCTGAATGAGCGTGTGGGTGTCAACGAAGGCGTATTTGAGCGTTTTAAGACGGAAATCCTCTATGATATGCAGGGCGCAAAGACCTCTATCACAGACATTTATACGAGACTCGATGCACTTGAAACTGCACTCGCCGGTGTGGAGGATGCACTGGCGGCTATCGTGGAGGTGAACTGAATGAGCATTGCAAATTATCTGACAGCTCTCGATGAGCAGAGGGATCGGCTTGCCCGAAATCTTGTGACTATGGGCGTGCAGGCATCGGAGACTGAAAAGCTGAATACCCTCGTGCCGAAGGTGCTGCAAATTCCGCAGACAAAGCCGGATGTCACACTGTTCAGGGCTTCTATCGATACGCTCCATGATTACGGTGAGAAAATCTACACCTTCTACAATGACGGTTATCGTTCCCTGTCTGGTTTTGCAGATTCTTATCTGAATTTCTGCTGCGAAGAAAACGGCTATGCGATCTACTACAATCAGCCGGACTTCAACTGGGGGCAGACCATTTATACGATGTGTGTGGAACCTGTTCACATCAGTTCTTCCAACAAGATCATGCTGAGTTATAAGTCAGGAGCAACGGATATCGGTGAGATGTGGCTCGTGCCAAGAAGTAATGAAACGCTTTCCCCGGCAGATACCGCAAGATATATCTACGAATCTATCCAGAACAACACGGCAGTCACCGTGCCGTTTGGATGGCTTGGCTCTGTGGGCAATTATATCAATGTGCTACACGAATGCAGCGGTATCAACACCGGCGACTACTATCTTGCATGGAAGGCGGTTACGGACAACACAAGTCCGATGATCCGTTCTGTGAAAGTAGTGGATGTGACAATTTGAAAGGATGATTGAATAAAAGAAAATATCTGTACTGCCGCCGGAATCATCGGCGGCTTTTTTGCGGCACTGCTCGGAGGTTGGGATTCGGCTCTCATCACGCTTGTTCTGTTCATGGCAATTGACTTCACCACAGGTCTGATCGCCGCATCAATGGGCAAATCCAAGCATAGCAAGACCGGCAGACTCAGCTCGAAAGCCGGCTGGGTAGGTCTTGCAAAGAAATTCTGCATCCTGCTCATGGTTGTAGTCGCTGTCCGAATGGATATTCTGATCGGTACGACCTACATTCGTGATGCGACGTGTATCGGCTTCTGCGTGAACGAGCTGCTTTCAATCATTGAGAACACCAGTCTCATGGGCATTCCGTATCCGCCTGCAATCAAGAAGGCTATCGAGGTTCTTCAGAAACGAGCATCGCATATTGATGACGAGATTCAGGAAATGATCGATGATATGGAGGAAGGTAATAAAAAGTAATGCAGCCGATAACTCGACTGCATTACAAAGGAGATGGTGTATTATAGATTGATCTTGAAATCAGGTGAACCTTCACTGTTGACAGTGAAGTATGCCACTCCCTCTTCGGGCTTGACATAAACACGGAATTCGGTTACAGCCTTCCGCTTATGCGTGGACTTGTATGCCTTATATGCCTTAACTGCGATATCGCTGATGTCAAACTCCGCATCCCCGATCTGAAGCGTGGTGATAAGAACCGGCTCTGCCTTCTTGTCTGCCTTTTTTGCTCTGGGTTTGCGTGTTTTCTTTACAGGTGTTTCAGCAACAATGACTTCGGTGACAGTTTCAGCGGTCGGCTCTGCGATAACCGGAGCTTTTTCAGCGACAGCTTCGGCTTTCATTGCCGCAGGCTTTCTGCCGCGCTTCTTGGCAGGTGCTTTGACAGCAGGTGCATCAACGGCTGCTGTTTCTGCAACAGATTCTACAACTTCGGCTGCTGTAATCGGAGTGGTCTCAGCGACTGCTTCGACAGTGGCTTTTTTCTTGCGTGTTGTTTTCTTTGCAGTTTCGGTTTTTGGGCTTGCAGGTTTTCTTGGCATTGTTCATGCACCTCCGTGTTTTTTCTAATTATAGCATTAGTATACCGTTTTTGTCAATCCGTAATCAGCGATTTTACGCAGAAAGGAAAAGAAAATGAACAAGAAATATGAATACTCGGATACCACACAGCTTTCCCCGCATTTTAACGCAAAAGAGTTCCGCTGTAAGTGCGGCAAAGAGCATGAATTCAGTATCTCTGATGAACTGGTACAAAAGCTCGAACAGCTCTACGCAGCCCTCAACTGTTCCAAGATCATCGTGACAAGTGGTTATCGCTGTGCAGCACATGATAAGTCTGTGGGCGGTTCCGGCACAGGTCAGCATACACTCGGTAATGCAGCAGATATCTGCTGTTACGGTCAGGACGGTCAGCCGATTTCCTCCAAGGTGGTCTGCTGCAAGGCGCAGGATATCGGTTTCAGGGGCATTGCAAATATTACCGCCGCTTACCAGTACACGCACGTCGATGTGCGTCCCAACGGAAAGTGGTACGGCGATGAAGTGCATGGCAACAGCACTGTGACCGATGATTTCTACAAGTACTTCGGGGGTGAGGATATGAAGGGTATTGATGTGAGCGTTCACAACGGAAATATTGACTGGGGGAAGGTCAAAGCGGACGGCATTGATTTCGCTATCCTGCGTGCAGGCTTCGGCAGACTCGAAAAGCAGAAGGACGAGAAGTTCGAGCAGAATTACGCCGGTGCAAAGGCGGCAGGTATTCCGGTCGGTGCGTACTGGTACTCCTATGCGATGGACGAGGACGAGGCAAGACTGGAAGCAGATGTGTTTCTCAAGGTCATCAAGGGAAAGCAGTTCGAGATGCCTGTGTACTTCGATCTGGAAGAGAAAAAGCAGTTCGACCTTGGCAAAGAGAAGGTCTCTGCGATTATGAGAGCCTTCCTCGAAAGAGTTGAATCCGCAGGCTACTTTACCGGACTGTACGGCTCGGCATCCTCGCTCACAACGCACACTGCCGATGACATCAAGTCCCGCTACACGATCTGGCTGGCGCACTGGGTGGACAAGACCAATTACAGCGGCGCATACGGCATCTGGCAGTATTCCGAGAAGGGCAAGGTTGACGGTATCAACGGAAATGTCGATCTGGATATCTGCTACAAGGATTTCCCGACCATTATCAAGGGCAAGGGACTGAACGGGTGGGGCAAGGCAAATCCCACGCCTGTTCCTGATGAGCCGACCGCAGATACCACCGCCGCTGTGACTGTCACCATCGGCAAGGACACCTACAAAGGTACGCTCGTGAAAGCGTGATCCGTATGAGGGGCAGGGATGATTCTCTGCCCTTCTTTTTTCATATACAGTAACCCCTTATCATCTGTAAGGAGGTATGCGATGACAGATTTACAGAAACAACAGATCGCTGAAATGCGTGAAAACGGAAGCACTTATGCAGATATCGCGGATGCCTTATCCTTGCCGATCGGTACAATAAAATCATATTTCAGCCGAAATCCGTCAAGTAAAGCACCTGCCCCTGATGTTCCCCATGATATGCCAGAAATACCGTCGGGCTGCTGTAAACGCTGTGGACAGCATCTCGTCAACACACCGGGGCATCGGCAGAAAACCTTCTGTTCTTCTGAATGTCAGCGTCTCTACTGGCGTGAACATCCGAATCTTATGAATCACACTGCTATCATTCAGAAACGCTGTCCTGCTTGCGGAAAGGAATTCTCTGATTATCGGGGACACAAGCGAAAATACTGCTCACACGCTTGTTATATTACTCACCGCTACGGAGGTGTATCATATGAATCAGAACGAACTGACCTATCTTGTGACGATGAAGCTGTTTCAAAAAATGCTTGAATGTGGACTCCTGACCGCAGAGGAATACAGCGTAATTGATACAAAGATGAAGGCAAAATACCAGCCTAAAATCGGCGTAATATTTACCGATATACCGCAGAAAATCGTTGACTAATCCCTGATAAGACGGTAACATGGTAGCTGAAAGGAGGAGTGTCAAATGACCGAAAAATCGCCGGAAACCGCCCCAATCATCACAAAAATCGAGCCGGTAGTACCACTGATAAAGCCGCGCCTGAAAGTCGCTGCTTATGCCCGTGTGTCAAAGGAAACAGAACGCCTGATGCACTCGCTTTCAGCACAGGTAAGCTACTACAGCGACCTGATCCAGAAAAATCCTGAATGGGAATATGCAGGCGTGTACGCGGACAGCTTCATCAGCGGTACGAACATGGATAACAGACCGGAATTGCAGCGGCTTTTATCAGACTGCGAAAAAGGACTCATCAACATTATTCTCTGCAAGAGCATCAGCCGCCTTGCCCGCAACACCGTGGATCTGCTGAATATTGTGCGGCATCTGAAAGAGCTGGGCATTGAGATCCGTTTTGAAAAAGAGGGCGTCCACACGCTGTCAGCGGAGGGAGAAGTGATGATAACGCTTCTGGCAAGTTTCGCTGAACAGGAATCACGCTCCATTTCCGATAACTGCAAATGGGGCATCCGGAAACGCTTTCAGAAAGGAACGATCGGTACAGCGAACAAGCACATTCTCGGCTACCAATATGACGAACAGTTGCAGCGGTATGTGATTATCCCCGAAGAAGCAGAGTCCGTCCGCTATATGTTCAAATTATTTTTAGAGGGCTATTCTTATCAGCAGATAGCAGACAAACTGACTGCCGCAGGGATTCATACGATTCAGGGGAACAATTTTCAGGAAGGCTCCGTGCGGAATCACATTGTCAACGAGGTCTATGCCGGGGATATCCTTCGGCAGAAGTCTTTCACGCCCGATCCAATCAGCAAAGTGAAAGTACGCAATAACGGTGAACTGCCGCAGTATCTGTACAGCAATGCTCATGAAGCGATCATTGACAGGGAGACCTACGCATTGGTGCAGGAAGAACTGAAACGACGCAATGCAATGATGAACCCGACCTATTATTTCACAGGTCTGATAAAATGCGAATGCTGCGGAAACACCTATACACGCAAGAAAGCCAAGCAGTGCGGACGCACCTATGTGCATTGGATTTGCCGGAGTAAAAAGGAAACGGGGCGCACTTGTGAGAGCGACAACTTTGCTGAAGATGAACTTATCAAGATATGCAGGGTTACAGTTGGCGCAGATTATGAGAACAGAATCAAAGCAATGTCTGTGGATGTGTCAGGTAATATTCATTTCACACTGAAAAACGGAGAGTGCAGAGTTTGGAACAACCTGCACTTGCATCCAGCCAAGCATCCGCATACTGTAACAGACGTTTTCCTCGGCAGAGTTATCTGCGGAAAATGCGGAACGGTCTACCACAGGTCGAATGGAAAGAACCGCTGGTGCTACTGGAAATGCTACGGCAAGCAGAAGCACATCTGCGATAATGTGAACTATACCGATTATCAGCTCAGAGTGATTACAAGCCACATCCTCGGAACATCGGATTTTGATGATGAGATGTTCAACAGAAGCATTGACCAGATCATTGTCTTGGACGATGCTTTGAAATTCATTTACAAAGACGGGAGTGAAAAGATATGGCACAAGCTATAGAAAAAATCGTAACCACAATTCCGCCGAGGCTCAGCCGGTTTACCGATCTGCCGCTGACTGCTACTGTCAAGCGCAAGGTTGCAGCCTATGCCCGTGTGTCTACTGACCACGAGGAACAGCAAAGTTCCTATGATGCACAAGTATCATATTATACCGAATATATCAAAAGCCGCACCGACTGGGAGTTTGCTGGAATATTTGCAGACGAAGGCATTTCCGGATGCAGCATCAAGGGCAGACAGGGCTTTCAGGCGATGATTGAAGAAGCGTTGAATGGCGGTATCAACCTTATCATCACAAAATCCGTATCACGCTTTGCCCGCAACACTGTGGATTCCTTATCAACCATCCGCAAGCTGAAGGAGCATAATGTGGAGTGCTACTTCGAGAAGGAGAACATCTGGACATTTGATTCAAAATGTGAGCTGATGCTTAGTATATTATCAAGTATCAGCCAAGAAGAATCCCGTTCCATTTCAGAAAATGTGACATGGGGACACAGACGGCGCATGGCTGATGGTAAGGTGTCCGTCCCGTTTGGTCGCTTCCTCGGCTACGACAGGGGCGAGCACGGTGAATTGATCGTCAATGAAAAGGAAGCGGAAGTTGTAAGAGAAATCTATCGTCTGTTTCTCTCTGGTTTTACGCCGCACGGCATCGGCAAAGAGCTGACTGCACGCCATATCCCTACTCCCGGCGGCAAGGTGAAATGGACTGCATCAACTGTAAAGAGCATTCTGACGAATGAGAAGTACAAAGGTGACGCACTCCTTCAAAAGACCTTCACGCCCGATTATCTCACCAAGAAAACGAAGAAGAATGAGGGGCAGATTCCGCAATATTATGTGGAAAACAGCCACCCAGCGATCATCACGTCGGAGATTTTCGATGCGGTGCAGACTGAAATGGAAAGGCGGCAAGGCACGAAAAGCCGATACAGCGGTGTGGATATTCTTGCATCAAAACTCATCTGCGGTGAGTGCGGAAGTTCCTACAGACCAAAGGTCTGGCACTCAACAGACCAATACCGCAGAACGATCTACCAGTGTGGGCATAAGTATCATGGTACCCGTAAATGCTCTACGCCAAATCTGACTGCCGAGGCGATTCACGCAGCGTTTATTCGCTCCTTCAATGATATGATCACCAACAAGAACGAGATCATCGGAAATCTCAGGGAGTCCATCGCACTTGCATCTGATATGTCAGAACTGGAATCAAAGCGTGATGCCGCAAATAGCGAGATGCTGTTCTTGGCGGATATTGTTCAGAAGCTGATCGCTGAGAACGCTCGTATCCCACAAGATCAAAAGGAGTACAACAAAAAATACAAAACTGCGATGGAGCGATATGAAAAAGCTAAGTCCGCTTATGATGCTATTATAGCACAGATCGCTACGGAACACAAGCGGATCCAGTGCATGAAAACTTTTATTCGGAATGTGCAGGATTTAGGCGTTATTACAGAATTTGACGAGGCTCTTTGGTGTTTGCTGGTAGAGAGGGTGACCGTCTATGGGAAAGATGATATTCGGGTTGAGTTTAAGAAGTAGAAGATAGATTTTTAGGGGCTGCTGATATTATGTGATCAAGCGTTCACACAGTATCGGCAGCCCCATTTTTGTTTTTAAACTAAACAAGTAGACAGTGAATTTGCAACCATTGTGAGGGGTGGTTGCGTCCGGTTGCAACCTAATGCAACCATTGCAACCCTAAATGTAAATTGTCCCCCAAAAAGTAGACAGTAAAAATGCACCCACCCTGCAATAAATGAAGCGCAGGTAACTGTTATTGAGAAAATCCCAATTTGCAGACAGTGAATCTGCATCGTGGACACTG
>Ga0116174_10004762_pt1 | contig 10608 bp, 11 predicted proteins | sample AD_UKC087_MetaG_FD_89801 | JGI IMG/M metagenome (GOLD analysis project Ga0116174, IMG submission 89801) | Active sludge microbial communities of municipal wastewater-treating anaerobic digesters from USA - AD_UKC087_MetaG | ecosystem: Engineered > Bioreactor > Anaerobic > Digestate | place: USA...
CTACGAATCTGGATGCCCCTGGTTCGAATCCAGGTGGGCGCGCCAGTAAAATCAAGGGCTTAGGCAATGATCGCATAAGCCCTTTTTCTTTGCACTGTAAAAATTGCCGCGATAATGACTCCTCGGGATAAGAAACAGGTTGAAAAACGTCATGGTTTTTTTATTTCCGCGATTCCAAAAATCAAATGGGGTAGTGGGGAGGGCCGACCGACCGATCTGAATTATTAGTTCCCTGAAACCATACGCAACAAGTTTATCGACTTTATTGTCTCGGCCTATGTTTGAATTGACAGAAACCGTCTAATGAAGTTTTATCTCAGAAAAAGTTTCACCTACCAAATGACTTTCAAAAATCTTGATCATGTAAATTACGGTTTGAAAGGTGCAAAGAAAAGCTGAGCCGGTCAGCCCAGTTGGCTGCGATCGACTGTAGCGACGGGTTGAGCTTTTATTTATACGTACTTTAAACCCAGATTTTCCATTAGGAGATTTTAGGCATTTTATTGAGGAGACAGCGATAGCGGTTGCGAGAGTAGCCATAACATGTTCTAATGGAAACCATTAGAGATACGTTTTTGATTTCAGCATGTTATTGGGAGAGAAGATGGCACGACAGCTTCAGGGCAACGGTTTTACGGTCGGATTTTCGGACAGAGAGATTACGGCATGGGGCGGACTGGCGTTGATGAAGCAGATGCTTGACCGTCTACAATTCCGGCAAGCGTTTCCGGAGTTTGGCGTACCGGAGTCTTCATCAAACCGTGGATATGCCCCCTGCCAGCTGATGGAGCAGTTCATCGTATCGATCTGGTGTGGGGCCTGCCGGTTTGCCCATGCGGAGATGGTTCGTTTGGATAATGTTTTGTGTCGTCTTTTTGGGTGGTCTTGCGCCGCCGAGTTCAAGGCAATCATGCGTCTTTTCAGGCGGTTTGATATGCTGACGAATGAGCGTGTGCAGGGGAACACGTATCGTTGGTTGTTTAGCAAGCTTCCCTCGATGAAGTGTGTCACCCTTGACCTTGATTCGACAGTGATAACCCGTAACGGGCAACAGGAGGGCGCCTGTCGCGGCTACAATCCTGGCCGGCGCGGACGGTCGAGCCATCATCCGCTTTTGGCGTTTATTGCTGATTTTCAGCTGGTTGCCAACTTCTGGCTTCGTCCCGGGAATGTGCACAGTGCGAACAACGTTTTGCAATTTCTTGAATCCACCCTTGCCCACTTGGCGGGTAAGACGGTGGGGCTTTTGCGGGCCGACAGTGGATTTTTTGACGATGCCTTTCTCTCGACACTGGAGATGAAGCATATTCCCTATGTGGTTGCCGCGAAGCTGACCCATCCCCTGCAGCGGACGATTTGTCGTGCAAGGAGTTGGTGGGCATTGAAGCCGGGGATAGAGATTGTGGACATCGAGTATCAGGCAGCCGGCTGGGAAAAGGCACGTCGTATCATTGTGATACGGCAGTCTATCTCAGATCGGGAGCCTCCCGGCAAGAGCCTCAGTTTGTTTCCTGATGATCCGGCGGCCAAAGGATGGCGATACAGCGCATACGTGCCTATTCCGCTGATTTCGCCACCTGATTCCGAAGGAAAGTGCCATGCGATTCCGATGGAAGTCGCCACCCTGTTCCGAATCATGTCGCCACTCCGGGGTCGGAGCGAAGCGACGCTGGTTTTTGGTTGTTTGTCATAACTTACTCTTCGGTGTCAAGTCGGCATATTTTTTTCGAAGCGATCCTCCTTTCAGATTTATTTTGTGAGCATTATGCACCAGACGATCCAGGATGGCGTCGGCCACCGTCGGATCGCCGATTTGTTCATGCCAGTGTTCCACCGGCAACTGACTGGTGACGATGGTGGAAGCGTGGCCGTGCCGTTCCTCAATGACCTCCAGCAAGTCCCTTCGTTCAGGATCAGTCATGGGCGCCAGTCCCAGATCGTCAATCACCAGGATCTGCGCTTTGGATAATTGTGAGATTGTTTTTCCATAGCTGCCGTCTACCCGGGCCAGGGCCATCTGGTAGGCAAACTTCGGGGCGCGCAGGTAAAGAGCGCGATACCCTTCCCGACAGGCTTTGTTCGTTAAGGCACAGGCCAGATAGGTTTTTCCGACGCCGGTCGGGCCACTGATGATCACATTCTGATGCCGCTTGATCCAATCGCAGGAGACCAGCTTCATCATGACGGATTGATCCAGCCCCCGGTTGGTTTTAAAGTCAATATCTTCGACACAGGCGTTAAGCTTCAGCCTGGCGTTTTTCAGATAACGGGACATCCGGTTGTCTTCTTTCCAAGTCCATTGACTCTCCACAATGAGACCGAAACGTTCGGCAAAAGAGAGCCGATCCATATCCGGCTGATGGAGTTGATCGGTAAAGGCCTGCGCCATGCCGATCAGCTTCATCGTATGGAGTTTATCGATCGTCTGCTGATTAAGCATGAAACACCTCCCGGGCCAGATAATACTCTTTCCCCCGGAGATTCTCATGGAGGATCGGTTTGTCCGGGGACAGTGCGGATAAGTCCCTTAAATCCTGAGTGTCCAGCTTGCTTTTGAGGATCGATTCGACGCTTTTATAGCTGTAGGCTCTGATGAGCAGCGCGCGGGCGCAGGCGGCTTCCAGTCGTTCGGGCGAATACTTTTTGGCCAGCCTCATAATGCCCAGGCAGGAGCGGAAACCTTGTTCGGGATGCGTCCGGTTCTCCATAATGCAGGTCACCAGCGCCTTGGTTTGCGGACCGTTTTGACCGGCCCAGGAAACCAGCCTTGAGGGCGTCCATTCCAGGTATTTCTGATGGGATTTGGGCATGTGCTCCGTGATGGTGGTATGTCTTCCCTGGCGGGAATCATAGACATGAACGGCAACCCGTTTGTTTTTATACAGGATTTCGATCATGGCTTGGGTGATCCGGACATCCACCTGCTGTTTGGCCAGTTGATATGGAACGCTGTAGTAATGGCCGTCCACATCGATGTGATAATCGATATTGACCCGCGCTTTCTTCCATCGAGCATACTCGTAGGGGGTGGTAGGCAGCGGTTTCAGAGCCGGTTGATCGATGGTCTCAAACAGGGTCTTTCTCGTGGCGTCCATCTTTTGAAACTTGCGATTGTTCAGTTCGTCAAGCTTTTCGTCAATGGCCGTATTCACTTCCGTTATGCTGAAGAAGGCATGATTGCGCAGCGCCGCCAGAATCGAACGCTCGGCGATCTGAACGGCGGATTCCACCTTGGCTTTGTCTTTGGGTTTGCGCACCCTTGCCGGGATGACGACGGCGCCATAATGGCGGGCCATCTCCTGGTAGGTGGGGTTGATGTCCGGTTCGTAGTAGTTGGGTTTGGTAACGCCGGATTTGAGATTGTCCGGCACCAAAATCTCTGGAACACCTCCAAAGAATCGAAACGCCTGGACATGCGCCTCAATCCAGGAGGGAATGTCCTGAGAGTAAAACGCTCGGGCAAAGGTGTAGCAGCTGGCGCCAAAAACGGCCACGAACAGCCAGGCCTCGCGGGTTTTCCCTGTCACTGGATCCGTTACCGGAATCGTCTGGCCTGCATAGTCAATAAAGAGTTTCTCTCCGGCCCGGTGGGTTTGGCGCAAAGAAACATCCGTCTTGTCCAGCCATTGGTGGTATAGAAGGCAAAACTGGCTGTATTGGTATCCGTCGGGGTTGGCCTGTTTATACTCCAACCACAGAAGCCTTAAGGTAACGCCTTTCCGGGTCAGTTCTTTGCGGATATAGTCCGGGGACGGCAGGCCCCGCCTGTCCATCACCGGCTCTGACCGGATTGCAAAAATCATCTGTTCCAAAAGGCTGTCGTCCAGTTCAGGCGGCAATGGCCAGGATAATCCGGCCTCAGAAGCGCGGGATAAGTAATCTCTGACCGTACTGCGGGCAATGTTGCAGCTCTCGGCAATCCTTTTGTTAGGGAGATGCTTCTCCCATTTTAATCTTAAAATCTCTCTTATCGTGCGCATGGATAACCTTTCCGCCGCCATAACCGCCTCCGTTTTTGTCACGGGGCTTTAGCGGCTTTCATCAAGTTTATCCAGCGTCCTTTCCTCACCTCCCAGGGGGTGGCGAAATGCTTCGGAATCCGGTGGCGACTTAAATCGGAATCAGGTGGCGGAATGAATCGGAATCGAGTGGCGACTTGCGTCGGAATACGCATCATAGTTTAGAAAATACACTTTTTCTTAAAAAATACCGTTTTTTTAAGAAAATATAAAAGCGATTTCTTCACCTACCAATATTGCAATATCGTTATATTTGGTAATGTGTTTCTTTCCAATTGAAAGGTTTAACGACAAAAATCACCCGTTGTTACCACAGCGGGGCAAGGACAGGTGTATACTAGTTCGTTGGTAGCAATCGAGTGAATTTGATGGTTAGGCATTCAATTTATTATATTCATCAAAATATATGGAACTTGCTCTATTCCAGATAGTATTTAGATTGTTCCAGCTGAGAGCTTTATTATATTTTCTTAAAGTTAAACCCCCTAATGCCTTTGCTCCATTAAAATCTTTTTCTTTCAAAGGTATAGGATATTTGCCTTGCCATACTATGTATAACGATAAGATGTTTAAAACTTCTTTCTCTTCTTTGGATAATTGAAAAATTCCTTTTTCTGCTAAATCACAAAGATTATGAGTGTTTGGTGGGGGCACTTTAATTTTATATACAACAAGTAAGCTTTTAAATAGTAACTCGAAACTTAACCCCCAAAGCATATAGCATACTGACGAGCAGGCAACACGTAAATCAAAACCATGGGAAAAACCTATTTGGTCTCTAATAGTATCTCTGTTTTTATCATCCATACTGAACCACAAAACACCCGCTGATGCATGTAAGTCAGATGCCTTGTCATACCACCACATCGGTGATTGTTCTAACCTTTTATATCTGCTTTGCATCTTTATACCTTTTGTTTGTGGGTGCTATTCTTTATGACTGCATAACGTTCAACGATTAATATTCTTTGACCGGTAATTCCCGAAAATTTTGTTATCTTTATACTCTTTCTAAGAAATATAAAAACTAAAATAATGTTTAAAATTAAATAAAATATAACACTGGGTATTTCACGGCAACATAAATATTCTTTATTTTTATTTCTACCAAATCACTTTTTCTTTTTAGATGATTTCTTTTTGGTAACACAAAGTTCTCGATACAATACTTCACCCACACTACCGGGGATAATACCGTCCCAGTTGGGGTTGTCATAGATGAAATCATCTAAGGCATATCCCTTATCATCATAAGTTATATGTTTTTTAAATCTAATCACTTTATTCTTACAATCAATTTCCATCAAAGTAACATTGTGTTCATAATTTTGGTATTTTAAGAAATTATCTAGATTATATTTCTTTTTCGTCTCCATGGATTCTTTCTTTTCATCATCAGTCACGACATTGTAAGTCCAAACGGATATAATGTTAGATGATTTAGTCATGTTTGCTTTATTGTAATACCAATTCTCTCCAAAACACTCCCATATATCGGGGTTCGGTTCCTTACCCGAAGTTCCTGTCTCTTTAATCTTTCCTTCATAAGTCTTGAATAACAAGACCTCTCCTGTATCTACTTTCAGGACTTTTGTTACCCGACTATCTTTATAAATCAATCTTAGAACAATTATATCCAAGTTTAAAAGTTTACCTATCTTGACAGTATCACTATCCGTCAGTCCAGATGATGAAAGTTTCTGTTCCTCTAAAACTTTATTTAAATGTCTCCTATCAAGATATTTGTATTTGTCATTGTTCTCTTTCCATTTGGTCATCTCATAAATCTCTTCTTCCTGTTCATTCCCTAACTTTTCTTTCTGTAATGAATCTATGCCTGGGATTTTAGTTTCAACGATTAGACCTATATTGATTTTGTCACTTTTGTTTTTCAGAACATTATTAACGTCAATAATCCATGGTTTAACTATCTCATAACCTTCAGGTATGATTGAACCTGTAACTTGACTAAGATATTTATTTATTACTTCTGCGTCTGCCGTAATTCTTACCTTGTAACAGATTTTTCTACTTTTCTCCGAATGTTTCAAAACCACTACTTTTTCCAAATAATTGTTTATGACGTATAGATAATATTCATTCTTTGCGTATTCATGCCACGGTTTTTCAACCAGTTTGAGGATGCCATCTTTTATTGACATATTTTTAACAGTTTGCCTGAACTCATTAAGTTCCTTCTTGTTTTTTAAGTCACCCAAATAAACATCACAGTATTCACCTTCCACCGTTTTCAATTCAGAAAAACAGATAGATGGAAATGAAAAGATGACAATTATCAATAGCATTAACAGTAATTGAATTTTATTTTTCATTGATGTGGCCTTTTTTTAGATAACAATTTTTAAACTTTCCATAAATGTCAAATTTTAGCTCAGGACCAATTTTTTACTTAATCGGTGCGTGAATGTGATTTTCTTTTCTCTAACAATCGAAGGAATATTTTCTTTACCCTTTATCTCTTCCGCAAATATCATTGAAGTAATGGTCAGGTATACTGTTGTTATTATGAAGGATATGAACATTTTCATATCAATGCCTTTTGTTATTGGCAGGATGATTTCCGGTGTAACTATTGACCCTGATCCACCATCACGCGCATGATTTGCCTTGTAGTCATCGAGCGGCTAAACAAATATGTGTCCGGAAGAAGATAGCCTTCTATGGAATCCGCCTTTATATCCATAGATTCTAGAAAAGCTTTATCTTTTGCCAGTTCAAGAAATTCTTCTTTATTGATTAGATTAAAAGCACTTAAGTGTGTAGCAATTTCCTGTATGGATAAGCCCGCAGGGATAGTGACACGATAGTATCTCATGTCACCGAGCAACAGTTTATCAATCAGTTCTGAGAGAGTTATTGACGTATTAAATTCATATTCACCAGCACGAATGGAGCGCGTAGCTCTTTTTATTATGATCAAGCTGTAAAATAAAACAGGTTGCTTTACTAAATCCGCCTGACTCAGAATTTTGACAACCTCAGATAATGTGGTTCCGACAGGTATATTGACCAGCATCGTTGTATTCTTATTGTCAATGGGGCTATTGGCATAATTAAACATCAGGGCAGAAAACCCAATAATGAAAAAAGCAATGCATGTAAAAAGGATATAAAGAATTTTCTTGTTTGAATTTTTCATTTTATTCCTATGTCGATTCACGTTGTGATGTAATTATCAGGGCATGAATTTAAGTAACGTATCAGCATGCGGGTCAATTCCTTGCCCGTTATGTTTTCTTCTTTTTGATATCGCCGATCACTAATGATATCGATTGTAGAATAATTATCTACCAATTCCTCACGCAATATCGGTTTATCCTTTTTAATCAGAGAATAACGCTTGGAAATGTGATCCAAAAGAATCAATAATTTATCCAGATCAACCGGCTTCGTAATATAATAGAAAGCCCCCGCTTCCATTGCTTCCACAGCGCGTTCAATTGTTCCGTAGGCGCTAATAATGACCACGGCGATTTCGGGATTCGTTCTTTTGACTTCTTTCAGCACTTCCACACCGTTCATGCCCGACATCTTGTGATCAAGAAGGATAATGTCAAAGTGCTGATCCTTTACACATTGGAGAGCCTTGAAACCGTTTTCTGCCTCGTCAACAAGATAACCCTCGCGGAGCAGAAACCCCTTGAGCACAAAGCGTTGCGATTCTCCATCATCAACAATTAGTATTTTAGGTTTGTTCATTTCATTCACCACTGAATATATCCAGTTGAAATATCCACCTTGTTTTATTTATAGCCAGTACCATGCCATTTATAACTCATTGATGATATTGAATATTGTTAGACTATAAGTTGCTGGATTTCAACAATAACGTCGAATAACTCGACATTTATGTATTTTTTGACAATGTGATCTCAAAGTCAATGTTTGTCACGGAGTATGTGAATAGTGCTTATTTATGATTGCCGTCTTCAAAGGTGTTACAGATTTCAGAATAAAAAATAAATTAAATCTGACCATAATGCTCTCCTTTTAAAAATCATAATGTTTTGATTATCCCTTTTTCAAAATGAACTCAAGGTCATATAGTTGATTATAGCAGACCGGTTTCTCCCGATACTGCAGGTTGACGTTTTGTTTTCTCCGTTTAAATCAAAAGATTTATTATGCAAATGAACCGCCAACCTATTCTGTTTTTCAAATTTTTCCATTGTCATTATTATTCCATGCAACAAAGAGCCCTTGAGGTTAATTCAAAATGGTATTACCACTCGATTTTTCTTGATCTCAACATTTCTTGTGCGCTTTCATCACCTAATCGAGCGGCAATTTTAAGATCAGCAATCGCCTGCTGATAATTACCAAGAACACCATAACAACCGCCTCTCATAGCGTAAGCACGTACAGACAGAGGATCCAATTCTATTGCCTTGCTGTAATCCTTGATCGCCTGCTGATAGTTGCCAAGATCACCATAAGCATCACCTCTGTGAATGTATGTCAATGCAAACTGCGGAGTCAGTTCTATTGCCTTATTAAAATCCATGATTGCCTGTTGAATGTTGCCAAGAGTTCTATATGTATTCCCTCTGATAATGTATGGCAATGCATACTCTGGATCCAGTTCTATAGCCTTGTTATAATCCATGAGCGCCTGATTTTTGTTGCCAAGCTTTGCATAGGCAAGCCCCCGGTCAAAATAGACCTGGGCATCTTGCGGGTCGAGCTCAATAGCTTTGTTGAAATCTTTTATTGCCTGTTTGGGGTTGCCAAGCTGGGCATAGGCTTTCCCCCGGTATTTATGGGCCATTGCCAATTGAGGGTTGAGTTCAATGGCTTTGTCATAATCATTTATCATCTGCTTGATGTTGCCAAGCTTCTCATAGGCTCCCCCCCTGTTATAATAATATACTGCATCTTGCGGGTCGAGCTCTATGGCCTTGTCAAAATCCTTTATCGCCTGCTTGGTATTGCCAAGTATGTCATAGGCAACCCCTCGATTACCATAGGCTTTTGCATATTGTGGGTCTATCTCGATGGACTTAGTAAAAAAGTCCAATGCTTCTTTCCAGCGTCCGGCCATAACTTGCGCATGACCTTTAGCAAACCATTCCATGGCATTGAGGTCCTGGATGGTTTTCTTGTAGGCTTCCGTGTCTTTCTTTTTCTTTTCCCCCTTTGCCGTTGCGAGTTCCCGGCGCAAACGTGCATTTTCTTTTAAGAGATCATCTGATTTCTTTCTAATTTCCTCCAGTTCTTTAGTCTTCTGGCGGTCTTTACGCAGGTTATCAATGGTTTTGATCACATCACCGGAATCCGCTTGAATGATGGCCTTGATCCAGTAAGTGCGGCCATCCCATTTTTCCTCTACAAGCTCTGTCTGAACAATGCCCGCGGTGAGTGTGATAATCTGGTCTTTGGTCAACTGAAAGTTTTGCACTTCGCTTGTGCTTTCCAGATAAGTGCCCAGTTCTTCCAGAAGAAGCCTTTTGACTTCGCGCAGGGCTATTGTCCGGCTGGAGTTTTTGCTGTCTTCATCGCCTGCCTGGTAGGTGTATTCCCGGACGAAGGTTTTTGTTTCGGCGGCTACAAAATGAGGAATAGATAAGAGAAAAAGAAAAAATACCAACGTAATACGTGCAATGTTGGATTTCATCAAGATTACCTCTCTTAAGATTGATGATTGTGATTTATACATCAATAGTAAATAAACCACAAGGCACGACGACTATTTACAATTAAAAGAGTAGATTTCCATCTTTATTTAAAGAAGCGCTTAGAAGAGGAAGCACACAAAAACCGGATGAACTAATGTTTTGTATTCATCCGCCGCTTCATCCGGCCAATCATCCCTGCCCTCTTTCGGGCGGGCGGCACAGCAGCATCAGCACGGAGCCGACCAGCGCAATGCAGCAGGCGATGACGACGGCCGCTCCATAGCCGCCGTTCACATCATAGAGCCAGCCGGCGATAAACGCGCCGAAATACGGAAAGCCTGAGGTAATGGGGTTGGCCACGGCGCTGATTTTGTGAAAAGATTCCGTGCCGAAATAGTTCCCCATCAAAAGAGGATAAGACACATACGACGCGCCGAAGCCGAAGCCGACCAGAAGCGGGTAAAGGTAGGCCGCCCACAGGTTGTCCCGGGAGGCAAACCAGAAAAGAACGCCCCCGCCGATCAGGCTGAACCCGGCAATGGCGATCAGCAGACGGCTTTCCATGCGTTCGCCCAGAAATGAGACGCTCAGCCGGCCTGCGATGCTGCAGGCCAGGATCAGCCCGTAAATAAAGGTGGGCCGAAGAAACCAGACCGGATCGGACATGGAAAATCCCCGGTCGCTCAAATGAGCCGGGGTTTGGGTCAGCACGGACTGCCATAAAAACCAGATGAACGACATTCCGATGATGGCCAGCCAGATGCTTTTGGTTTTCAGGGCGTCTTTAAAATTCCAGTTTACCGGCGAGCGGTAGGTTCTGAACCGCCCGATGCGGGCGTCGGACATGGCTTCGCGAACGGCCGAGGGGACCATTCCGTCCGGATGCTGTCCAAGGTCTTCCGGCCGGTTCCGGACGGCAATCATGGCCACGACCGCACCGATAACACAGGCGA
>Ga0116174_10004769_pt1 | contig 10603 bp, 9 predicted proteins | sample AD_UKC087_MetaG_FD_89801 | JGI IMG/M metagenome (GOLD analysis project Ga0116174, IMG submission 89801) | Active sludge microbial communities of municipal wastewater-treating anaerobic digesters from USA - AD_UKC087_MetaG | ecosystem: Engineered > Bioreactor > Anaerobic > Digestate | place: USA...
ATCGGCGAGAGGATGTCGGGATTGACCCTCACCTTCGAGCCGAACGCGATGTTCATCAGCGACAGGTTGTCGTCGACGGCCTCTATCCGCTCGTTGATGAAGGAATCGGCCGAAAGGTTTTCCTCGTCCTTCTGCGAAACCGCGGTGGTGAGTCTTTTCTCGAAGATATTGAATATGGAATCGCCGGTGTATGACGCGTCCAGCACGATCGTTTTCGCGTCGCGCGCGCAGCAGAGCCCCAGAAACGAGGCCAGAATCGATTTGCCCGCCCCGTCCTTCTGGCTGAAGACCGTGATGACGCGGGCCGCCTTCCCTCCGTACTTCTTTCCGATTGAAGACTGCTCGAAACCCATCGCACCGATCGCGCGAAGGTAGCCGCGCATCGCCTTGTAGGAATTGAGAAAGAAACGATAGACACTTTCGACCTCGATCACGAAGAGGGAGGAGTCCACCAGGGCCCTCACACGGCCGCGATGGCGGTTCTGGGTAAAGGGGATATCGCCGAAAAACGAGCCGGCCGCCATGCACACGACCTCGCCCCGTCCGGGCGCCTCCATCTCGAAAAGCCCGGCGATAACCAGGCCGAGGGTGTTGTCTTTTCCCGGATCGAAGAACTTGCCGCGCTGTACGTTGACAACGCGTCCCGCGGCGCGAAGACGGCCTATCTCCTCGTCCCGGCAGTGCCGGAAGAGAGGCATGTCGTTCAGGATATGGTCGATGAAGTCCATTCGCCGTTTCGCCTGTCAGGCTTCGGCGGACTTGAGCAGCCGGACGAGCTCGGGCTTGCCCAGAAGCTCGATGGGGCGGGTGCTCGCGAACTCGGCCGCGGCCTGCGAGTAATCTCCGGTGCTGATAACGATGATACGCGTGGCGTTGCGCGGCTTCATGCTCTCGTGGAGTTTTCGAAGGAGCTTGTCGGTGACCGTTTCGGTGGTTCTCAGGATCCGGACGATGCGATTGCTCATACGCGTGTTCCGCCATTTCCCCTCGGTTTCGGTGGCGAGGATCTCGATCTCCGAATCGCTGATTATCTCGATGTCCATTATCGTGAGCCCCAGCGCCTCCGCCATCTTGCGACAGGTGTGCTCGAACTGCGCTAGCCCGGCGATCATGAAGTCCTTTACGCGGTCGTCCTGTCTGAATTCGGAATACGCTCGCAGCTTCTCCTGTACATCGCGGAAATTCTTGTTTACCGACGCGATCTGTTCCCAGTTCGCGATCGCCGACTGGAGATCGCGCACGCTCTCCTGTGAGGAGGCCAGGAAATAGCGAAGGTTGAGCTCGGTATCGCTGCCGCGCTTGGCGAACTTGAGGCCCCTTTCGAATTCGATGATGGCCTTGGGGTACATCTCCTTCTCGTGGTAGCAGGTGCCTTTCGCGAGGAAGCACTTGACCTTTATGTCCTCGCTCCTCTGCGCGGTCTCGAACTCCTTTATGGCCCATTCGTAATCCCCGATCTGGCGAAGCACCAGGCCGAGGAAATAGTGGGCCTTGTAGTTCGCCTGGTCGAGCTTGATGGCCTCGATGAACATCTGCTTGGACTCATTGTAGGAGTTGTTGCGGTAAAGCACCTGCCCCAGGTAGTAGTACGACATGTCATGGCGGTTGTTGTTCGCGATGCTCTTCTTGAAATATATGGCCGCCTTGTCCATGGCGTTGGCGTCGAAAAAGATCATGCCAAGCTGGTAAAAATTCTCGAAATTGACCGGATCTATTTTCGTCAGGATCAGGTATTCTTTTTTGGCGTCCTCCACGGCGCCGCGCTCCCTGAACATCCTTGCGAGCTTCGTGCGCACGTCGACCTCGCTCACCTTGTCGTCGAAACGCCCGATCTTGAGCACCTGGCGGTATTCGAGGATGGCGAACTGTATATTGTTCTCCTTTATGTAGGCCTCGGCGAGCAGGTAGTGCGCGTAGGCGTTACGGTCGTCCTTTTCGAGGATCTCGTTGAGTTTCTTGATGGCCAGCTTTGTCTGCCCCATCTCGATCATTTTCGCGATTTCCTCGATCTTACGGGGGAAAACGTACGTGCTGAAGATGTAGAGGCCGAAAATGCTGAGCATTATGAAGAAGACAAATATTATTACATAGGTCAGTATCATCGTCTGTTTCTATACCCTGGCTGTTTCGGCGGGCGCTCAGGCGTCCCGGCGCTGTTCGCGCAGGAGCCTGTTCTGCTCCTCGAGAGCGCTGATCTTGGCGAAGGCCTCCATCAATTCCGTCCTTCCGAGCTGTGAGACGCTCTCCTGCGCCCTGGCCGTTTCGGTCGCGAGCTTGAGCTCACCGCGCGCGTACTCCACTATATTTTCGTACATCGAGATGATCTTCTGGGCGTTGTCGAGCTCCATCTCGTTGAGCTTTAGTACGTTCTCGTATCCGCTCACCATCTTGCGGTAATGCTCGAGCTCGCCCTTCAGCCGTTCGATCTCCTTTTTCAGGCCCGCCACGTCATCGCCCATGGTTCCACCTCGGTGTCCTGTTAATAGGTTTCGGCACGAATCCTTCCATTGTTCATCGTTTTACGTACCGGCGCATCCGCGGCATAGCGCAAAAATTATATTGACAAAAACCGCGCCCCCACTTCACTATCCTCAACGTTCGGACGGTCCGGACGCACTCCGGGGGCGTAGCTCAGTTGGGAGAGCGCTTGAATGGCATTCAAGAGGTCAGGGGTTCGATTCCCCTCGTCTCCACACCTTCCCGAGTATAATCATTATTTCCTGGAACTGTCAAGATAATTAACGGCGGCCTCCCGGCCGCTCGATCACATGGACCACCAGGCCGCTGCGGAGCTTCGGTTCGAACCAGGTCGACTTCGGCGGCATCAGCCCTCCTTTGTCGGCAACCTCGATAAGCTCCTCTATGGACGTGGGATGCAGTGAAAAGGCCACGGCGAATCCGCCTTCGCGTACCAGCCGTTCGAGCTCACCCGGTCCGCGCAGGCCCCCGACGAAGTCGATCCGCGTGTCCTTTCGCGGGTCCCGTATGCCCAACAGCGGCCCGAGTATTGAATTCTGTAAAACCGAAACATCGAGCCGCGCCACGGTGTCTCCCTCGGGAGTGAAACGCGGAGAGAGAAGCAGCCATTTTCCATCCAGAAACATGCAGAACCGCCCGGGCCCGGGAGGGGTTCCCGAGCCGGCCTCCCCGATTTCAAACGAGCGGCCGAGCTCCTTGAGGAAGCCCGCGGCGCTCATGCCGTTAAGGTCGCGGACAACCCGGTTGTACGGCAGGATTTTCAGCTGGTCGTGAGGGAAAACCACGGCCAGAAAGCGGTTGTATTCCTCCTCGCCCGTGTGCTCCGGGTTCGCCTTCCGCCTCTCGAGGCCGACCTTGACGGCCGAGGCGGCCCGGTGGTGCCCGTCGGCGATATATACGGGCAGCGGATCCAGCAGTTTCTTGAAGGCGTCGATAAGGACTCCGTCGCGAACGCGGCGCAGTACGTGCCGAACCCCGTCCTCCGCGGTGAAATCCACCTCGGGCGCGGCCTGAAGTGCGCGGGCGAAGAGCTGCCGTCCGCTTCCGTCCTCGCGGTAGAAGGTGAACACCAGTCCGGTCTGCGCGCTCAGGTTGTCGAGATGACGCATGCGGTCGCGTTCCTTGTCCTCGCGCGTAAGCTCGTGCTTCTTTATTGTATCCGAAAGGTAGTCGTCTATGTCAAGACAGCCCACAAGGCCCGTCTGCTCGCGCCCCTCCATTACCAGGGTGTAGAGATAGAGTCCCGGTTCGCCGTCCGCCGCCAGGACACCCGCGCCGATAAACCGCTCGAAATTCTCAAGCGCTTTCGCGTATACGCTGTCGTCGTACAGAGAAACACCCTCGGGAAGATCGATTTCGGGCTTTGATATATGGTAGAAGCTGTGCGGCCTGCCCTTCGCGATGGAGCGCGCCTCCTCCGAGGATACGACATCGTACGGCAGTTCAGCCACCCGGGCCGCGAGCTCTCCGGTGGGACGAAGGCCCGTAAATTCACGTATTTTTGCCATGATACAGGGTTCTCCCGATTATATGTGCCGTTCGGCCGGATTCGTCTCCCCGCCGGGGCGTTCTTTTTGCCGCGCATCCTTGCACAACCCGGCAATTGTGCGGGCGCGAGGCTTTTTTTCAAGAAATAATTGTCGTACGCGCTTTGGCGGCATTTCTCGGTGTAACAAAGGGGCGCGGCGGCACTCCGAACACCAGACGGTTGCAGAAGGCACATCCCACGCTTCGAGAGGCGTCATGGACTATCTTTCCATCATCTTTATCATTGGATTCATCATACTCGGTCACGAGGCGGGCCATTTCGCGGCAGCCCGCCTTTCCGGCATTCCGATTGCGGTTTTTTCGGTTGGATTCGGACCGAAGATCGCGGCCTTCCGCCGCGGCGGGACCGAATATCGCCTTTCGGCGGTGCCGCTGGGCGGATACGTGCTGCCCGCGATAGATGACGAGAAGGAGTTTTTCGCCATTCCCGTGTCCCGGCGGCTGGTCATGACGCTCGGCGGGCCGATCGCCAATGTCGCCATTGCCGTCGCGCTGCTGGCGCTCGTTAACGCCGCGGCGGGCGGTGTATCCTTAGCGGGAGTTTTCATCAGGCCCTTCGAGCAGGCGGCGGCGATGAGTGTGCGCATAGTAAACGCCTTCGCCGGTCTCTTCGGCGGCGGCGGGGAGCTCTCCGGCATCGTGGGGATCGTGGCCCAGGGCACCGCGTTCGTCGGCGGAAGCGGCCTCAGGGCCGCCCAGTTCGCGGCGGTGCTCAGCCTCAACCTGGCCGTGTTCAACCTCCTTCCCCTGCCCGCCCTGGACGGGGGGAAAGCCCTGCTCTACCTTCTCGAAAAGCTCCACCCCGCGGCGGCGCGCGCGCACGTGCCCCTGGCCATAACCGGCTGGGTGCTCATCCTGGGTCTTTTAGTGTATACTACCTGGGCCGACGTCGTGCGGTACGCGGCCGGCTGATCACGGCTCGTTGAGCTATGACTCGAAGGAGTCGCCGTGCATCGTGGTGAAGCGCTCGATCCTGTAGCGCTTCTTTCCGGCGGGGATATTGATCTCCACCTCTTCCCCGACACCCCTGTTCTGGAGCGCCATGCCGACCGGCGACGAGAGCGAGATCTTGCCCTCCGCGGGCTTCACCTCGTTCGGCGAGACGAAGGTGAACTCGATGATGTCTTCCGATTCGAGGTCGAATACGGTGACCGTCGAACCGAAGCCGATGCGGTCCTTCGCGATGTCGGACACGCTCAGATTGCTGAGCTGGCTGAGCTGGTTGCTGAGCTGGGTGATGCGCGCGCTGAGAAACGACTGGCGCTCCTTGGCGGCGTGGTATTCGGCGTTTTCCTTTAAATCGCCGTAGGCGCGCGCTTCGGCGATCTTTTTCGGAAGCTCGACCTTGAATTCGTACTTGAGCTGTTCGAGCTCCTCGCGCATCTTCTGCTTTTTCATTTCGATGTCATCACTCATTACGCCGCTCCTTTTCCTGTGATGGCCCGCAATCCGACGATTGTTCAATTCTTTCGGGATAAAATCCAGCCTTTTTTGGCCATGCCCTCGTTACTCTTCGGTGTCCTTTCCCGAAACGCGAATCATTACCGGCCGTGACGATTTTCTCCCGGCCATACACGCGGAACTCAGTTTAATTATGGCATAGGATATGCCGAAGGCCGCCGCGCCGAATATCGCGGCCGCGGTGTCCGCGTCCATACCCAGGCGCGGCGCCGCGGCCACGCCCGCGGCGATTCCCGCGACGAGCAGCACCACGGGAAGGGCATAGAGCAACAGGCTCATCCCCACAACGGCGCGCGGTGAAATTGAAAACTCCACCGAATCGCCCGGACGCGCGCCCGCGCCGTTCATCATCCACAGGCGCCGTTTCCGCTCTCCGGCCACAAGTGAGCACGACCCGCGCGAGGAGCACGACGCGCATGCCTGGCCCGCGGACGCCTCCACCAGCGCCATATTTCCTCTGACTTCAACGACGATTCCGCATTCAACATCCAATCGATAGCACCGTATCCGTTTCAGACATGCGACAGGAACTCGCTCACGAATCCTGGGGCCGGATTCTCGCGTATCTCCCCGGGACCCCCTTCCTGCTCGATCCTGCCTTCATTAAGTATAACGATTCGCGTCGCCATTTCAAACGCCTCCCGCTGGTCGTGCGTCACATAGAGGATGGTGATGCCCAGCGAGCGGTGCAGGTCGCGGATCTCGCGTCGCATCTCCGCGCGAAGCCGGGCGTCCAGGTTCGAGAGCGGTTCATCGAGAAGGAGCACCGGCGGCTCCATCACGAGCCCGCGCGCGAGCGCGGCGCGCTGCTGCTGGCCTCCCGACAGCTGGTGCGGATAACGGTCCGTGAGCTCCTCCATGTGCACCAGGGCGAGCGTCTTCATCACCCTCTCCGTCCTCTCACCGCGCTCCATGCCGCGGACCCTGAGCGGATACTCCACGTTTTCGAAAACGCTCATGTGGGGCCAGACCGCGTACGACTGGAACACCATGCCAAATCGGCGTTTTTCGGGCGGGATGTTGACGCCCGTCCCGTAGAGCGTCGCGTCGCCCAGAACTATCTCGCCCGACGACGGCGTTTCGAGACCGGCGATGAGCCGCAGCAGCGTGGTCTTTCCGCAGCCGCTGGGACCCAGGAGCGATACGAACGCCCCGTCCGTCACCGCCATATCCATGGGCGCGAGCACCTCCTTTTCGCCGAAGCGCTTGGAGACCCCTTTGAGGCGCAGGTCGCTCATTATCGTCCCTCCAGTATTTCCTCTGCCTTGCGGCCCCGCATGAAGAAGGCACCCGCGAGCGCCGCGCTGAGCAGGATCCACGCGAGCGCCGCGGCCGACGGCTGGTCGGCGTACTCCTGAAGCTGGAACAGCACCGTGCCCATCGTCGCGCCGCCCGGACCGGTCAGAAGCACGCTCATGGTGAGCTCAGTAAACATGGGAAGCGCCGTGAGGAACCAGGCGGCCAGCACCGTGCGCGAGAGCAGCGGAAGCCATATTGTACGAAGAAGGATAAAGGTCGTCGCGCCGCTCACCACGGCCGCCTCCTCCAGCGATGGATGGACCTGGCGGTACGCGGCCGCGAGCATGCGCGCGCTCACCGCGCAGTACTTGAGGCCGTAGGCGAGCGCGAGCCACACCAGCGGCGAGTCGAACGAGAGGCCGAGCCGCCCAAGGGCCGCGGCGGTCCAGGTCGCGGCGAAGATGAGGAGGATCGCGATGACCGTCCCCGGCGTCGAGAAGGGCACGCCAACCGCCTCGATGAGCCATGCGGCCGCGCGGCTTCCGCGGCGCACGGCGGCGAAGGCCAGAAGGAAGCCCGCGCCGACCACCAGGCTCGCCACCGAGATCGACAGCGCGAGCGAGTTGACGAGCGCCTCGCGGAATTCGGGAAGGTTGAGTACGTACTCCATGTTCCGGAGGGTCCAGTCGGACGGGGAGCAGCTTCCGGCGACCGGAGCGAGAGCCGAGAACGCCAGCGCGCCCCAGGGAAGCGCCACGGCGGCCGCGAAAGCGATCCAGGCCGCGGCGGTTACCGGAAGCCGAGCGCCCCCCAGGCGCACGAGCCCCGGACGCGAAACGCGCGATCCCATGATCGCGCCGCCGCGGCGGCGCTGGAGGCCGACGAGGCGGTTGGACAGCGCGAGCACGAGCATGGCCATCGCAAGGAGCAGAAGGGAGAGCTTGAACCCGGCACCGATTCCCGCCATGCCCCCCAGCTTGAACTGCGAATAGATGAGCGTGGTGAGCACGAACTGGCGTACCGGCATGCCAAGCATGGCGGGAACGCCGAACGACGAGAGCGTATAGAGAAACGACAGGCACATGCCGTTGACAAGCGGCGGCCACAGGAGGGGGAAGCTCACGTCGCGGAACACGCGCCAGGGCCGGGCCCCGCTCATGCGCGCGGCCTCCTCGAGCGAGGGGTCCATGCGCTCGAACCCGGCCTTGAGCTCCAGGTAGGGGAAGGCGAAGGCCACTGTGCTCTCGACCAGTACCATGCCGTGGAACCCGTAGATGCCGCCTTCGGGAAAGAGTTCTTTTATCGCGCCGACGGCCGGATTGCCGAGCACGATCCAGGCCATCCCGAGCAGATAGGCCGGTATGGCGTAGGGCATGGAGAAAAGCCCGGCGAGGGCGCGGCTTCCGCCGATGTCGGAGCGCGTGACAAGCCAGGCCACCAGACATCCGGCGACGCCGGAGATGAGCGCCACGGCCAGGCTGAGCGATAGCGATCGCGCCAGCGCCTCGAAGACCGCCGCGTTCGAAATCCCGTCGGCGAACATCTCAGCGCAGCACGGTCTCGGAGAATTTGGACTTGATGGCTCCGCGCTCCGCGAACATCCGCTCGAGGATCTCCGCCGACCAGGGCATCATGGTCTTCTTGAGCTCGGCGTACGGCAGGGCGTGATCGGGCGAGGGGGCCGTTTCCACGAGCGAATACATCGAGCCCCGCACGATGGCCCGCTGGGCCTCATCCGTGAAGAACCAGTCGTAGGCCTTTCTGGCGAGTTCGGGATTACGTGAATCGCGAAGTATCGCGATGGGACTCAGCACCGGGATGGTCCCGTCGGAGGGATAGATCGGCCGCACCGGCGAGCCCTTGTCCCAGGCCTTCAGCACGTTTTCGAGAAGGAGGATACCCACCGGCCTCTCCCTGGTCTCCATACGGGTGACGACGGAGCTGTTGCCGCCCGCCGCGATGACGTCGTTCGCCCTGAGCTTCTCGAAATAGTCCCAGCCGTACTGTTTCTGCAGAAGGGCCACGGCGGTGAAACTGGACCCGGATTCCAGCGGGTTCGGCATGGAGATGAGCCTCTTGAAGCGCGGATCGGCCAGGTCCTTCCAGCTTTTCGGCAGCTCGGAGTCGTTCGTAAAATAACGCGAGTTGTATCCTATCACCATCACCGGCAGCCGCACCCCGGCGTAGGCGCCGTCGGGATCGACGTAGATGGCGGGGATGTCTTTCGCGGCGTCGCTCTTATAAGGGAGCAGACGCCCCTGGTCCTTCAGCTCGTGATACCAGAACGGGTCGCTGGTCAGGATGAGATCGGCGCGGGCGGCCCCGGCCGCGAGCTCCGCGTTGACCTTGCTCGCAATATTCTCGCTTCCGCTCTGGAACCACATCACCTCGACGTCCGGCGGCATGGCCTTTTGCAGCGGCTCGCGCATTGTCTCTATAACTTCTTTATAAATGCTGGTATATATCCATATCTTCTTTTTGCCGGAACAGGACGGCAGCGACAGTATCCCCGCAGCGATCACCAGCAGTAAAAGAGTGGTTGGTTTTCTCATGCCACGCTCCTCCATCGGGCGCATCTTCTATGATTGATGAACGGCCCCTTACACTATTCCATAGGGCACCCGCGCGCGAAGGGAGACCCGGGGGCGACGGAAGCTGTTTGCCTGCAACCCACGTCGAAATCGTATACGGGCGTCACAATCCAAACCGTATCATCTGAATATTGCAAGGACTTAATTGCCCCACAGCGCGTCGCGAAGCCCCGAGGCGCGCCGTACCGGCGTCTGAACCGCGGCCTGGAGCACCTCCGCCGGGGACCATATCTCCACTGAGCGGCGCGCCCGGGTAACCCCGGTGTACACCAGCTCCCGGGTGAGGACAGGAGAGGTCCTTTCGGGCAGGATGAGCACCACGCGGTCGAACTCGGAGCCCTGGCTTTTATGCACCGTCATCGCGTAGACCGTTTCGTGCTCGGGGAGCAGGCGCGGCATGATGGAACGCGCGCCTCCGTCGGGCGCCGGGAACCATGCCGCTGGCCCGTCCGCGCCGTCGAGTATGACCCCGATGTCTCCGTTATAGAGGCCCAGCGAATAATCGTTGCGCGTCACCATCACCGGCCGGCCGGAATACCAGCGCCGCCGGGGATCGACCGTCCCCTCGTCGCGGAGCATGCGTTCGACGGCGTCGTTGATACCCGTCACGCCGAGCGCGCCGCGCCTCAGCGCGCACAGCAGCGCCGTTTCGCCCTTCTGCCGGAAAGCCTCGAGCGGTTCGGCGGCGGACGCGGCGGATGCGAGGTTCGCCAGCGCCGATTCGCGAAGCGCACCGCCCAGGGTGTCCGCCCTCACCCCCTCCCGTATGCGCACGACGTCCTTGCCGTCGCGCAGTATGCGGAGCGCTTCGACGCCGTCGCCCTCGCGGACCGCGCGCGCGAGGGCCCCTATGCCGCCCGATTCGTCGAAGCGGTAGCTCTTCTTCAACACGACGATCGAGTCGGCGACGGGCACCGCGCCCGGACGCGAGGGCGGAGCGAACCGCGCTGGCCCCGCGACGAGCTCCGCGAATCCCACGGAGTAGCGATGCGCCGCGTCCCCGCAGATATCCCCCAGCACGGCGCCCGCCTCCACCGACGAGAGCTGGTCGCGATCGCCCAGCAGGATGAGTCGCGCGTCGGGAAGAAGCGCGTCGACCAGCTTCGCCATGAGCGGCAGGTCGGCCATCGATGACTCGTCGACCACGACCACGTCGCAGGGAAGCGGGTTTCCCGCGTGGTGTCTGAAATAGGGAGTGCCCGGAACGCTTTCGAGGAGCCGATGCAGTGTCCGGGCGGAGGTTGGAACGCTCGCACGGACCTCCGGAGCACAGGGCAGCGCCTCCA
>Ga0116174_10004770_pt1 | contig 10602 bp, 10 predicted proteins | sample AD_UKC087_MetaG_FD_89801 | JGI IMG/M metagenome (GOLD analysis project Ga0116174, IMG submission 89801) | Active sludge microbial communities of municipal wastewater-treating anaerobic digesters from USA - AD_UKC087_MetaG | ecosystem: Engineered > Bioreactor > Anaerobic > Digestate | place: USA...
AGGAGCTTGACTCGGTTGAACGACTGATTTGAAACTGGGGATGGTAGCAATAAGACGTTGTTTAAGATCATTGGAGTTAAAAATACTAAAAATTACCAACAGACTGACCGGAATAATCCAGCGATATTTCCGCAGTAAAATGAGGCCCAGGATAGCACTGCCCCAAAAAGCAAAAATGGAAATCCGAGAAGCGGTTAAAGTTAAGAGATGAAAACCAACCAGAAAGACAATTAAAGAAGCAACTTTAAGCCACTTATTTTTAATGACGATAAATAAGGCTAGAGTAATAACTAAGGTAATACTGAGATAAGCGGCTAAGTCATAGTGACCAGCAAAGGTGGAGCTGATGCGAGTCCAAATATTCATCTGCAACAATTGACCTTTAGAAAATTCTTCATTCATGGTAGAGATGACCGGAAAGTGAAAATATTTTTGACCGTAACCGTAGGCAGCGACACCAAGCATGGCAAAAATGAAAAAGAGATAAACATAAAGAAAATCACGACGTGTTTTGACAGCTTCCAGGGTAATAAAAAAAACAGACATATATTCAAAACGACGGCAGGCATTGAGGAGAAGTAGTTGATTGTTAGTGATTTTAAAGATCAGAACAGCATTGAGGGTGCTGACTAAAACAGCGATAAAATAGGCAATAAAAAGAGGGGTAATTTTTTCTTTAAAGAAAGGAAATTTATTTTTAATTTGAAAAATAAGCCAAACTAAAACACAAATAGCCATAACAATGTCATCGAGGCGGATGGCGACGTAGGTCGATTCAACATTAAAGAGAGGAAATTTAGGATACAAAGGAATAAAGGTGATTAAAACTGCCAGAATGATACGGAAAGGGTTTAGATTTTTGACCATAGTTGACGGTGGTGCGGAGAGACAAAAGCACGCAAAAAAGCATTAAGTTGTAATATCTTTTTAACAAATTTAGACTGCCAAGGTGGACGATGTTTTTTGAAAAAAGCTAAAACACCCCGATATTCATTTAAAAGCGGATCACTTTTGCTAACAGCTGAAGCACCACCAAAATGAATTATTTGCGGACCAACTAAATACCATAATTGGGAATGAGGTAATTTTAGGTGCATGCGATATTGCCACTCCATTTCTTCGCCATACATAAAATAGTTTTCATCAAAACCTTTAGTTTCTTTAACAATGGAAGCGCGGACTAAAAAATAAGCACCGGTGAGCCAGTCTTGAGGATGATCGGATTGATAAAAGGAATCTCGAGTGTAAAACCAGGGCGGATGAGGGTGAAAGGGTTTGATAATTTTATTGACCAAAGGTAAATCATCTAGACCTGTAGACCAGGCAAAAACATTTAACAGATTAGGGAAATAACCACCGCTGGGTTGAATACTTTTATCCGGATTTAAGAGTTGAGCGGTACAACCATGAGCTTCGGGATGGGCGGCCAACCAGTTGAGACTTTGACTGATAGCGGAGTGAAGAATGACGGTATCGGAGTTGAGGAAAAGAAGGTAATTGCCACGAGCGATTTTGATACCTTGATTGTTGGCCTTGGCAAAACCCAGATTTTGGCGATTTAAAATAAGTTGAATATCTTTTTGTTTTTTAAGCATGGAAACCGAGGTATCCGTGGAGGCATTGTCAATGACAATAATTTCATAAGAAATATCTTTGAGGCCCTTGTCCCGACGGATAGACTGGAGACAGTCCTGGGTCAGTTTCGAGGTATTAAAAGAAACGATAATGATGGATAACAATGGTTGGTTCATGCAAAATTTTGTCGCCAAAATTTTTTATAAAGAAAAATAACAAAAATGATCGCGATTTCAGTGGTGAAAAAAGCCAAAAAGCGAGCCGGAATAGAAGTGGGGATAATTTTGGTGTTAATTTTGGCACGATATTCAATATCGTTGTAGAGAAGTTTGTTTTGAATTCTTTTTTCCGGTTTAGTAAAAACATCTTCGGCCCATTCGTAGCCGTTGATAAATAAAGATTCTTTGAAGGGGAGGTGAAATTCTTCTAAATAATAACTTTGCATGGTATCGCGAAAAATTGTTTTGGCGTATTCAGGGGGATAATTCAATCTAACCATAAAAGGACCGGAGTAAAAAGAACGATAAAAGTTCATTACTTCACGACGGGAAAGATTGGTGTAATGACCGGTAACATTAGTCATTTGAACAGTGTCACCCGGTTCTTGGGAACGAACACTACTGTCTAAATCCTTCAGTTGAGGTGTCGGTAACAACAGGTAAATGACTGCCAAAAGGTTAAAAATCAGAAGACAGATAGTTGAGGCTTTAAACTTCATTATTGAAAAAGCATGGCCCGGCCTAATTTATAATTAGGGTTTTTCAACTTTCGATCACTAATCTTTTTAGCCGGGACTCCACCCCAAACTTCAAGATCGGGAATATCTTTGGTGACGACAGCGCCGGCGGCAACTACTGCTCCCCTGCCGATGGTAACTCCGGGGAGAATAATGGCTCGAGGGCCAATGAAAACATAATCTTTGATAGTGACCGGAGCAAAGGCATTGCCAAAATCAGGAGTGTTAATGTTGTGTTCATTGGTATAAATTAAGACATCGGTGGCAATGTCAACGTGATTGCCGATGGTCAGCCCCCCGCGACCGTCCAAAAAAGCTCCATAGCCGATAATGGTGTCATGACCAATAGTTATTCCACTAGGTTTAAAGAAATTAGCCTTCAAATGAATGGTGCTATTGAAAGGGATTTTAACGCCTGAGAGCCAATAAAAAAATTTGCGAAGGAGATGGCTGGGGATAAAACCGACAATTCTGAGAATTAATAACCAAAATTCAGCCAAAATAGTCAAAATACGATTAAGGGCTTTTTGGTAAAGCGATCGCTCCATGACAGAATTATAACCGATTAAAAAGAGAAATTAAGTTTTGAGCGGAATTTTTCCAAGTAAATTTCGAGGCATTATTAAAACCCACTTTAATCAAATGACGACGAGTTTTAGTGTCCAGAATTTTTTCAAAAGCGGAGACTAAAGTAGCTTGTTTATAGGGGTTAATAAGTAGAGCGGTATCTTGAAGGACTTCTTTGAGGGGGGCAATGGAACTGGCGATGACCGGACATTTTTGAATTTGCGCTTCAATAGCAGGGATACCAAAACCTTCGTAAGTACTGGGTAAAACTAAAGCCCAGGCTTGTTGGTAGAGAGCGTTTTTTTCAACTTCGCTGATATAGTCGGTAAAAATGACTTGAGAGTTTAATTTGAATTTTGCGACAGTTTTGGCAATGTCAGCAAAAAGCCAACCTTTTTTACCGGCAATGACCAATTGAGTGTGGGGATGTTTTTTGAGAAATTGAGCGAAAGCGCTGATTAAAAAGGAATAATTCTTGTTGGGTTTGAGGGTACCCACAGCCAGAAAATATTTTTGCTTAATTTTGAATTTAGATAAGGTGGCTTTTTTATCTTGGGGAGAGACGGCTTTGGGTAAAGAAATACCATTGTAAATGACAGAGATTTTTTTAGCCGGGATTTGATAAGTTTTGATGAGTTCTTTTTTAGTAAATTGAGACACGGCCACAATATGATGAGCGATTTTGAGAGAAGCCTGGGTCCAATTAGTGAGTTGATAGAGATCTTTTTTAGTAAATTGGTCCTGAAATTTAAGGTAGCCGATATCGTGGATGGTGGGGATTAATTTAACTGAGGAAAATAAGGGTAAATAGTGGCCTGGGGAGAAAAAGAGATCTAGTTTTTCAGGATTTAAAAGCAGATGAAAACTGAGGGCAACTTTGGTCCACAGAGCCGAGGGTTTGAGGATTTTATAATGCCAGTTTGAACTTTCTTTGGGTAAATCGGCGGCGGGAGGATTTTTAAGGTAAATATAATAGGTATTTTTTTTATCTAAAAGTGAGAGGTTTTGGAGGAGATTGAAAGCATATTGACCACTGCCAACACGATGGGCAACATTGGCTTCATTGCCATCGATACCAATAATCATGAGTTAATTTTGTCATAAACAGCTAAGGTTTGGGTGGCGGTTTTGGCCCAGGAAAATTGTTGAGCGTGTTTCAGCGCTTTTTGGGAGAGAGATTTACGTAAATTAGGGCGATTGGCCAGTTTTTCTATAGCTTGATAGATGCTGGTGACGGAGGCGGGATTAACCAAAAGTCCTCCCGGACCGGCAACTTCAGGTAGGGAGGAAGTGTTACTGGTTAAAACCGGAACCCCAACTTGCATGGATTTCACCAAAGGCAGGCCAAAACCTTCATAAAAGGAAGGATAAGCCAGAAAGAGGGCGGCGGCATGGAGAGGGACCATATCTTTTTCCGGGATATAGCCCAGAATTTTGATTTTAGAATTTTTAAGATGAAGGATATCCTTGCCCCAACCGTATTTACCACTGATGGCCAATTCCAATTTAGAACCGGGAAAACGACGACTGAAACGGTTAAAGGCGGCAATCAGATTTTTAAGATTTTTCCGGGGTTCTCGGGTGCCTTGGGAGAGGATGTAGCGGTCAAGGCCATATTGTTTTTCAATCAGGGAAATCTTTGCCTCTCGTTTTTTTGGGGGCAGTTTTTGAAATTGAGCGTATTTGTCTTCGGCGGCTTCAAAAATAACAGTACATTTATTTTCCGGAATTTGAGGGAAAATTTTGAGTAAATCTTGTTTGGTATTGGTAGAAACGCAAATAAAATGATGGCATTTTTTAACAGCCCAGTACATTTTATTTGAGTGAGTGGAAACAATTTTAGGATGAAGCCAATAGGGATATAAAAAAGGAGTAAGATCGTGAACGGTGGTTAAAGTTTTGGCTCGCAGGGTGGGTGGTTGAGTCCAGTCGGAAGTATGGAAAACGTCGCATTTACCGATAAAAAGTTCGATGGGTAAAATTCGTAGTCGGTTCCAAGCCAGAGCTAAAAAGCTAATAGGTAGACGGAATTGGTAAAGTTTAACGTTGGGGTATTTGGTTAATTTTTCAATTTCCGGAGGAATAGAGAGACGAAAAGAAGAGAAAAATAATTTGTAAGAATTAACACGATCTTTTTTAAGCAGATTGCGAATCAGATTAATGGTGTAGTTGCTGACACCGGTCCCGTAAACTACAGAACAAAGGTCAATGCCAATAATCATAAATGTAGGTCAATTTTATCATCTATTTGCAGTTTCAGTTCTTGAGCGCGGTGAGCATTAAGTTCAATAACATATTTGGAGGGACGGGAGCCGGTGTATTTTTTCAATTGAGAATCGACAGTGTTGCTTTCTGGTTGAGCGGTGAAAATATCGGAAATTTGCTGGTTTTGGTCAATAAAAATCATATCCAAGGGGATGAGAGTATCTTTCATCCAAAAACTTTGGTGAGCTAAAAAAGGAAAGATAAAGAGCATGCCACAATTGGGACAGAGTTGACGACGATTACTTAAACCTTTGGTCAGTAGATAGGGAGTATCAGCAATTTCTAAGGTGAATTCTTGACCGGCGATATTTTGTTTAATGCTTTTTAAAGTGGTGGGATGGGTGAAATGGCGATAGAGATAGGTAGATAAGTAGATAAGTAGTAAAAGTAGGATAATCAGGCAAGGATTTTTTGGCATAGTTTCTCCCCTATTTTATCCCAAGTATAGTGTGTTCTTAGATAATTAGATGAGTAGATAAGTAGATCAGTAGAAAGATGTTTAGGTAAAGAAAGGATTTTTTGAGCCAAATCTTGGGGGTTGTCTTTTTGGAAAATCAAGCCGGTACGGGTATTTTTAATAATTTCCATGGAGGCGGGAATGTTGGCGGCGATAACCGGTTTGCCTCGGGCCAGGGCTTCGATTAAAACCAGACCAAAACTTTCTTGAGTAGAGGGAGAAATGAGAACGTCGGAGCGGTCAATTAAAGTTGACAAATAATTATCCGGAAAACTGGTGATGAGTTGAAGACGTTTTTTGACAGAGTTTGGTAGAGAGTTAATCGATTTTTTAATTTCGGGAAAATAGAGAGTTTTTTGGCCGGCCAAAGTCAGTTGGTAATTTTCGGGTAAGTGGCAAAAAGCCTTTATGAGAGTGGTGATGCCTTTGTGAGCGGCAAAAGAACCAATAAAAAGAAGACGAGTAAATGAGTGGTGAGAAGAACTGGTGGAGGGATTTTTTTTGATAAAAGAGCTGTCGACACCATTACCCAGAAGGAGGAGTTTGGACTTGGGAATACGGAATTTTTGGTGAAAATAATCAGTTTCATGTTGGGTTAGAGTCCAGATAAAATCGGCGGATTTGAGAGTATTTTTCAGAAGAGGAGTATGAAAATCAGGATCGTCAGGATGAAAAGAAGCGTTGATTAGTACTTTAGGACTATAGAGCTTTAGAGTTTTAGAGAAAAAGCGGATTAGGCGGGCGTAAGGAGTCATGAGAGTGGGGAGAGGTCCGGCGAGAATAAAGTCAGGCTTAAAACGGAGACTAGAAACTAGAAACAAGAAACTAGATTTTAGGGAAAAGACAGGGCCTTTGGCCAGAGTTTTAAAGTTGGGGCAGAGACAGCCTAAAAATTTAAAAGGACGATGGGTCCAGGTAACGACAGGTAGAGCTAAAACATTTTTTTGAGGATGAGTAATTTTTTTATACTTTTTGGTAAAGTCGTCGGTAGAAGAGGCATCAGTAGTGATCACCATAATTTCATGCCCTTGGGAGTGGAGATACTCCCCCATCTTAAAAATGACCTTGGAACCACCATCAACAGCCGGGGGGTAAATATGGGTCAGTAGTAAAAATCTAGCCATTTTAGGTATAGTATAGTCAAAGAAATAAAAATAATGAAAAAAATCTTAAATTTTAAAATTTTACAGTTTCTGTTTTCGGGACTGTTGATTTATTGGGCTTTTAGAAAGGTGGATGTGGGGGGATTGTTACGGGAAATGTCTCGAGTGGAATGGTGGTGGGTAGTAATTTTACTGGGATATATGGCAATATCGGTGTTGATTGGGGGTTGGCGTTGGGCGATTTTAGTTTTAGGAAAACCCAAACTCAGGCAGGTTTTAGATTTTGCCAAGGCGGCTTATGCGGGAGCTTTTTTTGCTTTATTTTTCCCAACAGCTTTGGGTGGGGATTTGGTCAAGTGGACCACTTTGATTAAAAAATATCCGGAAATTTCGAAAATGAAATTGGCCAGTTCAACCTTGATAGACAGAATTGTGGGCTTCAGCGCTTTTGTGACCATGGCAATCAGTTCCTTACTGTTGGGTAAAATTTTGAAATATAATTTTCCGGCTTATTTAATGTGGTTGTTTTTAGGACTGGGTGGAGTGACCATAATTTTTTATGTAATTGTTTTTCGGGTGGATTTTGAAAAATTGTTGGCCAAGTATCAGTTTTTGAACAAGATGGTGGAAGTGATGGATATTTTAAAAAAGAGTCATCAGGATAGAATTTTAAGGTGTTATGGAATATCGCTGATGGCTCAATTGTTTTGGCTGTGTCAAGTGTGGTTGGTGGGCCGGGCTTTGGGAGTGATGATGAATTTTATGGATATATTAATTTTTATGCCGGTAATATCGTTAATTTTAACTTTGCCGATTTCTTGGGCCGGTTTTGGAATGAGAGAAAACTTGTTTGTCTATTTCTTTTCGACGGTGGGTTACCAACCGGAACAAATGTTGTTAGTATCAACTTTCCTGGGAACTTTGGGAGTATTGAATGCTCTTTTAGGCGGGTTGTTGTTGGTGTTTTAGATAAAATGTTAAACTTTTGAAATTATTTATTTACTACTTTATCTAATTATCTAAAAATGATTTTAATTGTCGGTGGGGCTGGGTACATCGGCTCACATGTAAACAAACTGTTAAATAAAAATGGCTATGAAACAGTCGTTTTTGATAATTTAGAAAAAGGTCACCGGGAAGCGGTCAAATGGGGTACATTGGAAGTTGGTGATTTGGGTAATATTGAAGAGATTGAAGCAATTTTTAATAAATATCCAATTGAGGCGGTTTTTGATTTTGCTTCTTATATCGAGGTGGGTGAATCGGTTAAGGATCCGGAAAAATATTATTTGAACAACGTCAAAAATACTTTGAATTTGTTGTCGGTAATGAGAAAACATAATGTTAACAAAATTATTTTTTCCTCCACAGCGGCGGTCTTTGGTATGCCGGAACGGATACCTATCAGCGAGGATGATGCGAAACAACCTATTAATCCCTATGGTAAGACTAAATTAATGGTGGAAAATATTTTCAAGGATTATGATGCTGCCTATGGTTTAAGGTTTGTGGCTTTCAGATACTTCAATGCTTGTGGAGCGGACAAGGACGGAGAGATCGGTGAATGGCATGAGCCGGAGAGTCATCTAATCCCCATACTTTTGGAAGTGGCTCAAGGTAAAAGAGAATTTTTTCAATTAAACGGAACGGACTATGCCACTGAGGATGGAACTTGTATTAGAGACTATGTCCATGTGGAAGATTTGGCCCAAGCGCATCTATTGGGGTTGAAACACCTGTTGGATGGCGGTGAGAGTAAATTTTATAACCTGGGTTCAGGCAAGGGTTACTCCAATAAACAAGTTATGGAAACAGCCAAAGAAGTCACCGGAGTTGATTTTAAGGTGGTTTATGGTCCCCGACGTGAAGGTGATCCGGATAAATTATTGGCCAGTTCGGAAAAAATAAAACAGGAATTAGGTTGGAAACCTCAATATACTGATTTAAAAGAAATAATTCAGACTGCTTGGAATTGGCAGCAAAAGAAAAAATAATATGAAAAAAATAACAGTAATCGGTACCGGTTATGTGGGTTTGGTGACTGGCGCATGCCTTGCCGATATTGGCCATAAAGTTATTTGTGTTGATATTGATAAAAATAAAATTGAAAATTTAAAAAACGGGATCATCCCTATTTATGAACCGGGTCTAGATGAAATTGTGGACAAAAATTTTCAGTCAGATGCTTTAAAATTTACCACTGATACCAAAAGTGCTGTAGAGGAATCTGAGGTCGTGTTCATAGCTGTTGGCACTCCGTCTTTACCCGATGGTTCGGTAAATTTGGATTATGTAAAAAAAGCTGCTGAGGATATTGCAAAATCTATGAATGGTTATAAGGTGATAGTGGACAAGTCGACAGTGCCGGTAGGTACAGGCGATGTGGTGGGAAGGACAATTTCCATGCATTATCATGGTGATTTTGAAGTGGTTTCCAATCCTGAATTTTTGAAAGAGGGAGATGCAGTGGCAGACTTTATGAATCCAGATAGGATTGTGATTGGATCTGAAAATAAAAAAGCCGAGGAGATTATGCTTTCTATTTATGAAAATTTGGGTGGTGAAAGAGTGTTGACTACAGTCAAAAACGCAGAATTAATTAAATACGCCTCAAATGCCTATTTGGCGACTTCGATTTCTTTTATCAACAATATCGCCAATATTTGCGAAAAAGTTGGAGCAGATGTGACTGAAGTTTCCCGGGGGATGCGGATGGACAAGCGAATTGGTCCTTATGCTTTTTTGACGGCTGGTGTGGGTTATGGGGGTTCTTGTTTTCCCAAGGATGTAAAAGGGTTAATACAAACTGCCAATGAATATGGTGTCGGTTTTGAAATATTGGATTCGGTAGAATCGACCAATGAAGCTCAAAAAAAATCACTTTTGGCCAAGATTCAAAAAATATTAGGTGAAGATTTGAATGGTAAAAAAATTGCTTTGTGGGGTTTGGCATTTAAGCCCGAGACTGATGATGTCCGTGAATCCCCTGCCCTGACTATAATAAAACAGCTAGAAGATAGGGATGTGAAGTTGGTGGCTTATGATCCTATTGCCGGTGATAATGCAAAAAAGATTTTGCCGAATTTAAATATTGTTTCCGATATGTATGAGTGTTTAAAAGATGCCGAATGTTTGGTAATAACGACTGCATGGAAACAATTTAAAGAAGCAGATTTAGAGAAAGTAAAATCATATTTGAAATCACCAAATATAGTAGATGGTAGAAATTTGTTTGATCAAAAAAGAATGAAGGATTTGGGTTTTAACTATGTTTCGGTAGGGAGATGAAAAAAGTCGTCAAAATAGGTAATGTTATTTTGATTAGTTTTTGCCTGTTAATTCCTTTATTTTTATTTTTAAACCGGTTTTTAATTCCGGATGTCTCCTATGATTCTTTAAATTATCATTTATTTTTAGGTCAAAGAGGTATAGAAACTTACAATAATAAGTTTGAATTTTTTCCGACGGGTATTCATAATTTTTCTCCTATTTTTGATATTCCCGGATATATTTTAACCAACTTGTTTGGTTATAGATTAGGTTCAATTTCTTCTTTGATTTTTTTATATTTATCGGTTTTCGTTATTTATAAAATATTCCGTTTATACCAACCAAAATATAAAATAATTGATCAGTGGTGGGGAGCTTTATTTTTGGTAAATATTTTTTTCTCTTTTGAGGCATTCTTACAAATTGCTACTTTTTATGTCGATATCCAAGTGGCTTTTTGGACATTGCTGGGACTGTATTTTTTACTTAAATACGAAAAGAGTAAAATTACTCGGGATGTAATTCTGAGCTCTCTGTCGATAGGTATTTTGTTTCTTGGAAAAATAACCGGAGCTTATTTTTTATTGCCTTATTTTGTCTATTTATTTTTTATTTTATGGAATGATAAG
>Ga0116174_10004773_pt1 | contig 10601 bp, 5 predicted proteins | sample AD_UKC087_MetaG_FD_89801 | JGI IMG/M metagenome (GOLD analysis project Ga0116174, IMG submission 89801) | Active sludge microbial communities of municipal wastewater-treating anaerobic digesters from USA - AD_UKC087_MetaG | ecosystem: Engineered > Bioreactor > Anaerobic > Digestate | place: USA...
CTGTTCAAAGTCCAAGATATCCCTTTCTAACATAGCGTATGCTTCTTTCTGGGATATGCCTCGGTCCTCGAGATTGCGGCCGATACCTATAGTCAGTTTACCTGCAGTACAGCGGTATGGCTTCAGCCGCAGACCCTCATGTCTGACTAACTGAGCTTTGATTCGATTCATTAACGCTTCGGTCATGCTATCTCCTTGTTCCAGATGTGATTATTGATCCGGAGCCAGGAAAGCACTACCCTTTATGCTGACAAATTAGGATGAGCAAGGATGAGACAGATTTTTGTATTGACAGATTTGATGTTTGCTATAGGGTTGCAAAAATCAGAAAATATTAATCTGATGTTGTATTGAAGTTTGGGGCTAATCTTCGATATGATGAGCTCCAAAGATAGCTTGAATAAAAAAGTTGGACGTTGGATAGATTCGTTCAAAGGAATGAAAGATGTCGAAGAAAAAAGATGCTCCGAGTCCTATTGAAGCTTATCAGCACACAAAAGAAAAGCGCTTGAATAATCCTCCGGTTGGCATGGTCGATCCCGATACAGACCCTGACGGAGAGCAAAAAACATACAGCTACGACCCTCATATTGATCCCCAATTGCATTGGGCCGGCAAAGCTGAACATCTCAGTTTTGAAGTTCCGACAGTTTCTCTACATGTGCATGAACGCATAGACCCTCTTACGATCATAGAAGCTGTCCGGAAAAGGGAGAACGATACCAACGACCAGATGGAGATATCCCTGTTCAGCAAACCCGAAGAGAACCCACCTATTCGAGAAGCCATCCAATTTTACAAGCATAAACATAATTGGTCGAACCGATTGATCGCAGGCGACTCGCTACTGGTAATGAACTCATTGCTTGAAAAAGAAGGGATGGGCGAAAGAGTGCAGATGGTTTATTTCGACCCACCCTACGGAATCAAGTATAGTTCAAATTTCCAGCCCTTTGTTGATAAAAATAAAGTATCAATGAGTGACAAAGATGATGATCTTTCTAGTGAACCAGAGATGATTAAAGCGTTCCGAGATACTTGGGAACTGGGAATTCATTCCTACTTAACTTACTTAAGGGATCGACTTTTACTATGTAAACTGCTTCTTAGCGATTCCGGTAGTGTATTTGTGCAAATATCGGATGAGAACGTCCATAGAGTTAGGTTGATCTTAGACGAGATCTTTGGAGCCGAAAATTTCGTAAGTCAGATAACCATTAAACGTGCATCAGTTATGTTTGCAAAGAAACTACTGAATAACGCAGTGTTTTATGTTATTTGGTATGCCAAAGACAAAGATAAAGTGAAGTATAACCAGTTATACTTTGATAGAGATGAGCAGTGGTTTGCAGATTCAGCAGGATCACATCTACGAGCAGAGAGTCCAGAAGGTGATGAATCTGTATCATTATCTGGAGATGAAAGAAGAGACATGAGGAAGTTCATGTCCGAACATCCTGGATGGAAGATATACAGAATCTTGGGAGTGAACGCACAAGGGACTGAAAAAAGAGATGTTTTCCATTTCAAAGGTAAGGATTACTATCCACCAAAGGGAACGCAATGGAAGTACTCATACGAGGGGTTGGAGAGATTAAAACAACAGAATAGATTAGAAGTAGAGAAAAATAGCCTGGGTTGCAAAGTATATCTAGATGATTTTCCAGTAGTGACAATCAACAGCTTATGGGAGCAAATTGGGGCTGCTGGCAATAAAATCTACGTTGTTCAAACCTCAGATGAGATTGTGAAGCGCTGTATGCTAATGACTTCAATGCCTGGAGACCTTGTTTTGGATATCACTTGTGGCAGTGGAACGACAGCTTATGTAGCAGAGCAATTTGGAAGACGATGGATTACCTGCGATACTTCGAGAATTGCTTTGACTCTGGCAAAGCAGAGACTAATGACCTCTTTGTTTGAGTATTATGAATTGGCTCGTCCCCAGGAAGGCATAAGTAGTGGGTTCAAGTATAAGAAAGTACCTCATGTTACTTTGGGTTCAATAGCAAATGAAGACCCTACCCCTGATGAAGATTTGGTTCAACAACCGAAAGTAGAACGAGGCAAAGCACGAGTTACGGGACCTTTCACAGTTGAAGCCGTTCCAGCCCCTGCTGTAAAAAGCATTGATGAGATTGTTAACGGCTCAGAGCCAGTTGCGGATGAAAGCATTGCCAGATCAGGAGAAACCTTGCGACAATCGGAATGGCGAGATGAGCTGTTAAAAACAGGAGTTCGAGGGAAAAGCAACCAGTACATAAGATTCTCCAGGATAGAAGTAATCCCAGGTTATCGCTGGATTCACGCAGTAGCTGAGACTATCCCTGAATCAGATAAAGCCATTACAGAAAGGGTGGCTGTATCCTTCGCATCAGAGTTTATGCCATTGGAGCAGCGTCAGGTAGCATTAGCTCTTGAGGAAGCACAAAGCTTGGTGCCAAAACCCAAAATATTGATATTTGCAGCATTCCAGTTTGATCCGGAGGCCTCTAAGGACATTGATGAGACGAACTGGCCTGGAGTTCAATTGCTTCGCGTGCAGATGAATGCAGATCTATTGACCGAGGATCTAAAGAAAAAGAGAGCTTCCAATGACTCATTTTGGCTGATAGGGCAACCGGAAGTAATAGTTGAGAAAGACAAGGATGGAAAATACCTTGTCAAAGTCCAGGGTTTTGACTACTACAACACTCGAACAGGCCAGATTGAATCAGGAGGAAAAGACAAGATAACTATGTGGATGCTCGATACTGACTATGATGGCAGAAGTCTATTCCCTAAGCAAGTTTTTCTCCCCTTAGCAGGAGATAAAGAAGGCTGGTCAAAACTGGCTAAAGACTTGAAAACAAGCATTGACGAAAGCCTTATCGATCAATACCGGGGCTCTGAATCATTGCCTTTTTGTAGTGGAGATCACAAGCGGATAGCAGTAAAGATAGTCGATGATCGTGGGATTGAAAGCTTGGTGATCAAAGGTTTGAACTGATGCCTCAGACTACGATTGATCGATTGATTATCAACTCCCCCTATGAAGAGCCGAAATACTACTGGAAATACGATTCCAGGACCCGTACATTTGACCTTGCCGATGGAAGAAGACCTGCAGGTTATGTAATAGCATCTGAACGCTCTCAATCCTACGATGATCCTGGTGTATTTGTCGAGATACCACTTGTTAACCAAATCAGGCCGAGAATAAAGTCTTGGCGGGAGGCCGGGTATCCTGGGGTTACTGGAATAACCAAGCGTTTACTTGATTATTGGTATGATCCTGAGGAGTTTGATTCTCGCAGGATGTTCTTCTGTCAGTTGGAGGCGATGGAAACCCTGATCTGGCTTACCGAGGCATCCGCAGCTGATAAAACAGGTATTGATATTCCTAACGACGGAGGTATGTTTCAACGCCTCTGCTCCAAGATGGCTACTGGTTCAGGTAAAACCATAGTTATGGCTATGCTAATCGCCTGGCAGGTAATAAACAAAGTCACCAATCCCCAAGACCGCAGATTTTCCAAGAATGTGTTCGTGGTAGCTCCTGGGCTAACAGTGAAAAATCGTTTGTCCGTCTTGATCCCCAGCAGCGAAGGGAACTATTACGACCTCTTCAGAATAGTCCCAACTTCTCTGCAGGATAAGATGAAACAAGGCAAAGTTTTGGTAGAAAACTGGCATACCTTATCCTGGGAGAGTGAAGAACAGATAAAGAAAAGACGCTCTGTGGACAAACGTGGAATGAAGAGCGATGAGGCTTATTGCCGTGAAGTTTTGGGTGAGATGTCCAATTCACGTAATCTGCTGGTGATCAATGATGAAGCACATCATGCTTGGAGAGTCAATGTCACTGCTGAAGGTAAATACCTTCGCAGCCGTGATCTAAAGGACAGCGCAGAGGAAGCTACAGTCTGGATTGGAGGTCTGGATCGCATCCATAAAGCCAGGAACATCCTCTGCTGCTACGATTTCAGTGCAACTCCTTTTTACCCCTCTGGAAAGAAAAACTCTGAGGAAACCCTATTTGGCTGGATCGTGAGTGATTTCGGTCTTAATGATGCAATTGAATCTGGCTTGGTTAAGACTCCACGTGTGGTGATCAGAGATGATGCTCATCCCAGTGCCAAAACCTATAAGTCCAGACTTTACCATATTTACAGCGATGATGAGGTAAAAGCAGATCTGAACCGTTCTGCAAAACCTGATGATCCTCTTCCAGACTTAGTTCTCAATGCTTATTACCTCCTGGGCTACGATTGGCGAGAAACCTTTAAGGCTTGGCAAGAGTCAAAACAACATGTACCACCGGTGATGATAACAGTTTGTAATAGAACCGAAACTGCTGCTAGAGTGAAGCATTCATTTGATTTCCGGAAAGTGCACATAGATGAGCTCTGTGAGACAAGTAAGATCTTGCACATAGATTCGAATGTTCTAAAACTGGCAGAATCCCAGAATGTGGTTACGATCATGGTTAACAATGATACTGATAATGACGACAACGAAGATTCCCAAGATGTTCCCAAATTGTCCAAGAAGGAGCAGGCAGAGCTGCTTCGCAGACAGGTAGATACAGTGGGGCATCTGGATAAAAACGGCAATCTGCTACCCGGATCACTAATCCAGAATGTGATATCTGTAGGTATGTTATCTGAGGGTTGAGATGCTAAGACAGTGACACATATCATGGGTCTACGAGCATTTAGTAGCCAGCTATTATGCGAACAAGTTGTGGGCCGTGGTCTCAGACGAACCACTTATGATGTAAATCATGAGACTGGGCTATTTGAGCCCGAATATGTTAATATCTTTGGAGTTCCCTTCACGTTCTTACCTCACGAAGGTGGAGAGGGAGGACCTCCACCACCTCCAAACCCCAAAACCATGATCATGCCTCTTGATAAAAAAGCTGAATTTTGTATCTCATGGCCAAATATAGTCCGCATTGATAGAGCTTTCAAACCAGTACTAAGTCTTGATTGGGACAAGGTTCAACCTCTTGTTTTGGATGCATTTTCTGTGAGGCAGATTGCAGAGCTGGCACCAATTTTAGATGGGAAACCAGACTTAACCAAGATCACCGAGATCGATCTTGAAAAACTATCATCAGAGTTCAGAACACAACGTATAGTGTTTGAAATTGCCAGGGATAACTTCAATTTAATGTCATCAGACTGGAAGGGAAACAAGGAGTATCTGCTTGCCCAACTGGTTAGATTGGTGGAGCAGTTTATCGCTTCTGATATGATTGAGATCGATCCTCCAGTATTCAATTTCAGTGACCTCCGGAGACGTTTGGTTATCACTCTGAATATGAGCAAAGTGATTCAACATATTGGGGATGCGATCAGATACTCGAATACCGAGTATTATGAGCCTGTGTTTGATAGCGAAAGGCCTATTCTTTCCACTGCAGATATGCCAATATGGTACACGAGTAAAGAATGTGAAGTGGCCAAAAAGTCTCACATCAACCTTGTAGTTCTTGATAGTACATGGGAGTCAACAGAAGCTTTTCATTTAGATCACGATCCTGAAGTTGATGCCTGGGTGAAGAATGACCATCTAAACTTTGAGATACTATACATATTCAATGGCACAATCAAGAAATACAGGCCAGACTATATCGTAAGGATGAAGACAGGAGAGATGGGCATAATAGAGACTAAGGGCAAGGAAACTGAGCAGGATAGAGTCAAGAAACGTTTCCTGCAGGAATGGGTAAATGCTGTTAATCAGCATGGGGGATTTGGGATATGGGGTATTATTAATTCTATTACAATGCAAAAGGTGGCCTTGAAGTGAACGTGAAGGAATTAGAGTCTCTTTCAGTTAACAAAGAGCATATGAATCAGATAGAACAAGAGGTTCAGACTCTGTTACAAGAGCAAAAGAACTACGATCTACTAGACGATAAATGGTCTGCAGAGTACGACCTAACTAAATGGGAATGTTTTAATTACATCTTCTTGAGGATACTTAGCAATGAACCAGAGATTAATGAGCCAAAAGAAGAGAGTGAATACGTGACATTCCTCGAACATGTTAAAAAAACGATCGGTGAGAGATATCCGAGATTAGGGTATAAATTTAAAAAAGAACTGATCCGATTTCTGCTCTTATACTACAGCCTATTGTATGATTGGGATATTGAAAGAGTAATTACCTCTACTAAACCAGGTGACTACATGTTCTTTGAAAACATGTGGGCGTTTTGCGGTATATTGTCCGATTTACCAATGAGTTCACACCAGATATTGTCCATAAGCACTTTCTTTGATGAGAATGGCAAGGGTGATCTTGCTATCGGTCAGTTATACAATGCCTTAACTGATTTAACTAATGGTAACAATGCTATTGGTTGGGAGTTATTAGACTGCATGCAGGAAAAGGGTGATTTCAGATTCCTTGTTGCTATCATAAATGGGATATCCAGTGAATCATTTCAAAAAGTCTTCATCTACCTAACCAAACTAATCAATACTGGATTAGGGAGCCCCGAGGCGATCATGGCTCTGGGATTTGTAAACACACCAGATGCTTCAAGTATGGACGAGATTATCAGGTACTTCGAGAGCAAAATAGTTAAGCCTGACGATTACTCAATACCAGTTGTTATGGCTCTAGTAAACTTACTGTCGAAATCTGATTGGCTAAATGATTCCAACATAGCATTTATAACTGGCTATTTTGAATCAGCAATGATACATGGAGTACAAAAAGTCAAGCTCACCCTGCTAGATCGAGTTAGCCGTCTAAAAACTCAAAACCAAGAGCTAACTACTGAAATAAAAAGAAAGTTATTACTACTTGCGGTTGATTTAATTGTAGAAAACAGTCACTTTCTTGCCCCGATATCAATCCTACTTCACGACATGCCAAATCCCAAGGAAGTCTTAAATTTTATAACACTTTGGGCAGAAAATCACGGATACCAAAAAGAAGATGAATTTACGTGGGTAGTTAAAGAAAGTTATAGAAAGAATCCGCTTGAGTTTCAAGAAACGTTATTTTCAATGTTAATTTCTGGAAACCCATACGTCAGAGACTATGCTAATCACATCATTACAGAAGTAGATATGATAAAGGGAATTATTAGTTGGGACACGATGATTCTCGATAGTAGTACTGAAACGGCTGATAAACTCATCGAATCAATCGTTGCGGGCATGTTATCTATAAAACTGAGGTTAAGGCTAATAATTCCTTTGAAAAGGCATGATGATCCTAGTGTAAGGTCTCATCTTCTTCAATGGATGATTTGGTTAACCCATGACTATGGAGAACTGGTGAAAGCTGCAATTCAAGAGATTCACGACGAAAGCAATAAACTAGATAAAGAATTCCTGGATCAATACATGAGTCTTTATGAGGTGATTTCAGAGATATGGAATCAAAAGGTAAGTGTCAAAGAACTCGATCCATCGCAAACAAATAGCTATTATTTTTCTCAGTTTAATCGCATATATCATAAGCATCAGAGTAAGGTAATGAATGACAACTCCATGGGGAAAAGTGTTCTTCTTCAGTTTGTTACTAAAATCCAAATCGGCAGGGGACATCACTGGCGAATTGGTGCAAACTCGTCGATAGATCCCCTCAACGAAATTAAAGTCACAACTCCTTTCCCTGTGACTTATTACATGTCGCCAGATAGGTATAACTTTGATGCTAATCTGAGAAGAAATAGGACGTGGTAAGATGCTGAACATAATCCTAACTAGATATCTGGCTAATCTTAGAGAGAGAAATGAACTCGATTGGATATTTGCTCCTCTTCTTCAGTCGATGGGTTATCAAATACTAGATAGGCCCTCACAAGGCCAACCCGAAAACGGAAAAGACTATGTGACATTATTTTGCGGTGAGAGTAATAAAAGAATCGTCCATTTTCAGATAAAAGCAGGGGCCGATAAAGATATCAGCAGCAGAGTGTTTACAAAAGAAGATGGGATTAGAGAATCATTACTGGCTGCAAAAGATGCCAAGTATAGAGACTTATCACAACCTGAGTTAGATGGATTGCCTGTGAAAATCGTCCTAGTTCATACAGGTACATTAAATCAAAACTGCTATGAGCAGTTTAATGGTTTCATAGATGATAATTTTAATGGTATAAACCAGCCAGATTTCGAAAGATGGGATTTGTATAAACTTGCAGATTTGTTTTCCGAGCACTTATTCAACGAGTTCTTGTTTACAGAATCTCAGATTAGCATAGATTTACTTAAAAAAACACTTGCGCTTCTAGGTACGGGTGATACGGAACATCCCTATTACAAAGAGTTGATTAGGACAATCCTTTCATCCTGTATTAAGAAGGACAAGCTAAGTATTATTAGGCTTCTTTCCACCTTAAACCTTATTGGTCAGCTGATATTTCAGTACTCTCAAGAGATAGATAATCTACATCCTGCAAAGGAACATGTAACATATCTAATTTTACAAACTTGGGGTTGGCTCCTGGAAAATCACTTGGATCAAACTCCGTTCGTGATCGAGCAATTTGCGTACATGTTCTTACTTCACTATTGGATTACAGATCAATATTTAGATAAATTCAAAGACCTGCTGAACATTGATAATGGCCTCTACTCACTTAAGGGTTCAAGTTTCGAGACGATAGCTTTCCCGTTGAGGTGTACAGAGATTATAAATTGTTTGCTTTACCACTATTGGTGTGATATTATTCTTCACAGGGATAATGAGAACTTCGAAGCTATGAAGACTGGACTCGAAAACCTCATAACAAAGTGCATATTTGACAATGTGGGTAGTACTATCCCTTTATTCGACAACTACTCTGTTACACTTATCAATATAATTAAATTCTTCGACTTTATCAAAAAACCGGACTTTGTTCGCCGTTACCTACAAGAGGTCTTCAATAATATTGCAATCACGAAACAAATGAGCCAAAGATTACCTGAACTTAAGAACAACATGGATAACCTAATCGAATTCATTGCAAATGATGAAAGACCAATTGAGTATTGGGATTCTTCATCATATTTGTTAGAAATGCTGTTTGAGATATCATTAAGAAGAGGGTATGATGACCTTTTTAAGACTTACTTCAAGTTTCTAAGAAAACATAATGACGATACAGTCAAACTGCTTGTATATCACCCACCTACAGATTTTATCGACTACGAGCATATTCTGTTTCAACACGAGTTGATAACTGAAGGATACACATCAGTTTTTCAAGACGAACTTGATGTTGAGTCAGATAATAAAGACTTGTTGATAGATTCATTTAAGAAATTTTACCAAGACGATGGCGTTGAAGATTTGAATCTAAGAACTGAATCGACACAATTTCTACCGCTAGTTTTTTTGGCTCATTCATACTACCTAACACCATGGTTTCCCAGCAGTTGGAGGAGCTAACTGGTATATGGATGCGAGCATAAAATCACGCCCACACACTTATTTTGATGTTTCAACTGATGCAAGTGAGGAACAGAAGACTGCTGATTCTTTTTTTGACAGGCAGGTAACATTGTTTATTAGCATGTTGAAACATGTGTTTAGATTAGACAATACTAATACAATATTCGATTACGGATGCGGGGGTAAGGGCAACCTATTCTTCGACATAGCTTCAAGAAAAGATGTAATCGATAGTTACAGAATTGTATATTACGGGTATGATGTGATAACATTCGATATTCAGAAGGACGAGTTTTATAAATATATAGATCTATTCGCGAACGAAAACAAGGATTTTCGATATGTTTTTCTAGATGATGTGTCCATGCATGCTATTAAATCTATATCACTTGATTCCAGTATAAACGTTATCGTCGTAAAAAACGTAATGCATGAAGTTGATTTATCTAAGTTCGAGGAGTGTTTCAAATTTATCAATGAGATTCTTATGTCTGGTGGTTACCTGTTTATAATTGACCAAATGATGTTAAAAAACCATGAACCTTCAGGAGTAGCTTGGCATTATCAGGATATTGAGGAGTTAGTCTGTGGTATTCTTGGTTATACATCACTTCCTGTATTTAAGCATGTAGATATGATACTGGAAGAGTACGAAGATGAAAACTTCAGAACTCCATTTTATATTCTTGGATTTCAAAAAGTTAGTGAATTGCATGTTTCAAATGCAAGTGCTTTGATCCAAGAATTTGCCTTGAATTCCCAGAGGAAAAGAATCGATTTTGTAAACACTCAATTAATGCCCTCGAACAAAACGAATGAATTGCTTAGCATGATCTACCTTCATGAAATGAAACAGATAAAGATCCAACTAAGTAGGATTAACTCATAAACTCTGTTGTCGTTCTACACTTCCAATGAAACGGTGGAAAGGGAGTATGCACTCCGGAGACGCCTACCGGGTTCATCTCTGCGTCATATTCGATCTGATCGTCTTTGATCCAGGGTGCAAGTGCTTTGATGTATTCCCGGGCATCATCAAGGCTGTTGGACTTGGTATCCAGAGCCATGAGGTTGTCCATTACTTCCAAGGCATCGTTTAGAGGGTAGATCTTATCCTGGGCAGCCAATGCCCGGCAGATATCACTGGTACGATCGTCCAATATCACTACGAGCTTGTAGTATTTGGCTTTGGCTTTCTTGTAGCCCTGTAA
>Ga0116174_10004777_pt1 | contig 10595 bp, 9 predicted proteins | sample AD_UKC087_MetaG_FD_89801 | JGI IMG/M metagenome (GOLD analysis project Ga0116174, IMG submission 89801) | Active sludge microbial communities of municipal wastewater-treating anaerobic digesters from USA - AD_UKC087_MetaG | ecosystem: Engineered > Bioreactor > Anaerobic > Digestate | place: USA...
CCAGGTCTCGACCGGGCGATCGAGGACGACCTCGTTGTCCGGCCCCAGCCAGCCGAAGCCGCCATCGGGATGGACGGCGCGAGCCACGAGGTCGGCCAGACTGATCGCGTGGCGGTCCAGGCGACGGGCCTCGGCTGCGGTCGGTTCGGCGCTCATGCTGGCTCTCCTTCTGGGTGGAACGTTCGACAAACGACGCGGTGGGTCCAGCGCTCCCCGCGGAGCACTGGACCCACCGTTCGGTTTAACCGACTGTCAGGTCAGACGCAGGTCACTTGACCAACTGCGCGAGGGTCGGGTCGTTGGCGTAAGCCTCCTTGGCGTTGGCCTTGGTCACGATGACCGGAGCCAGCAGGTTGGCCGGAACGACCTTGACGCCGTTGTTGTAGGACTTCTCGTCGTTGACCGTGGGCTTGCCACCCTTGACGATCGCGGTGACCATCTCGATGGTCGCCTTGACGAGGTTGCGGGTGTCCTTGTTGATCGTGGAGTACTGCTCGCCGGCCATGATCGACTTGACCGACTCGACCTCGGAGTCCTGACCGGTGACGACCGGGGACGCCTTGCCGGAGGCCTTGACCGACGTGAGGATCGCACGGGCCAGGGTGTCGTTCGGGGACAGGACGCCGTCGAGGTCGGTCGCCGAGTAGTTGGCCGACAGCAGGGTGTCCATGCGCTTCTGGGCGTTCTCGGCCTTCCAACCCGGGGTGACGGCCTGGGTAAAGTCCTTCTGACCCGAGGCGACCTTGAGGGTGCCGTCGGCGATCTTCGGGGTGAGGACGCTCATGGCGCCATCGAAGAAGACCTGGGCGTTGGCGTCGTCAGGCGAACCCGCGAACAGCTCGATGTTGTAGGGGCCATTGGGCTTCTTGGCCTTGAGCCCCTCGAGGAGCGCGGTGCCCTGGAGCACACCGACCTTGAAGTTGTCGTAGGCGACGTAGTAGTCGACCGCCGCGGTGTTCTTGATGAGGCGGTCATACGCGATGACCGTCGCGCCGCCGTCCTTGGCAGCCTTGAGCTGGGTGCCCAGCTGCGAGCCGTCGATCGCGCCGACGACAATGACCTTGGCGCCCTTGGTGACCATCGACTGGATCTGGTTCTGCTGCTCCGAGACGCCGCCGTTGGCGAACTGGACGTCACCCTTGTAGCCGGCAGCCGTCAGCCCGTCCTTGAACAGCTGCTCGGCGAGCACCCAGTTCTCCGACGTCTTCTGCGGGAGGGCAACACCGATGAGGGTGCCGGCGCCCGCGGCCGCACCGGCGGCACCCGAGGTGGCCGTGGTGCTGCTGTCGGACCGGCCGCAGCCGGTGAGGGCCAGGGCGGCAACAGCGCTGACCGCCAGAAGGGACTTGATGGGTGTGCGCATTCTGTTTCTCTCTCTGGTTGGTGAGACTAATTCGAGGTGAGACGTACGCGAGGACCGGGACGGTCGCGCGTGGATGAAGGTCAGGCCGCCTTGTCGGATACCGGCGCCGCGGCCTTCTTGGAGTTGCGCATCAGCAGCCCGATGATCGACGGGCGCCCCTGCATCTTGTTGTAGACGTCGAAGGCAACGGCGATGAGGAGCACCAGGCCCTTGATGATCTGGGTGAGGTCGGCCCCGACACCGAGCAACTGCATGCCGTTGTTGAGGACGGCCATGACCAGACCACCGACGATCGACCCGATGACCGTGCCCACACCACCGGTGACGGCGGCGCCACCGATGAAGACGGCGGCGATCGCGTCAAGCTCCCAGCCGACCCCGTCGAACGGACCGGAGGCGTTGGAGCGAGCGACGAACATCATCCCGGCCAGGGCGGCGAGGATGGACATGTTCATCATGACGAGGAAGTTGACGCGCTTGCTGCGAACGCCGGAGAGCTCAGCCGCGTGGCGGTTGCCGCCGACTGCGTAGACGTGCCGACCGATGATCGTGCGGGTCGAGATGAAGCCGTAGATGAGCACCAACGCACCGAGGATGAGGCCCGACACGGGGAACGACGTGCCCTTACGGCCTGAGGCCATGAGGAGGGTGACCGCCAGGATGGCCGCGCTGATCAAGCCCGTCCGGATCCACAGCGCCGTGGCCGAATCGGTGGCCGCGCCGATCTTGACCTGGTTGCGGCGGGTGCGGACGGCACCGAAGACGACCGACGCGACGAGGATCAGGCCCAACAGGACGGTGAGGTTGTTGTAGCCCGTGTTCGGCCCGATCTCGGGCAGGTAGCCGGCACCGATGACCTGGAAGTCCTCACCGACCGGGATGGTGTTCGACTTACCGATGAGCTGGTTGAGCCCGCGGAAGACCATCATTCCCGACAGGGTGACGATGAAGGCCGGGATGCCCACGTAGGCGACCCAGAAGCCCTGCCACGCCCCGATGATCGCCCCCACGATCAGCCCGACGAGCACGGCGACGACCCAGTGCATCCCGGTGTCACGCATCAACAGTGCCACGACGATGCCGACCGCGGCCGCCACCGAGCCGACCGACAGGTCGATGTGGCCGGCGATGATCACCAGGACCATCCCGATCGCCATGACGAGGATGTAGGAGTTGCCGTTGAAGATGTTGATGACGTTCTCGGGCTTGAGGACGAGCCCGTTGGTCATGATCTGGAAGAACACGATGAGCGCGACGAGCGCGAAGATCATGCCGAACTGGCGGGTGTCTCCGCCGAAGATGTCCTTGAGTTTCTTCATCAAGAGTCCTTGGGTGTCAGGCTGACGCGGCGGCGGAGCGGTCGGAAAGGGTGGTCATCAACTTCATGAGGTTCTCTTGGGTGGCCTCGCCCTTGGCCAGACACCCCGTGATGGCGCCCTCGCAGATCGTGTAGATCCGGTCGGAGAGGCCCAGGAGCTCAGGAAGTTCCGAGGAGACGACGATGACCGCCTTCCCGCTCTTGGCGAGTTCCTGGATGATCCCGTAGATCTCGTACTTGGCGCCCACGTCGATGCCACGCGTCGGCTCGTCGAGGATGAGCAGCTCAGGGTCGGTGAACAGCCACTTGGCCAGGACGACCTTCTGCTGGTTGCCGCCGGAGAGCTTGCCGACCCCTTCGTTGACCGTGGGGGTCTTGGTGCGAAGCGACTTGCGGTAGCCCTCGGCCGCTTCGAACTCGGCCCGACGGTCGACCACCGAGTGCTTGGAGATCTTCTTCAGCTTCGCCGACACCGTAGTCGTCTTGATGTCGTCCAGCAGGTTCAGGCCCAGCACCTTGCGGTCCTCGGTGACGTAGCCGATACCGGCGTCGATCGCTGCCGGGACGCTCCTCAGGCTGACCGGCTTGCCGTCGAGGAACAGCTCGCCGGAGCGGAAGATGCCATAGGACTGACCAAAGATCGACCGCATGAGCTCGGTACGACCGGCACCCATGAGCCCGGCGAAGCCGACGATCTCACCGCGACGGACGTAGAAGTTGGAGCCCTTGCACACCATGCGCCCCGGGATGACCGGGCTCTCCACCGTCCAGTCGCGGACCTCCACGAACTTGTCACCGATGGCGGGGGTGTAGTCCGGGAACCGCGAGCTCATCTCGCGCCCGACCATCCCGCGGATGATGCGGTCCTCGTCGACCTTGTCGCCCTTGACGTCGAGCGTCTCGACCGACTGGCCGTCGCGGATGATGGTGATCGAGTCGGCGATCTGCTCGATCTCGTTCAGCTTGTGGCTGATGATGATGCAGGTGATGCCCTTGCGGCGCAGCTCGTCGATGAGACCGAGCAGGTGCTGCGAGTCGTCCTCGTTGAGCGCGGCGGTGGGCTCATCGAGGATGAGCAGCCGGACGTCCTTGTTGAGTGCCTTCGCGATCTCGACGAGTTGCTGCTTGCCGACGCCGATGTTCTTGATCGCGGTCTGGGGCTCGTCGTTAAGGCCGACGTGCGCGAGGAGCTCGCGTGCCTTGCGGTTGGTCTCGACCCAGTCGATGACACCGCTCTTGACGTACTCGTTGCCCAGGAAGATGTTCTCCGCGATGCTCAACTCAGGGATGAGGGCGAGCTCCTGGTGGATGATGACGATCCCGGCATGTTCGGACTGCCGGATGTTCTTGAACTCGACCGGCTTGCCGTCGTAGATGATCTCGCCGGTATAGCTCCCGTGCGGCCACACCCCCGACAGTACTTTCATGAGGGTCGATTTGCCTGCACCGTTCTCTCCGCAGATGGCATGCACCTCGCCCCGGCGGACCACCATGGATACGTTCTCAAGGGCCTTGACCCCGGGGAACTCCTTGGTGATGTTGCGCATCTCGAGGATGACGTCTGACACCAGTTGCCACCTTCCCACGTCGCTCAGCACCGAGCGCCTGCCGTGACGGCACTGGCGCGGCCCCTAACCTACTCGGCCACGCCCAAGCCACCTAGAGCTATTTGTTATCCCGATCAACTTATTGCTGGGACAATGGCTCGTCAAGGCCGCCCCGCGCCGCGGTGGGTAACGATTCGATCACCAAACGACGGGCCGGCAGGGGCTCACCTCGGGGCCAGCCAGGGCGCCGGGTGGGCAACGACGCGGTCGACGACACGCAGCGCCGCGCCACTCAAGGAGGCGTAGTCGCCGCTGACGGCCGACTCCACCCGCACCGGCACCCACCGCGCGGCCAACACTCGCTGGTTGATGATGTCGGCAACCAACGGACCGAGGACGTCGAACAGTTGGGCATAGAAGCCGCCGAGCACGACTGCGTCCAGGTCCAGCAGGTTGAGCGAGGAGGAGGACGCGAGTCCCAGCGCCTCGGCGGCCTCGGTGAGCGCAGCGGTCGCCTGGCTGTTCCCGGCCCGCGCCCGAGCCAGCAGGCGCGACACCGACGTGTTGGCCGGGAGGTGCGCTCGGCGCAGAATGGCGTCCTTGCCGGCATACTGCTCCAGGCAACCTGTTGCCCCACAACGACATTGCGGACCCGCAGGGTCGAGGACGCTGTGCCCGATCTCGCCGCTCCACCCGTGCAGGCCAGTGGCAAGATCGCCGCCCAGAACGATCGCGCCGCCGATGCCGACCTCACCACTGACGAAGAGGAAGTTCTGGTCCAACCGCGACCCTCCCGTCGCCCGGGACCGGTGCCGCGCCTCGGCGCGCGCGGCCAGGTTGGCGTCATTACCCACCTCGAGCGTGAGATCACGCAACCGGGCGCTGCGTCGGAGCACCGCGAGCGCATCGAACTCTCGCCAGCCCAGGTTGGGGGCATAGCGGACGATCCCGCCCTGCGGATCGGTCAGACCGGGGACCGACAAACACACCCCGGCAACTGTCGCGTTGAGTGAATCCAGTTGGGCGACAACAAGTTCGGTAAGCGATGTCACTCGCTCGAGCATGGCGAGCGGTTCACTCGACCGGAAGTCGCCTTCGACGATCCGCTCGGTGACTAGGGTCCCGGCCAGGTCGAGTGCACGGACACCAATGTGATCGACGGCGACGTCGACACCGACCCCGATGAACGATCCGGGCGCGGGCAGCAAAGGGACACCCGGGCGCCCAGCCCGATCGACGCTCTCGGGTGCCGCTTCGACCACCAGTCGCGCAGCGATCAATCGGTCGACCAGATCGGACACCGCCGGACGGGTGAGGTCGACCGCCTTCGCCAACCGGGCGCGTGTCATCGGCGTCCCCGCGTCGACGATGTGGCGCAGGACGAGCGAAAGGTTGTGTTCACGAAGTGAGGACTGCCGCGCAGGGCGGACGTTACCTCGGCTGCGCAGCAGAGCCGGCTGACCCGGCTCATCGCGTCGAAGAGGGCTCACCATGGGGCCGACCATACCGCGCGCTACCCCGATTTTGTTCGTCCCCGGAACAAACAAACGATGGACGGCTCGATCAGCGGCTGACGGCCGCGCGCAAGGCGTCGACCCGATCGGTGCGCTCCCAGGTGAAGCCCCCGTCCGCGTCGGTTCGCCCGAAGTGACCGTAGGCCGCGGTCCGCTGATAGATCGGGCGCAGCAGATCCAACTGGTCCACGATCGCGGCCGGACGCAGGTCGAAGACCGACGCGATGGCCCGCTGGATCGAGTCGACCGGGACCGTCTCGGTGCCGAACGTCTCGACATACAGACCCACCGGGTGAGCGGCTCCGATGGCGTAGGCCACCTGCACCTCGCAGCGCCGGGCCAGCCCGGCAGCCACGACGTTCTTGGCTACCCACCGCGTGGCGTATGCCGCCGAGCGGTCGACCTTCGAGGGGTCCTTGCCGGAGAACGCGCCGCCACCGTGCCGCGCCATCCCACCGTAGGTGTCGACGATGATCTTGCGACCGGTGAGGCCTGCATCGCCCATCGGGCCGCCGACCTCAAACCGACCGGTGGGGTTGATGAGGGCGCGGTAGGACGACACGTCCAGGTCGCTGCCGGCGTCCTTGAGCTCGGCGAGCACTGGGTCGATCACGTGCGCCACGATGTCGGGAGCCAACAGCCCTTCGATCGACACGTCGGCCGCGTGCTGGCTGGACAACACCACGGTGTCCAGCCGAACCGCCCGGTCGCCGTCGTAGGCGATAGTCACCTGGGTCTTGCCGTCGGGACGCAGGTAGGGCAACTCCTGCGTCTTGCGCACGGCCGTCAGCCGCTCGGCCAGCCGGTGGGCCAGGTGGATCGGCAGGGGCATGAACTCCGCGGTGTCGTCGCACGCGAACCCGAACATCAGGCCCTGGTCGCCGGCACCCTGCTTGTCGTAGACATCCAGCCCGCCGTCACCGGTGCGGTTCTCATAGGCGGTGTCGACGCCTTGGGCGATGTCGGGGCTCTGCTGGCCGATCGACACCTCGACGCCGCACGACGCTCCGTCGAAGCCCTTGGTCGATGAGTCGTAACCGATCGCCAGCACCGTCTCACGGACGATGGACGGAATCTCGACGTAAGCCTCGGTCGTCACCTCTCCGGCGACGTGCACGAGGCCGGTCGTCACCATGGTTTCGACGGCCACGCGCGAACGGGGGTGCTGGGCCAGCAGGGCATCAAGGATGGCGTCACTGATCTGGTCGCAGATCTTGTCGGGGTGACCCTCGGTGACCGACTCGGACGTGAACAGGCGGGCGGACACTCTCGACTCCAGCTGGTGGGGATCTGAGGAACCACCGCGCAGGCGATGGCGTGGCTTTTCAGTCTAGTGCGCGGCGGGAAGCAGAACCTGTATGCCGTCCCACACCGCCGCGGCGACATCGGACTTGGTGGCCGGTCCCACCGTGACGACGGGACGACCATCGGCGAAAAGCAGGTGGACCGTGTTGGTGTCTTCGCCGAAGGTCTTGGTGGCGCCGACCTCGTTGGCCACGAGCAGGTCACACCCCTTGCGAGCGAGCTTGACCCGGGCCAACTCCACGACCGATCCGGTTTCGTCGCCGGTCTCGGCTGCGAAGCCGACGATGATCGGCCGGGCGGCGGCGCCCCGCCCGACCACGAGGCCGGCGAGGATGTCGGGATTGCGGACCAACTCGATCACCGGGGCCGAGTCGTCCGATCCGTCGGCCGCATGGGTCTTCTTGATCTTGGTCTCGACATAGTGCTTGGGCCGGAAGTCCGCCACTGCCGCACACATGACGACGACGTCGACATCCGCGCAGGCAGTGGTCACGGCCGCTTGCAGGTCGAGGGCAGACTCGACCGGCACGACCCGGATCGCACCGCCGGAGCCCGAACCGCCGACCGCCGCGCTGAGGTTGCACGCCACGAGCGTCACCTCGGCGCCACGCGCCGCGGCCACCTGGGCCAAGGCCACCCCTTGTTTGCCGGAGGACCGATTGCCCAGGTAGCGCACGGGATCCAGGGCCTCACGGGTGCCCCCCGCGGTGACGAGGACGCGGACGCCGCGCAGGTCGCCGCGCACGTCGCCGTGCGGGTCGTCGCCCGCTGCCTCGGCACGCACTGCCGGGTCGGCGGCTGCGACGACGGCCAGGCACGCGGCATACAGGTCCTCGGGCTCCGGAAGCCGCCCGGGACCGGTGTCGGCCCCCGTGAGCCGGCCGGACGAAGGCTCGATGACGTGCGCGCCGCGCGAGCGCAGGGTGGCGACGTTGGCCTGGGTCGCCGGGTGAAGCCACATCTCGGTATGCATCGCCGGCGCGAAGACGACCGGGCAGCGTGCGGTGAGCAGGGTGGCGGTGAGGAGGTCACCGGCCTGACCGGTCGCCGCCTTGGCCAACAGGTCGGCGGTCGCCGGGGCGACGACGACAAGGTCGGCATCCTGGCCGATGCGCACATGCGGGACCCGGTCGACGGCCGTCCACACGTCGGTGGCGACCGGATGTCCCGAGAGCGCCGCCCACGTGGGCGCACCGACGAACTGCAACGCAGCCTCGGTGGGGACGACGGTGACGTCATGACCGCTCTCGGTGAACCGACGCAACAGGGAAGCGGCCTTGTAGGCGGCGATGCCGCCGCTCACGCCCAGGACGACGCGCATGATGCTCTGGCTCCGATCGGTCGACGTCGCCCGACGGGGTCTGCTGGCTCAGCCCTCGGTGGCCTGCGCGGTGAGCAGGCCTTCGTTGATCTCACGCAGCGCGATCGACAGCGGCTTCTCGTGGACCTCGGTCTCAACGAGGGGGCCGACGTAGTCGAGCAGACCCTCCTGCAACTGCGAGTAGTAGGCGTTGATCTGCCGGGCCCGCTTGGCGGAGTAGATGACCAGCGCGTACTTGCTGTCGGCGATGGCGAGCAGGTCGTCGATGGGCGGGTTGGTGATGCCGATGGGGTTGGCCACGGTTCCGGACACGGCGAGGATCTCGTTTCGATCGGGGGCTTGCGGTCGCTAGGGGCGCCTTCACGCAGAAGGACGCGATCCCATCAATGATACGAGTTGTTCACTGGCCCGGCGGACATCGTCGTTGACGATGACGACATCGAACTCTTCGGCCGCCGCCAATTCGCGGGTGGCGGTCGACAACCGGACAGTCCGCTCCTCCTCGGTCTCGGTCCCCCGGCCGACCAACCGGTTGACCAACTCGTCCCAACTCGGAGGGGCGAGGAAGACCAGCAGCGCGTCAGGAAGGTTGTCGCGGACCTGCCGGGCACCCTGCAGGTCGATCTCCAACAGGGCCGGACGCCCGGCGGCCAGGGCGCGCTCGACGGGACCACGGGGGGTGCCGTACTTCGCGCGACCGTGGACGACGGCATACTCGAGGAACTCCCCTGCCGCGACCAGCCGGTCGAACTCCTCGTCGGCGACGAAGATGTAGTGGACGCCGTCAACCTCACCGGGACGCGGCGCGCGCGTCGTCATCGAGACCGACAGCCACACCTGGGGATAGTGGGTGCGGATGTATGCCGCGATCGTCCCCTTCCCGACTGCGGTCGGGCCGGCGAGAACGACCAACCGTCCGGCACCTCCTTCGGGGAGGATGAACGGTTCGGCGAGGGTGTCCTGCCCGCTCACGACTGATCGAACCGGGCGATGAGGGCCGCCGACTGGTTGACCCCCAGCCCGCGGACCCGGCGGGACTCGGAGATCCCGACCTCGGCCATGATCTGGCGGGCCCGGACCGGGCCGACCCCCGGCAATGACTCGAGCAGCGCCGACACCTTGAGTTTGCCCAGCACCGGGTCGTCCTTGCCTTCGGCGATCACCTCGGCGAGGGAGCCCTGGGAGTACTTCAGGCGGTTCTTGACGGCGGCCCGGGCCCGGCGGGCGAGGGCAGCCTTCTCGAGAGCAGCCGCTCGTTCTTGCGGGGTCAGCTCAGGCAGGGCCACCGGTCACTCCTCGATCGTGCTCTGGGACGACATCAAACACCGAACCTACCGACGCGTCCGGCCCGTCGCAACGACAGGCGAAAGTTCACGCCTCCCTGAGCCTGCGCAGCCCCCTGCCTGATCACAGGGCGGTCCCCCGGCGGCAACACCGCAGGTCACGACGCCAGAGCCTCGGCCAGGGCCGCAGCGGTGTCCTGTGCCCGGGTGGCCAGCGCGGCGACGCTGGGGCCGGCGCTGAGGACCTCCCGGCTGGACGCGGCCAGGACATGCGGGAGCGCCGTGCCGAAGACCCGGCGCAGGCTCTCGACGGTGCCTCCTTGCGCCCCGACCCCGGGAGCTAGAAAGGGACCGCCCATCCCGGCCAGGTCCAGACCCAACCGGTCGACGGCGTCCCCGACGGTCGCCCCGACCACGAGCCCGACCGAGCCGAGCTCCCCCCGGGCCACCGCGTCCGCGTTGTCCGCGGTGGCTCCCGCCACGACATGCCCCGCGACGCTCTGCCCGTGCAGGACGGCGTGCTGGACGTCTGCGCCCTCCGGGTTTGACGTGAGCGCGAGCACAAAGACACCGCGCCCGGTCGCGTGGGCGAGGTCGATCGCCGGCCGCAGGGAGCCATATCCGAGGTAGGGGCTCAGGGTGATGGCGTCAGGAGGCTCGGGCGCGTCCTTGCCGAGGAACGCCTCGGCATAGGCATCCATGGTCGTCCCGATGTCCCCCCGCTTGACGTCGAGGATCACCAACGTGCCGGCAGCCCGCAGGTCGGCCACGAGTCGCTCGAGCACGGCGACCCCGGCCGAGCCGAAGACCTCGAAGAACGCCGATTGCGGTTTGACCGCGGCCACCCGCCCGGCGAAGGCTTCGGCGCAGGTCATCGCGAACCGCTCCAACCCGGCCACCGTGTAGTCCAATCCCCAGGCCTGCATCAGCCCGCGGTGCGGATC
>Ga0116174_10004778_pt1 | contig 10594 bp, 10 predicted proteins | sample AD_UKC087_MetaG_FD_89801 | JGI IMG/M metagenome (GOLD analysis project Ga0116174, IMG submission 89801) | Active sludge microbial communities of municipal wastewater-treating anaerobic digesters from USA - AD_UKC087_MetaG | ecosystem: Engineered > Bioreactor > Anaerobic > Digestate | place: USA...
TCAGATTCCATAAAGTAAGAACCTTCATTATCAGAGTAGAGAAACTGTACTTCCTTTGTTTCTGGCTCAACATACTCAACCTTAGCTCCAGCTTTAATTGTTTTATTTACAATCTGTCCATTATCCAAAGCTTTCATCTTAAGAATTATCAATCCTCCTTGCCTTCCTTGGGTTTTTAATTGTCTCTCTTGAACTATGAAAACTCTACCTTCTTCAAGTAAGTACATACCTTTCACAGGTTGTGTTGTTATTGGCATATGAATATTTACTTAACTAAACAAGGTGATTTTACCAATAGAAGCGTGAGATTACAATAAAAGATGGAAATAATATATAATTAACATGTATAAACTTAGTAAAAAATATAATGATGACAGATCTCAATCCACAAGAGTTAACAATAGATGAGAGGATAGAACAAGAGAGTGAGAAGTTAAGCGAATTACAAACAAGATGGGACAATGCGGTTGAAAAACTTAAATCATACTTTAATATTGAAGATGAATTTGAAAATCCTAATGATTTACTCAGACTGTTAGAAACTAAGACACTAGATGAGTTTGAAAGAGATGAAAGACCTACCGTGTTAGGATTCGCAGGACCAGGAGGAGCAGGAAAAGGAACTGTCCGAGAACAGCTTATGGATGCCGTAGAAACATTACCTGGGATAAATTCTACTACAAGAGAAAGAAGAGAATATGAAGTTGATGGTGTTCACTACCACTTCGTTACAATAGCAGACTTGTCAAAAGGTGTTACATTAACAGAGGAATCAAAGGATGAAATTTCTCAAATATTGGATAATTGGGAAGGAGAATTAACAGCAGAGACCCTTGATATGTTAGGAAAAGAAATAGAGGATAGAAACATGGTAGATGGCATTACATTAAGTGTAGAAAAAGGCTCTTCCTACCTAAACTTAACATACCGACCTGGGAGAGGATGGTATGGTGTTAGTGCTGATACATTTAAAAACTTAAAACAAGGAGACATTATCACAATGGAAGAGAGTGGTCCTAATCTTGTATTAATAGGAAATACTATAGATAAAGAAGAGTTAAACTACTCATTGGTATATATTCTACCTCCACAACCAATTGCAAGAACTATGGCAAACAGGGCATTATCTCGAGATGGAGTCAATCAACCATCAGAGAAGCTTTTTAGTACAATCGGAGAAAGACAGGTAAATGAATTTGAAACCATGGTTGATATGCTATTAAAACATAATGTTCCATTTATATTGCTAGTAAATGATGACATACTGCCAAGTAGGAAGGGGAAAATAATTACAAGAACAGGAGAAGAGCTAATTAAGGAATTTAAATAGATGTCTGTTTAACTTTTTTAAAATACTCCACAACCTTAGGAAATATCTCCTTTCTCATTAAAATACCATTATACCTAACCCCTTTATCCATATTAGAAAGATTAAAAATATTAGAAAATAATTCTGTAGAATCAGAATCTATTGTTAAAAAGTAATTAAAACTATCAATAATATCAATGGAAGAGAAAAGAAGATAATCTAAACTATTCTCCTCCTTTATCTCACTTAAAACTCTTCTAATATCACTTTCTAACTCCCTAACTCTCCTAACGGCATCAGACAACTCAAGCTGTACAACCCCTACTCTCTTATTCTGAACATCGTAAAATTTAAACTCCTCCCTCATTATTTCATCTAAATTACCCTTATTAATATTTGACTTATACTCAAACATACTAGCTATATATCCACCTTCTATCCCCCCTATTTCCTTTAACCAATCACCCATATCTCTATCCCTCTGAGTTGTTACATTGTTTCTAAAATTAACAGTATTAGAAACAATTGCAGAGTAAAGAAGAACAGCAGTATCTCTAGATGGAAGAACACCTGCTTCTTGAAACTTCTCAGCTATTAGCGTAGCACAAGACCCTACTAGATCAATATGAAGTTCAGCATTAGGAAAACTTTGGATATATGATAACTTTCTATGATCAATAACCTCAACAACTTTATCAATATCTATTAACTCATCTATCCCTTTAGGATCAGAAACATCTACTAAAACAATATCACCATCTCCATACCCATCTGGTACTAATTCAATATCCAAACCACCTAAATATTGTCTAACAAATTCTGTTTCCTCACCAAAACCTCCTGCATACACAGCCCTTGCTTCTTTACCTTGTATATTAAGTAATTCAGCATATCCAATAGCACACGCAACACAATCAATATCTGGATTTACATATCCTGTTACAGTTATCATAGAAATATTATTTAATTAAACTCTTACTCCAATTCTTAACTCTTTCTAACTCATCATCCTTAATAGGTCCTTTTACTCCCATAACAAAAAATGTCTGTACAGAAACAATCTCCGCTCCTTTTTTCTTCAAAATATCAGCTGTTCTAGGTGCAGAATATCCAAAGAATTTAATAATTCCTTTCATAAAGATATTCTGTTTGTATGTAGTCACACTAGTATCAAACACTGCAACCTTTGTATTCTTTAAAGATTCTTTAGGTAACATGTTTAACAACACTTGTACTGCCTTTGAAGGACCACCACCATGAGTAGGAGTACCAATAATTACCAAATCATTTTTCTGAAAATCTTCCAATGTTGCATCTGTAACTTTCTTCATCACTATCTCATTCTTTTTCTCTAACACTTCTTTCATTGCCCGTGCTATTTTCTGAGTATTTCCATACACAGAATCATATATTATCGATATTTTCATTAAAAATTATGAAAATTAAGTTAACTATGAACCATAGTATATGCTAACAGGATGAGAAATTTTTACAACCACCCTACTAACTAAAGTAAAAACAAGAGTCTAATATTTTTCGACAAAAGAGATACAAGCCTTTTCCTTGACATATCTATATATTTGGGTGATAAATAGATAGAGATAATTTAATTGAATAGATATATGGAAAACAAACCAATTAAATATTGTTTCTTAGTACTTGGTTCAATAATTCTTCTAGTAATCGGAATGATTATCGGAACCAAATATATGTGTAAAAAGGGAACAGAGACAGAAAAGGTTAAACCTAAAGGTATGATGTTGTTGATTGAATTTAATAATACTGATGGATTAGCAAATATGGTAAATGATATGAGAGAGAGGAATATTAAAGGATTGTTAATGGTAAATGCCGATTTTATAAAGAAAAATGCTGAAGAATTGAAAGAGATTCTTAAAACAGGAGTAGTAGAGCTCTGTCCTTCATATGATCCAGAACCTTTCTGGGGTATGCCTTACGACAAACAGTATGAAATCATTAAGGAAATGTTAGAGAACTCCAAAGAATACCTAGGTGTTACTCCAAGAGCTATTAGTTCAAGATATATGGCATCTGATGAAACAACACTAAAAGTGGCTGATGAGTTAGGCATTGAATATATTACAGCAAGAGGTACTACAGAATTAGCAACAACTATCTACAAGCCAGAAGAGTATAATGTCAAGATTATTTCCGTTTCAAATATTGATGTCCCAGAATTTAAATATGGTAGTTTCTGTGATTACAGTTTCTACGAGAGAGCTGGAGAACCAGAGGATATGGAAGAACAATTTAAGAGAGCTATTCAAAATGAGAAAATAATGACAACATCACATACATATATCGGTGGATTTAAGGAGAGATGGAATGAGATGTGGCATAGATTGTGGGACAACTACGGTGTTGAATGGGTAGATTTAGATACTTTAGGAACTGTAGACAAAACAATGCCCACATGGCAGATTCCAGTAAACAGAAATGCGCCATATACACCTGAGAAAATTAGACCTAAGCTTGAATTCCAGGATGAAGCAAATGTAATGAATCCATGTAAGGTAGAAGATCTTAATGAAGACAGTACATATGTACCCAAAGAGAAAAGCAACAGAGTTGTAGTATTCCACAATGGAAGTGGAAACATGTGTTTAGATTTATTAGCTTTCTTCAAGGAACACAATATTCAATACGAAGAGCATTTAACAACAGATACTGACTTTATCTCACAACTTAATGCCCACAAAAAAGGAAAAAGTGAAGGTGTATCAGATTCATACGAGTACTATCCTATTATCTTCATCGACGACAGAGCTTTCTCTGGGTTTAATGAAGAAATTAAGACAGAGATACGTGGGTTGATAGGAGTTAAGTAGAAAACTGGTTGCGGGGGCTGGATTCGAACCAGCGACCTTTAGGTTATGAGCCTAACGAGCTTCCACTGCTCTACCCCGCGTTAACTATGAAGCATTATATCCCTATTTACCAGTATTTTCAAATACCATTCTTTACAAACTCAAACCATTGTAGATATGAAGGGATATCTTCTACATCTTCAACACCATAAAGATATGTATTTACTCTTTCTTTTGCTGATTCTAAAACAGATTCTGGTATCACAAAAAGAAACTCACTCTCACCTGCGAAATTTAATCTATCCCTAGCCTGTACTTCTAAATACTCATTTGTTTGCATAGACTCCAATGCCAAAGCAAGTTTAAGATTCTCCAATCTAAGATTATCTACTTCCTGTCTTGCCCTCTTAGATATTTCTATCTTTTGTCCTGTAATTACAATTGAATTATATACACTATACAAGAGAAAAACAGAAATCCCTATTAACCCTATTTTAACAAAAGTATTACTTAGGAACGTATTCAGAGTCCCCTGTTTTGGTTGTTCTCTATTTGAAATAAATTCCTTTTTCCTGTTGTATATTACTCTATCCATCCTAATAGAATATACAACAAAGAGAAATAAGAGGCTAGTTACCCAAGAGACAACCCATATACAAATACTATTGCTCTCTTTTGGCAAGGATGATATAATTACTCTATATCAAACAAATGCCTCTTAAATTGATTGATTTGTAGTAGTGAGTGGAATAAACAATGTTAATTTTAAAGAAAAAGCAGAGCTATTCACACAAGACCTCACAGCGAAAAACCGTTCTGAGTCTACAGTTATAGCATATGCTAAAGATATAGAGCAACTTCTAAATTACTTTTCTAAGATGGGAATTAACTCTTTAGATAAGGTTACAATCGAGGATTTAGAAGGATATAGGCAAAACCTACAGGATAACAACTACACTCCAAAAAGTGTCTCTAGAAAAATTAATAGTACAAGAACATTTTTTAGATATCTTTTAGACAACAACTATATCTCAGATAATGTTTCTGAAAAATTAGCTCATCCTAGATTTGAATTAAAACCCCCAAGAGTACTTTCAGAAATGGAATACAGAGCATTAAGAGATGTTAGTAGAGTTGATATTCGTCTCTACTCTATCGTTGAACTCTTACTACAAACAGGTATTAGAATTGGAGAATTAGCAGGACTCTCTCTTGAAGATATCAGAAAGTCAAAAGATGGAAAGATTGATTTTCTTTACATTAAAGCGGCTGGTAGTCACCCATCAAGAAAGGTTCCTTTAAACAAATCTGCAAAGAAGGCATTAGATGATTATTTAGCAGTTAGACCAGAAACAGAAGATGATACAGTATTTGTAACAAAGAATGGAAGACCATTACTTGTTAGAAATATTAGAACAGCAATAGACAAATCATTTGAAAAAGCAGGTATTAAGAATGCAAAGGTAAATGATCTTAGAAATACATTTATTGCACACCACTTAGCAAATGGTGTTGGATTACCTACTGTTTCAAAACTTGTAGGACACAAGAGACTCTCAACAACAGAGAAATACTTAAATATTATTAAACCAGTTGGGAAAGAAGAGAGAAATCTTAAGGAACTCTAAGCACTACCTACCCTCTTAAAGTAGAAACAAAGAGAATATTACTACTCCCATACATATTATAAATAACACGGTCACGAACCATAAAATCCATTTAGAATTTTTCTTAAATTCTTTCTGTGTTTCTTCATTAAAAACTTTTAATTCATCTCTATCCAACCAAAACTTCCCATTCTCTTCTTTAATAAATTGGTAGTTAGGTCTTTTAGTATTTTCAGGAAAGCCAATTGTTACCCAATCAATATCTGGAATTGCTATAGCTGTTTCCCTTGAGAATGCGTCTCTCTCTGAGAAGTACCATCCTAGATTTACTACTAGGTTATGAGATGGAAGAGAAGTAAAGGAAGTTGACATATAAACACCTTTTAAAGTTATATATCAATGGTGGGAATAGGTGGACTCGAACCACCGACCTCGGCTTTATAAGAACCGTGCTCTAACCGCCTGAGCTATATTCCCATTAATATAGAGACAATTCTATCAAAACTTAGAGTATTTTAGAAGACCTAGAACATTGGAGGAAAACCAGGAGCAGGTTGCTGTGGAGGTTCTTCCTTCTTTTCTAACTGTGCCCTATTCCTAATATCATCAGCTACAACATTAATATCCCTACCATATTTCCTTCTAGACATCTCTTTAATAATACCTGAAACTTCTTTGTTAACTGGAATATCAAACCCTGAGTCAGGGAACTTTGGTCCATACGAACTATCTAATGAAAACGGTGCTGGATATGATCCATTATTCAATAATTTTGTATACCAATGACCCATTGATTGATTTACAATATCTCCCGCAGTAACATACCCTTCAAACGGTGTTTCTAGGAACTTAGCATCTTCAGGACTACACCTTGTGATAAATAGAGAACCAACATTACCAAACACTGCATTCTTAATATCTTCTGGTAACTGCCCAATATATTGGTGTGCAAGAGTTAAATTCAATCTGTACTTTCTAGCTTCAGAGAGAATGGAGTTAAACTCCTCAGTTGCAAAGTTCTGGAACTCATCAGCATAGAAGAAGAAATCTTTCCTCTCCTCCTCTGGGATATTCTCTCTACTTAGAGCTGCTGCAAGTAACTTCTGTACAACTAAGAGTCCCAAGAAAGACATATTCTCATCACCTATCAATCCTTTAGAAAGATTAACTATTAATATCTTACCTTGATCCATAATTTCTCTAAAATCAAAAGATGATTTAGATTGACCAATAATATTTCTAATTGCTAAGTTTGTTGTAAACTTATCAAACTTAGAAATGAAGTATGTAAGAGATTCTGCTTTTGTCTTTTTATCAGTCTTAGCTACCTGATCTGTCCAATATCTTAAAACCAACTCATCTTTAACCAATGGTAACCAATAGTTCATAACCCATTCCTCATCCTGTAGGATCCTTACAACCTCTATTAGTGTAGAATCCGGCTTAGACATAGCTGTCAACATAGAGTTCCTTACTGCCTGTTGAAATGCAGGACCAGCATAACCTTGGTTGTTTGGGTCAAACAACCTTATAAGTAAAGCCAAGAAACTATTAACAATCTGATGCTTGTGTTGTTCATTGTAATACTCCATGATATTCAAACCAAAAGGTCTATCAAAATCACCAGCATTAAAGTATATAACGTCCTCAGCTCTTTCAGGGGGAATTCTTTCCAACAACATCTCAGCAGCAGAACCGTGAGGATCTATAAAGCAACAACCATCACCATTATATATATCCTGAATCATCATTCTTACCATCAACCAAGATTTACCAGTACCAGTTTGTCCAAGTATATATGAGTGTCTCCTCCTATCATCCCTCTGAAAACAAATCATCTTTCTTTTACCTCTAAAGTAGTTATTACCAACCCAAATAGCATCTTTAGAATTAACATCAGAACTAATCTCATTACCTGCAGGTAACTCTTTAGACAACAACCACATAATATTTGGTGTTGTTATCTCCTTGTTTGGAAAATGATAAAGAGCAGCTAATTCTTCAATATTTAAGATGCTCTGCTCATTCTCTGGAGTTCTTCTATAGATTACGTCATAGAGGAAACTCTTCTGATCCTTATCTTTCATCTTAACCTTCTTCAATTTGTTTATCCCTGGATTATTGTACTGATCAAAAGCAGCTATGATATTATCCAAATGCATCTTTGCAATCTCCTTACTAGGAGCACTAGTAATAATTCTAATCTCTGCCATTAACCCTGGTTTAGAGATTTTCTTAGTTATTGCTTGAAGTTTCTCCTGAGGTACATTTATCTTTTTCTTCTCTGGATCTGAATTGTTCTTTTCTACATTCTGTACAAAACTACTCCCACCCTTCTGCCAAGTATTATCTGTAGGTGCAACAGCTAACTGAACAATTGCACCCTCATTCTCAGACATTTTACTTAGTGTACTTAGGATATTTGCTAAAGGATCACCAGTAAAACCTTCTGCAGTCCTTATCGGAAGGTATGAATCCTCATCAAGAACTAATCTTGCATATGCAATTTCTGTGTTCGGTGCAAAGATATTGTATTCGTCTACAATTGTCACATCAGCATCTTGATATGAACCAAGTATCTGTTTCTCTACTAGATCAGCAAACTTTCTTGGACAGTGTACAAAGAATCTAATCTCCCCCGGTAAGCCAACCATCTCAAAACTAACGCTATTACTAACACTAAACTTCTCCCCTATTCCATCTGCTTTACCACCAATACCGTATAAGTTAGCAAACATCTGTTCTGCTGCCCCTATTTCAACTTCATTCTCTCTTGGAACTCTCACCTCCATTAGTACTCCATCAACGGCTTTTTCATTCCTATCCTTCTTTTTAAGCTTCTTTTTAATGTAAAAGAAACCTAATACAGCAAGAGCTATTATTACAATAAAGAAAGATACCAAACCCCAAGGTATTTTGAAACCATCATATGAATTATCTGGATATCGCACAGTAGATTCCTTTTTAGGTTGTTCTATTGTTGGACCAAAAACTTGTGCGTAAATATCTTTAGAATACATTATAAGGACAGTATATATTATACCTAAAGAATATCATAGAGGAATGGATATATCAAAAATTTTGTACAAGAATTGAAAAGAAAAAAACTGATAAAACTAATCAACAGTAGGTGGTTCATTATTCCTCTTTCCCCCAAGCACTTCCAGAGCTGGGTTAGATTGGCCACTTGGGTCAAAAGGAAATCCGGCACTTACTCTATCATTAGAAGTAGAACTTATCCCTTTCGTAGAATCTGTTGATACGTGCAAAGCTCCTAACCCGTCAACAGGAGTGATTGTCTGTTCATCACCTAAATCATCAATAGAACTGAGGGTTAGTTCAGGATTATCAGGTTTCCTAAATCCTTCATTTGGATTAATATGATAACCGCCTTCTTCAGGAGTTCTTATTCCTTTCAAAGCTTCGTCTAATATGGTTGTTTCCTGTGGTTCTTTTCTTGTACTCATAGTATTAATTATACCACATATTTCCTATTCTCGTAAAGCAATTCTCTATCCATTTCCCTCTCTTTCTCTCTCTGTTTCTTCTCATGTCTCTTCCTACCTCTAGCATATGCCACCTCCACTTTTACTAATTTACTTTTCGTGTATATTGAAAGAGGTATTAAAACAAGTTTTTTTGCTTTTAATTTACTATCTATCTGCACTAATTCTTTCTTTTTTACTAACAGTTTTCTAGATCTCCTAGCATCATAGAATTCATCAGAACTATACTTATACTGAGGTATCTCTGCATTAACTAAGTATAAATCTCCATTAATAATCTTTACAAAAGAATCTGTTAGATTAACCCTACCATCTTTAATACTCTTAACCTCTGCTCCAGTTAGCACAATACCAGCCTCAAAGGATTCTATAATCTCATAATTAAATGTAGCTTTCTTATTTGAAATTTTCATGCTGTATTATACTACAAAGCAATCTTCCATACCGTATTGCCATCAAGTACATACATATTCTCCTCCTTATGATCCACTACAAAATCTTTTACATTCTTAAATTCATTCTCATCCCCTCCTCTGTATTCGTATTGCTTTAATAGTAATAGTTGATTTGGATGCCTAATATCTGCACCACCCTCCTGTGGTTTTTCGAATCTAAGAAATCTCTTTCCTTCAGAATCAAACATATACAAACCACTATCCATACTATCAGCATATGTATATCCTTTTGTAATTTTACCTACCCCTCCTGAGAGACCAACTATTCCAAAATCAGAAAGAACCTGTTTCTGTTCAAATGAACTCCATATATATCTCAGAATTCCTTCTTCACCTTTTGTAAATATGTATACACTAAAATCACCATGTATATCTGTAGCATTTTCAAATGCAGAATTCTCAATATATTTATTCAATATTGAATATCTATCTCCATATACAGCAGTCGATCTTAATACAGCTTGTTCACCAGGAGAAAGAAGATATACATTATCATTAGCTGTTAGAACAATCATATCTACAATATCATCAACTACAATATCTCTACCTAAAAGCCCAGGGAGTGTAATGAAGCTACCTAAAGAATCGTCTTCATTTCTTTGAGATTTTACAACTCCAGCCTCTTTGTCATACACAAAAACTCCTCTTTCTCCAACAGCTACATACATAGGGGACTGTAGTACTTCTTGCTCATCTTTAATAACCTCTACAACAGGAGTCTCACTTAAAGGTATTCTGTAAACAGCCTTCTTACCTTTATCTGTAATCAGAAGATATTCCACATTATTCTTATCTATATATTTATCTATATCCACAAGTTCTGCCCCTTCTCCAATTGCCGAAAGTGAAGGACTTAGATAGCTAGAAAGATTCCCTAATTCAGAAGAGA
>Ga0116174_10004782_pt1 | contig 10589 bp, 9 predicted proteins | sample AD_UKC087_MetaG_FD_89801 | JGI IMG/M metagenome (GOLD analysis project Ga0116174, IMG submission 89801) | Active sludge microbial communities of municipal wastewater-treating anaerobic digesters from USA - AD_UKC087_MetaG | ecosystem: Engineered > Bioreactor > Anaerobic > Digestate | place: USA...
ATATTTATTTGAATTAAATCAAAAAATAATATACGAATGTTATAAGTTTAATATATACGAATGTTGTATATTTGTTGCGTAAATTAGATGTTGGCAACAAGTGTAAAAAGACAGACGAACAGACAGATACGATAGTGATAAATTGAAACAAGAAAGAATTTAGCTTTATGACAGGACAGTGCAGACATGATGGAATTTATTTTGTTTTTTTCTTCCCCCCGCAAAAAAAGAAGAAAGAAACCCCACCCACATTGCACACATTGGCAAAGCCCCACGAGCCAACGCTCCAACCAAAGCTTTGCCAAAGAGTGCAATCTTGCCGACCCACCACGAGCATCTTAAACATTAAGTTATGGCAACAAACAAACACGCTACAATAAGATATCACGCTCTAGACCAATGTTTTAGTAATCCTGGACGAAAATATTACATTGAGGACTTAATAGAGGCATGCAATAATGCTCTCTATGAGTATACGGGAACATTGGATGGGATTAAGCGTAGACAGATTTTTGATGACATCAAATTTATGGAGAGTGAGCAAGGGTGGTCAATACCTCTCGATAAAGTACGAGAAGGGAAAAGAGTTTATTACAGGTATTCCGATAAGAATTTCTCAATCAAAAAACAAGCAATTAATGAATCAGAAGCTAATCAGTTAAAAGAAACTCTCTCAATTCTAAACAGATTTAAAGGAATGCCACAATTCGATTGGATGGAAGAAATGCTTGTTAGGCTCGAGTCAACTTTCAACTTAAAAACTACAATAAATCCAATTATTGATTTTGAACAAAATCCCTATTTGAAAGGATTAAACTTTTTTAGTGAGTTATTCAATGCAATTCACTATAGAAAAGTACTAAATGTTTGTTATCAAAGTTTCAAACAAGAGAACCCCATTGAAATATGTTTACATCCATATTTTTTGAAGCAATACAATAATAGATGGTTCTTATTTGGATTAAACGAAACTAAAAATTCAATTTCAAATCTTGCACTAGATAGAATAATTGAAGTTAATGAAGTTAACAAACAATTTATTGAAAATGAAATAATTGATTTTGAAGAATACTTTGATGATGTAGTTGGTGTTACTGTTATTGAAAATTTAAAGCCTATTAAAGTTGTGCTTCAAATAAGTAAAGAGTTATTTCCATATATTGCGAGTAAACCGATACACGGTTCTCAAAAGTTAAAGGAAAGAAATGATGAAGGTGCAAAAATCGAATTATTGCTTCAATTGAATTATGAATTCATTTCATTAATATTCTCCTATGGTGAACAAGTCATAGTAATCGAACCAGACGAATTGAGAAAAACTATAAAAACAAAAGCAGAAAAGGTATTTAAAAATTATATTTAACTTGTGCGGAATGACTGCACAGATAAAGTTTTACTTTGCATCAGTTCTTTGAAATACTTGTCTAAAGATATTGACTCGTGCATGCTGGTTTTGCTGGAAACAGTAAAGCAATGATTGGCATGTTTTCCCGACTTTTGGTCGGGATGAATGTCACTGACTAATTGCAGTTAGCTTTCTTCTTTTAGGATTATTCCTTCTTGATGTAAGTTGAGTAGTTATTGATGAATTTTTCAGTGATGTATTGGTGCATGATTTCAGGTTAATTTCTGGATGTTCATACTTAAAGAGTATCAGACAGGTATTTTCAAAGTTCTTAATGCAATACAAGATGAAGATAGAAAAGCAACATATCGACCAAATACGCCAAAGATTTGCTTCAATGCAGAATAAGGAAGAACTTGTTTCACTACTAAGTGAGGCTAAGAATATTCTGTACGGAAAAGAATGTAAGCCATTTGAATTAAGGAGCCTAACTTACTATGCAAATCCTGTTTTGTGCAAAAAGCGATATGCAAAATTTACTGTAAAGAAAAAATCGGGAGGCGAACGTACAATTAACGCACCTGTTAGCGGCTTAAAATCTATTCTTCGTTCACTGAATTTTATTTTGCAGTGTGTTTATGAGCCTCATAATGCAGCAACCGGATTTGTACTGAATAAATCAATTGTTGATAATGCAAAGGTACATGTTGGCAATCATCATGTTTATAACCTCGACCTCAAAGATTTTTTTCACTCCTTCGACCGCAACAGAGTTAAAATGGGTTTTATTTACGAACCTTTTAATTTAAATGGCGAACGTGAACCTTTGGCATTTCTGCTTGCAAGTTTATGCACTCATCCATTTGAGGTAAACGGAGAAATAAAAAATGTTTTGCCACAAGGCAGCCCTACTTCACCAACTATCACAAATATTCTGTGCAAAAAGCTGGACAGGCGTTTAGCCGGACTTGCCAACCGTTTTGGGGCAAAATATACAAGATATGCAGATGATATTACCTTTTCATCGCCTCACAACATTTATAATGATGAAGATTTTAAGAAGGAATTAGAACGAATTATTGCAGAGGACAACTTGTTAAAGGTTAACGGTAAACAAATTGAGATTGGACCACAATTAAAAATTAACACCAACAAAACACGTTTACAAAAATCAGCTCACCGACAAGAAGTAACCGGCTTAATTGTAAACAATAAAGTAAATGTAAAGCAACGGTATGTGAAACAAATACGCATGTGGCTTTATTATTGGGAAAAATACGGTTACGAAAAAGCACAGCAAATATTTACTAAAGATTACTTAACCGACAAAGGACATGTGAAAAAAGGAAAACCAAATTTGGTTAATGTTTTGGACGGGAAACTGGAGTTTTTGAAAATGGTCAAAAGTGAGAATGATTCGACCTATTTAACATTGAAAAGGAGATTTGACAAGCTAAGTGGCACTGGGAGTCCGTTTAATATGGTATTGGATATTTGGGAGAATAAGGGGATTGAGAAAGCTATGGAAATTTTTAATCAACTGAAATGAATTTAGGAATGGATGAATCGTTAAAAGATACAAATTCAAATATGCAGGATAAAAGCAAATTTATTACTGATATTCTTGATTATAGCATAAGAAAAAAGGTTGATGACAGAACAAAGGAGCGGTTGATTAATCTTATCAGTAAAGAGTTTGAAAAAACAGGAATCGTAGAAACTGAAATTATTGAAAGACTTTCCAGAATTGAGGGGATGCTGGATGGTGGTGTAGAAACACAAAAGAAAGAAAAAGGTTTTTCAGGTAAATTTCACAAACCTAAGGAAACTTATTTATTACTAGATTATTTCAGCAGTAATGAAGGAGGTATAAAGAACCTCACCCATGCCTTTAATCTTGATTTTATTGAATATGAAACATTTATAAATCAATGTAAAAACGAATTTAAACAAGGAATAGAAAAATATCCCAATGTACCTGATGCATTATTAAAGAGAATAGAAGATTTTGCCTTTTCCGCAGAACCAAAGTGGTATATAAGGAAAGGTAAAGAAAAAATTGAACCTAAACTTGGATGGTCTGAACCAAGTTTTAAAGAATGGTATAAAACAGAAAAAAAACACCCTTGGTACAATGATAAGTATAAAAATGAAATGATTATTCCATTTAGGGAATCAATCAGGGTTAGGTCAGATTCTGAATACTTATATAAACTAACAAAAGAAACCTTCAATTTGGTTTTTGGCACAGCCCCAATTTGTGAAATAATCATAGATGAAAGAAGTTTAAAACATGCTGATTTCTATACTGATGTTGACAATTTGGGACAGGCAATTTTTGAAATTTTTTCGACCATAAAAGATATGTCCATAAAAAACTTTTGTAACAAAATAGAAGTTGGATTTCATACTGATGGTGACTTTAAAGTATTTTTTATTACGCATATAGACTCTGTGTCAACAAAAAGGTCTGATGATAAAGGCTTTTTGGGAGGTAATTTAAGGACTATTAAAAATAAATTGTGGGGGCTTTGCAACTATGAAATTCATGCAAAATTTCCGGATGGATATTTTCGTAAAATCATATTAACGGAAACAAAAGATGAAGTAAATGGAATATTTCCTATTGATGATACGATAAAAGGGTTTACGCATATTCTAAAATTTTATTAATATGATATTAATACTTGACGATACAGAAAAATTAAGAGAGAGGTTTGATATTGAATTCCTTTATGATAAGGAATTTAAGCAAGCATGTCAATTAATTGACAAAAAGCCATATAGTAGAGATATAATGCAATTAGCTCAAAATCTAAATAGTTTTAAAATAGTATGTCCTCATAGAAGTTTAAGAATTCAAAAAGAGGAAGAAAATAATTCAAGTGATGAAGATATTTCAAAAATGAAAGGAAATTTTATTCGAACTATAGATGAAAGAAAAATAGAGAGAATAGAGTTTGGTAGAGATATGCATACAAACTTTTCAGCCAGAACCATTGATAAGAACTTGTTTTATGCCAACCTTAAATCCTTCATTGATTTCTATATTTCAAACAATGTGCTTGAATTGAAAATTTTATATTATGGTGAAAATTATAAGGAAATAGAAATGATGACTTTAATTGATAAAGTAATTGATGAAATTAGAAGTACAGATATTTCTGAGTTTAAAAACAATCAATTAATTCACGATGGTTTAAGGTCTCTTTTTCCTTTCGAAAACCCTATCGATATTATTGAAAATTGGAACAAGAAAGAATTATGCAAAAAAGAAATTATTCATATTTTAAATGAAAATCTATAACCATGGAAAAAATTTATATTATTTCAGATTACACAGTAAAAATGAAGGGATTGATAAGAAATTTAAATATCCCTGAAGCAAATATAATTTCTAGAGAAGATTTTACTGATGAACAAAAGTGCCATGATTGGACGACAAAAGTATTAAATAATAAGGATATAGAAAGAATAATAATTCCACTTTCTTTACCAACCGATGCTCCGGTAATAAATACTGACGGGTTACTTATTGCACTTCATATCCGGTTAAACTATGAACTTGATATTACAAAAAGATTAATTCCAATAATATTCTTGTCAAATTTCCTTGTTTCCAAAATAATTGAAAAAAACAGTTTTGACGCAGACAATAATCCTCAAAACTTACTATTTACAAAAGGGATTTATTTTTCTTCATTTAATACTGATGATATTAAGGCAACAATAGAAAAAGCAAAACCTCTCAAGGAGGAAGATTATAAAAAAAATGTTTTGAATAAATTGAACATTATTAGAAAGGAAACCTCAGGTGGACATGATATAGCTAACGCTTGGGGTTGTTTTAAACTTTCTCAGGTTGTTGGTGTTAGCGATAAAATATTTAAACTTGATTCCATTTCAAAGCATTTAAAGCAACTCTATGCGAAATATTTAATCTGTTCCAATGAATCCTTTAAAACAGAAAGAAGAATTGACCTTATTCCTTTAAAATGTGCAGGAAAGAAAATACTTTTTATTGATGATAAATCAGATGAAGGATGGGCAGAATTAATGAAAAATATTTTTAAAGGTGCAGGGGATAACTTTGTTTTTGTTGATAGTGCAAAATACAAAACTACTGATGAACCGAAATTATTTAAAGATTTTGAAGGATTTCTGAAAGAATGCCGCTCTCATATTGGAAAAGAATGGGATTTAATAATTATTGACCTGAGATTGAATCCGGAAAAAGAAGATATTGATAATGAATTGATTTCTCCGTCAGAATTTTCTGGTTATAAACTTATTGATGAATTTCTAAAAGAAAATGAAGGTTATCAAATTATTGTTTCAACTGCATCAAACAAAATATGGAATATCAATACTGCATTAGAACGAGAAGCTGCATCATATTATGTGAAAGAATCACCTCAATTTAATTACTCTATTAGCGAAACAAATAAGCATTATCAGAATTTCAAAACTGATTTACAGAAATGCTTTGAAAGAAGTTATTTGAGAGATATTTATAAGATTTGGAAATCAGCTGCTGAGGTAAATAAAAATCAAGACAATTCTTTTATAAAGGAGTCAAACTCTATGTTAGATATAGCTTGGAATCTAATAAAACAAGGTCAACTTGATTTCGGTTATCTTACTTTATTTCAAATAATTGAATTATTTGCAAATCAGAAATACGACTACAGAGATAATTCTATTGAATTGGAGGGTGTGAAATCTTATATGATTGAAATAAATGCAGATAATGAAATATGGAAACTCACTTTTAACCGAGACAACAGAAATGGTGATTATTTTTCTTCGGGTGATGAACAAAAAAGCAAAGGAGTACGAGCTAATAGCTTGTATAAAGTTTCATGTCTCTTGAAATATGTTTATGAGAAAAATGATGCGTCATTAAAGGAATTTGGAGAGTTGAATGATTTTAGACACAAGATTGCACATGAAGGAGCAAAAGGGCAAGCAAATAGTGAAAATATTAAAAAAGTGATAGAAATAATCAAAATAATACGACAATAAATAATTATGCACAACCACTGCACATATATACCCCAATTTTGCTTCAAACATTGAAATTATGAGCATATTCAACCATTTCCAACATATTAACCTGACTAACGACCAAAATGATGCTTTGGTTAAGATTCAGGATTTCCTGACCAGCGATGAAAATGTTTTCATTCTGCAAGGGTATGCCGAAAGTGGTAAAACAACTCTATTAAAAGGAATTGTTGATTACTTGCAAGCAATTGAACAAAAGTACCAGTTAATGGCTCCAACCGGAAGGGCAGCAAAAGTAATAAATCAAAAAACCGGATTTGAAGCAACTACCATTCATAAAGGGATTTATAGTTTCGATGAATTAGAAGAAATTGAATTAAAGGAAGAAGAAAAAAGCGATGTGAGTTTTATTTACTATTACAAGCTTCGCAATAATCACGATGCTTATAATTCAATTTTTATTGTAGATGAAGCGTCTATGGTCAGCGATATTTTGAGCCAAGGCGAGTTTTTCCGCTTTGGAAGTGGGCATTTGTTGCGAGACCTGATTACTTATGGAAGAGTTCAAGAAGCTACCACAAGCAGCAAAATCATTTTCATAGGTGACCCTGCACAGTTGCCACCGATTGGCATGACCTTCTCCCCCGCACTTGACCCACAATATTTGAGAGAGACTTACAAAGTTTCTGTCTCGCAAGTGGAAATGAAGGAAGTGAAACGCCAGGATTCCAATAATGGTATTTTAATTTCAGCCACTAAAATAAGGTAGTGCCTTACTTCTGGTTACTTCAATGATTTTGATTTAAGAGAAAATGGACGGGACATTTTCAATCCGGCTTATCAAGATTACTTAGATACCTATAACTCTCAACAAGATCAAAAAATTATCATTTGCTACAAAAACAAAACAGCACTTGATTTAAACCAAGCTATCCGCAGAGAAAAATTTGGAGAGGATTTTCCCATTCAGGCATCCGATACGGTTATTATTGGTGGAAACAATTACCGCTTAGGTATCATGAACGGTGAATTTGCGGTTGTTTCAGAATCAAGTCCACAGGTTGAAAGCAGAGAAGTTAGTTTTTACATTGAAAAAGGAAAAACAAAAACTGTAAGATTAACTTGGAGGGGAATTAGCCTTGTTTTACCTGATGAAAACAATCAGCCCAAAACCATAAACGGATTTATTTTAGAAAACTATCTATACGGTGATAACTACTTAAAACCCGAAGAGCAAAGAGCCCTTTATGTGGATTTTAAAAACAGGCATCCCAAACTTAAAAAGGGTACAGAGGAATTTAAGGAAGCCATTATCAACGATAAGTATTTCAATTGCATACTTTTGAAATACGGTTATGCAGTAACCTGCCACAAAGCCCAGGGCGGTGAATGGTCAAATGCCTTTGTATTTTGGGACAGAGGAACGCAAGCCAACTTCAACTTTTATGAATCGGAACATAACCGCTCAGGTAAGACCAATTCAGAATTTTACCGTTGGGCATATACAGCGGTTACCAGAGCATCCAAGAAACTGTTTTGCATCAATCCACCGTATTTTTCATCCTTTTCAGGCATGAATTTTATTGACGTGAATGTTCAACAAGCCTTCAATGAGTTGACAGGACAATCAAATCCGACAACTGAAATCAATATCAATGAAGTTTTGCCGGAATTGGAAAAATTTGGTTTAGTTGATGCACCATTGACTATCCAAGATCATTTTATTCATAGGTGGTATAATCTCCGAAAACATTACATAGATATTGAAGCTTGGCAGAAAGTTGGGTATGAAATACGATATATCTTCAAAAGAGAAGCCCAAACAGCAGCATTCAAACATTGGGTTAATGGTCAGAATGTTTTTAAAAGCAATTTTCAAAAGTTACCTGCACAAACCAATTCTGATGAGTTATTTGAAACCATCACAAAAATACTAGAGTGCGCTACTCCGGTTGTAGTAAACAGGAACACTGTTGAAGGTATTCTGGCCCAAATTGAATTTGATGTAGCAATTGAAGAAGAGAAGCCTTTCTTGAAAAATCTGTTTGATGTGATAAGTAAAGGTTTAAAAGATGGGGAAGAAATAGCAAATATTCAGCATTTACCATTTAGGGAGAGATATACAATTATAAATAACGGTCAAACCTGTGTTATTGATTTTATCTACGATGGGAATGGCTTTTTTGGCAATGTTCAGCCATTAGAAAACAAATGCGATAGTATTGAACTTCTCGCCAGAATCAAATCCATTGTAAACAACCTAAAAGAAGCAGATTATGTCATTTAAAGAAATCAAAGAACTTAGACAAACAGGTAAACTTGAAGAAGCTTTGCAAAAGGCAAATCAGGCTTTGGAAACAGAACCCGAAAATATTTGGAATAAACGGGCTGCCGCATGGGTGTATTATGAATATCTCAAAAAGAACGCTCAACCTGAATTATATGAAGCATTCAAGGATAATCTTATAAAGATTAAAGACCTGCAATTACCCGAAGATGAGAAAATGGTGTTTGACAATTGTGCATGGCAAATTGGTAGTTTAGTTTTTGCATTACATAATACGGAGCATGTTGATTATGGCAAAATCAATGAGTTATTTGAAATTATCAGAGACTTTAATTTCACCAAGCCATCTGAGGCGTATTCTTTTATTTACAAAGCCTTTCACAAAGGCTATCAAAACTGGTCAAACTATCTAACTTTTGCCGACTGGTGGAATTTTGATAATCTTCGTTCCGAAGACTATTTAAAAGAGGAGTTCAAAGGCAAAAAGATGATGTCTATTGCTGAACAAGCATACATTGCTTATTCCAAGAAGCTTTTGGAAGGAGAAGCTTTAGATCCTTTTGGACAGCAAAGAGTCATTGACAAGGAAAAGATCCAATCATTCTTGCCAAAACTGGACTCTTTGATAGATAAACATCCTGACTATCAATATCCGCCCTATTTCAAGGCTAAGCTCCTTTTGGCATCAGGTAGTGATGAAAATGTTCTATCTGCATTTATACCTTTTGCCAAACAAAAAAGAAATGACTTTTGGGTGTGGGAACTGATGGCAGAAATATTTCCAAATGATAAAGAAATTCAGTTTGCTTGTTATTGCAAAGCCCTGAGCTTAAAAACCCCCGAAGACTTTTTAGTTAAGTTAAGACAGACTTTTTCTGAAATGCTCATTGAAAAAAAAATGTACAATGAAGCCAAAACGGAGATACAAAAAGTTATAGCAACAAGAGAGAAACACGAATGGAAGTTGCCGAATCAAATAGTGCAATGGACAGAACAAGAGTGGTATAAATCTGCCATAGCTAAAAAGGATAACCAAGATTTGTATTCAAGCCACATCAAGCAAGCAGAGGAAATATTGTTTCAGGACATACCGGAAGAAATAATTGCAGTTGAGTTTGTGAACGAAAACAAGAGTATGCTGAATTTTGTGAAGGATAAGAGGAAATTTGGATTCTTCAATTACTCAGGCAATTTGACGAAACCACAAATTGGCGACCTTTTAAAAGTACGTTTTAATGGAGACGGACAAGATGGTTTTTATAAAATCCTTTCTGCTAAAAAAGCTGACTCTAATGTGGCATCTGATGCAATGAAAGATTTTGAAGGAACAATAAAGGTAATTTCTCCACAAAACTTTGGTTTTATAGAAGACATCTTTGTTGAACCCAAAATTATAGAAGAAAGCAAGCTAACTGATGGACAGCAGGTAAAGGGAAGAGCGATACTATCATTCAATAAAAAGAAAAATGAATGGGGATGGAAAGCAATAGAAATCAAATAGCCAACCCTCACAGCCACACAATTACTCACAGTTTGTTTATTTTTAAAGGTGTTCGTGAATGCTTCGCATTTGCCAAGCCGCTCAAGCCTAAGCTAAAACCCAAGCTTGGCAAAGAGTGTTTCTGTCCCAACCCACGACCAAAACGACCGACAAACAAACGGACGAAAAAGAACAACGAAGGCACAACATCACCTATACGCAAGCAGGGGTTTAGCTTCGCTGATTTTCAATTCGTGCTTCGTAGGACAGGAAAGTGGTAAATTTAAAGTTCAGTTCTTCGTATGAAGTTCAGTGGTAATATGCCCTGCCTGCGTATAGCTGAGAACCGTTGTAACAATGACCACCAATTATTCTAATTTCTGTTTTTGGCTCTTTAAATTTTTGAGCCCATTCTGGTAAATACATAAGCAACTTATTTAGGTTGCCCAAAGATATATAAAAAATATGAT
>Ga0116174_10004786_pt1 | contig 10586 bp, 7 predicted proteins | sample AD_UKC087_MetaG_FD_89801 | JGI IMG/M metagenome (GOLD analysis project Ga0116174, IMG submission 89801) | Active sludge microbial communities of municipal wastewater-treating anaerobic digesters from USA - AD_UKC087_MetaG | ecosystem: Engineered > Bioreactor > Anaerobic > Digestate | place: USA...
CTCCTTTCTTACTCCTTCTTTCGTAAAAAATGGGACAAGATAATAAGTATTTATGGCTTGTAAATATAAATCCTATATTATCTTCAGGTCTTGGCTTGGAATTTGGACAAAATCGCCTGGTTGATAGTTGCCTGAAAAGCGGACACGAAGATAGTGGTCGCTTAAAAATTCGCAATAGCCATTGGCACTTTTTTCCACAATGCCGCGTAACGGGATCTTATTTTCTACCAAGGAATTAGCGTAAGCCCCAGTCAGGGCGCGGGATATTTGGGTTAATTCGTTGGCTCTGCGATTTTTAATTGTTTTCGGAATTTGATTCGGTAGTGCAAAGGCAGGGGTTCCTTTTCTTTTAGAAAAGCTAAAAATATGCAGATAAGCAAGGGGTAAAGAGCGTAAAAAATTACAGGTCTGTTGATGTTCTTCTTCCGTTTCCCCGGGAAAACCGGTTATTACATCCATTCCTATGGCAGGGTAAGCAATACGCTCACCAATCTTGATTACTAGTTGATTAATTGTGTCAGTGATATAGTGGCGTTTCATTCTCTTTAGTCCACTATCGGAACCACTTTGTAACGGTAGATGATAATGCGGGCAAAGTTTGGAAATTAAGGGAAGAGTGTTAATTAGTTTATCATTAAATAGTTGCGGTTCCACAGAGCTGAGGCGAATCAATTCCAAGCCCTTTATTTCGTTTAAACGAAGCAAAACATCTGTCAGATCGTTGCTTCCATCTTTATACAGCCCTAAATTTATACCCGAAAGCACAATTTCCTTATAGCCGCCTTCCACAAATAGCTGTGCCTGCTGAAGAACTTGAGCCAAAGTTGCTGACCTGCTGCGTCCCCTTCCATAAGGAACTGCACAATAGGCACAATTGAAATCGCAGCCATCCTGGATAATTTGAAAGGCACGAGTGCGGTTATACATTTTAGTAGTGGGCTTATAGGCAAAGTCCTTTGCCTGCATAATGTCCATAAATTCATAGTTACTACCCGCCAGAATATCCGCAATATTAAGTTTCTGTTGATTATCAATCAGTAAGTCAATATTGCCCATTTTGGCAATTTCTTCAGGATAGCGTTGAGCAAAACAGCCGGTTACAACAATTTTAACCAAGGGATTTTTGGCTTTTTGAGCTAATGCCTGACGGATTAAATTACGGCTTTTATAATCCGTTCGGTTGGTTACGGTGCAGGTATTGATGATATAAATATCCGCTTCTTCCTGCCAGGGAACCAATTGGAAATCTCTAAACTGGTCTAAAATAACAGCTGATTCTGCCTGATTTGTTTTACAACCAAGGGTAGCAATTGCGATGCGGATCACGAATTTAACAAATATTGAAAGATCGCAGGAGCGTATAGTAAATGTTCAATTTCCAACACTTTGCCGGCAATTTCTTCGGGATTTTTACAGGAACTGATATCCACTTTTTGCTGGGCTACAATTTTTCCGTTATCGTATCGGGAATCAACAAGATGAATAGTAACACCGGAAACCTTATCTCCCGAAGCAAAAACTGCCTGATGAACAGCCATTCCATACATTCCTTTGCCTCCAAATTCAGGCAGTATAGCAGGATGGATATTCAAAATCGGAACTTGAACCTGCCTGATAAAATCTTCCGAAAGCTGCTTTAAAAAACCAGCCAAGGCAATAAGTTCTATGTTCTTTTGGCGGCAAAGTTCTATAACTTTTAGTTCAAAGGAATGCATATTGCGGACAGAAATTATTTGATAATTCAGGTTTCTTTCTTTTGCTAATTGGATTGCAGGGGCATTTTTACTGGTGAAAATCACCAGAGCGATTTCCACAGGCAATTTATTCTGCGTGAAATAGTTATGCAGGGCACAAAGATTGGAGCCCCGACTTAAACCGCTGCCCAAAACAGCTATTTTATGAGTTGCAGATGCAGGTCTTTCCATTGCTGTTCATCAACCTCCGAAGGTGCCTGGCTCATTAAATCCGTCGCCTTCAATGTTTTAGGAAAGGCAATTACATCGCGGATAGAATCTGCCCCGGTCATAATCATAACTAATCTATCCAAACCGGGAGCTATGCCTCCATGAGGTGGAGTGCCATATTTAAGCGCTTCCAGAAAGAAACCGAAACGCTCTTGCAGCTCTTCTTCACTAAACCCGAGAATATCAAATATTTTCCTTTGTAGGTCATAGCGATGGCATCTGATACTGCCACTGGAAAGTTCAATGCCATTGCAAACAAGGTCATATAATTGACCTTCAATTTCACCTGTTTTTTCCGGAATATCCAAATAGGGTATATGCTCTACCTTGGGTAAAGTAAACATATGATGCGCGGGTTCCCACTTGCCGGTATCCGCATTTTTGGCAAAAAGCGGAAAATCAGTTATCCAACAAAAGGCAAAGCTGTTTTCGGGGATTAACCTAAGTTTGGAAGCCAGGAAATTACGCAGTCCCGCAAGAACCTTGCTTGCCATTTCATAACTATCTGCAGCAATGGCTATTAAGTCATTTATTTGCGCGGAGGTTTCGTGAATAATGGCTTTTGCTTCCTCTGCAGATAAGAATTTACTGATGCCACCTTCCAAACCGTTTTCAGTTACTTTGGCAAAAGCAACTCCTTTTCCGCCAAGATGTTTAGCCAGCTCAAGCAATTCATCCTGCTGTTTTCTGCTGAAATAAGCGGCTCCGGGAATAACGATTGCTTTAACAACCCCCCCGTTTTTTAAAGTAGAGGAAAAAACATTAAAACTGCAATTGGCAACTGCTGTAGAAATATTGTGCAGCTTCATTCCGAAACGAATATCAGGTTTATCGCAGCCATAATTATCCATTGCTTCCTTATATGGCATCTGGAGAAAAGGAAGGGTTAAATTAACTCCTAATATTTCCCGAAAAAGTTTGGCAAATAAATGTTCCATCAGGTCAAAGATTTGTGCCTGAGAAACGAAACTAAGCTCTATATCCAGTTGCGTAAATTCCGGTTGCCTATCTGCTCTTAAATCCTCATCCCGAAAGCATCTGGCAATTTGATAATACCTGTCAAAACCAGCAATCATTAACAGCTGTTTAAACATTTGGGGGGATTGCGGCAAGGCATAAAACTTTCCTGGTTGCACTCTACTGGGAACTAAATAATCCCTTGCCCCTTCGGGAGTACTTTTCATCAGGATGGGGGTTTCAATTTCATAAAAGCCCTCATTGTTTAAAAATTCCCGCATTGTTTGCATTATGCGATGCCTGGTAATAATTATATTTTGAAGCTTGGGACGACGCAAATCCAAATAGCGATAAGTAAGCCGCAAATCCTCTTCCGCCATAGCTACTTCACTAAATTGCACAGGAAGGGGCTGGGCTTCGTTCAAAATATAAAATTCCTCCGCTTCCAGTTCAATTTCTCCAGTAGGAAGATTAGGATTGATATTAGCTTCGGTGCGGGCGCAGATTTTTCCACACACCGCTATCACATATTCATTGCGAACCTTTTCCGCTTTGGCAAAAATCTCTTTCTGTTCAGGATGAATAACTATTTGCAGAATGCCTTGCACATCGCGTAGGTCAATAAATATTAAGCCCCCCAGGTCTCGGCGTTTATTCACCCAACCCATAACGGTTACCTTTTGCCCAATATTGGTTGGACCCAACTTTCCGCAATAGTGGGTACGGGATAAATTTTCCAAGTAATCAAGCATTTTGTTTCTTTTTTCTCTCTTTTCAGTTTAGTTTAATAGCTTCAAAAAGCTTATCTATTTTCTTCACTTTTTCTCCCAAGGCGTTAATCATATAGCATTTTTGCAGATATGCTGCGTCAGGATAAATTAGCGGATTATTCTTTAAGGTTTCCGGTAGTAAATTTCCAGCAGCTGTATTGGGTGTGGCATACCGACAGTATTCCGTGTTGCGTTTACTGATTTCAGGGGTTAAAAGAAAATCAATGAATTTATAGGCAAGTTCTTTATTTTTACTGGATTTTAACATAACGATATTATCCATCCATAAGCTGGTTCCTTCCACGGGGAGAAAGAATTTCACTTCAAGATTATTTTCCATAACCTGTAAAGCATCTCCGTTATATGCTTGAGCTAACCATGTAGTTCCATCCGGGACTTCGTTCTTATAGCTATCGGAATCAAACTGAGTGATATTATTATCCCATAAAGCAAGAGTTTTTTCTGCTGCTGTTAGTGCTGCATCGCTTGTGTCATTTAAATCGTAGCCATTGTAAATAAGTGCCGCACCAACAACTTCGCGGGCATCATCCAACATTGTAACTTTATTCTTGCCGGTGAAAAAATTATCAGCTAAGATATTCCAGCTTTGGGATTGGATAATTTCTGCAGGAATATAACGCTGATTATAAATTAAGCCAGTTAAACCCCAAAAATAGGGAATAGCATATTTATTGCCTTCATCAAAACTTGCTGCTTTCTGCAACAGATTGCTGTCCAAATTTTGATAGTTTGGAATTTGGGCTAAATTAAGAGGTTCTAATAAGCCCGCATCTCGCATAATAGTTACATGGTCGCCACTGGGAAAAACAAGATCAAAGGACTCCCGTGAGCTTATAATTTTAGTGAGCATATTTTCATTGGAATCGTAAGTGCTATATTTAATGGAGCACTTATTCTGTTGTTCAAATTCCCGGATGAGATCGGGGTCAATATAATCACTCCAGTTAAAGATATAGAGAACCGGTTTATTTTTGCTGCAGGAATTGCAAAAAACCAGCAGACCGATTACCATCATTAGGACTATAAGTTTTCCTTTTGTCATCATTCTCTCCTTAAGATAGGTGATATTTATCAGCTTCTGAAACCAGCTGTTTCACCGTAAATATTCTCTTCCAGATAACCCAGATTTTGTTCTGTTCTTAATTAACAATTTCCCAAAATCCAAGCTACACATTTCCATCCTCGCCAACATTCGCTTGCCCGATTCCTTCCTGCAAGTGCACACTCTGCAATAAAATCCAGCCAATCACAAAGAAGAAAATCAAGGACAAAACGGAATAACGAATATCTCCTGTTCTATGTGCTATCCACCCATAAAGAATTGGACCAATAATAGATGATAAGCGTCCTGTCAAGGTATAAAATCCAAAAAATTCTGCCTGTCTGTTTCTTGGGGTTAAAAGAGAAAGCATCGTTCTGCTGTTTGCCTGGCTGCTACCGATTGCCAAACCGGCAACAAGCCCTACAAAATAATATTCCGTTGCACTGCTGCAAAAAAAAGCCCAAAGAATAACGCCAATCCAAATTAAAAGCGAAAAGCTTAAAGAAACTTTTACATTCAGCTTATCCGTCAGCCAACCGAAAAATGCCGCTCCTAAAATGGAGGTAAACTGTGCCAGAATGAAATAGGTTATCATCTGGGAAGTGGTCATTTTAAACCTTTCTGCTCCGTAAATAGAGGAGAAAACAATCACTGTAGCAATGCCGTCATTATAGATAAAATAACTGAAGATATACTTCAGCAGTTGAGGCAGCTTAGCTATATTTTTCAGAGAATAAATAACTCTTTGCCAGGCAATACGATAATAGTTACTTCTTTGAGAGGGACGGCGGAATTCTTTCAACCAGAAAAAAGTAAATAGCGAAAACAGGAAAAAATGCAATGCCACAGCAGGAAAAACCAAACGCACATTGATTTTTACCAAAACTAAAGCTACCAGCAAGGAAACCAAACCCCCTACATAACCTAAAGACCAACCAAAACCTGAGACCTTACCGATATCTTCCGGCTTGCATATCTCAGGCAAAAAAGCATCGTAAAATACATTAGCACTATTAAAACCAAAATTGGCAATGATAAAAAACAGCATTCCCGTAAAGACATCTCCCGGTTTTACAAAGAACAGCAAACCCGTAAAGATAACTGTGATATAGCAATTGATAAAAAGCATTCTTTTTTTGGCGCGGGAATAATCGGCAACCGCACCAAATATTGGAGCAGTAATAGCTACCAGAGCCATTGAAATTCCAATTGCCCTTCCCCAGAGCAATTCTCCATAACCGGCGTTACCAACCACTACGCTTTTGATGAAATAAACACTGTAAACGACAGTAACAATTATTGTGGTGAAGGCGGAATTGGCAAAATCATACAGCATCCAGCCAACAATGTTCCGGTTGAATTTCATTGTGCGATACCTTTCAGATACTTTATCGGGTAGTCCTGCCAGATGTTACGAATGTCTTCTTTGGGACTGGAAATAAAAACCTGATAATGGTTATTGATGCAATTTCTAATCTGTTGCGAATTATATGTATCCAACTCCGCAAAAATATCGTCAAACAGCAGAATGGGTTTGATGCCGGTAATTCTTTCTATTAAATGTGCTTGCAACAGCTTCAGGATAATAACGGCAATGCGTTTTTGTCCTTGCGAAGCATAAATGCGCATTCTATGTTCTTGCAGTTTAAATTCATAATCGTCTAAATGAGCGCCAACTATTGAACGCTGCAACATTTTTTCCCTTTCTTCCAAAGCCGCAAGCTGCTTAATAATATCTTCCACAGGGCTTTCCAAAGGCAGTTTAAGGGAAGATAAATACCCGATAGTAATATCTGCGGAAGCAGGAAAAATATCTTTGAATGCCTCTTTCAAAGCGCTATTTATTTGCTGCAGATAACGGTTTCGGTATTTCCAGACCTCGGCTAAGGAAGTGGCAAAGGCCAGATTCCAGCTGGATAGTTCTTTACTGGAATAGTTTCTTTTAAGCATTGCATTGCGCTGTTGAACCAAATGCAGAAAATTCCTTAAAACTGTTATATAGGGAGGGTAGAGCTGAGAAATAGCCAGGTCAAAATATTGACGCCTAAAACGCGGGGGACCGCTTATCAATAAATGGTCTTCAGGAGCACAGTAGATAACTTTTACAACTTCAAATAATGTGCTCAACTGGCGCACAGGCAAATCGTCCAGTTTTAATAACTTACGCTGTTCCGCATAAGTGAGAGTAACCTTTTGCTCAATTTCCTGATCACTAAGGAAAAGAGCTGCTACTCTGAAAAACTGCCCTTCAAAATTGAGCAGTTCTTCATCGTAGTGAAAACGGATAGATTTACCTATGCTGCAATAGGCAATCGCTTCCAGAAGATTGGTTTTTCCGCTGCCATTGGGACCGATGATTAAACAGCCCTGCGGGTGGAAATCAAACTCATTTTTACGATAGCTGCGGAAATTCTCAAGTTCAATTTTAGCCAGGTGCAAATTTTTATGAACGCAAAGGCATCAACAGGAAGGTTAGTTCCTGGTCGGGAACAGGTGTTTCGTTATAAATCATCATCGGATCTTTGGAAGTTCCCAGATTGATGACAACTTTTTCTGTATCTATCGCTTCCAGAATAGAAAGCATATATTTGAAATTGAAAGAAATACCTGTGGAATTTCCGGAATAATTGTATTCATCAATATCTTCTTTGGCTTCACCGGTATCTCGGTTACTGGTATTAACTTCAAAATGACTGCTATCCAGATCAAAATGAATACGCATATTATCGTCCGGAGCTACTAATGCCACTCTTTTGATAGCAGTTATCAGATTATTTTTATCTATAACGAATTTATTGGGTAGTTCAACTGGAAATGCTTTCTGGTAATCGGGATATTTATGTTCCAAAACTTGGGACGAGATAAAATATTCGCCATAAATAAATTCAATCCGATTGCGTTCCAAACCGATTTTCAGCTCTTTAACATCTTCATTATAAATCTTTTGTAAAAACATTAAGGTCTTCACTGGAATTATTCTTTCTACATATTTCTGTTCTTGTTCCATAAAGATATTCAATTCTGTTTCTTCATCGTTGACCAAAGCAGGTAACAAAGAAGTATGCAAAACTTTAATCTCAGCTACTTTGCGTCCATCCGTAGCCACCATTATATGATAATCAGGAAATATTTTCCAGCAAACCCCATTTAATGCAGTGCGATTGGGATCTGAAGAAACCGCAAAGTAGGTCTTGGCTATCATCCGGTTAAACAGCTCGGCAGAAATCGTAATCACATTTTTATTTTGCGGATCGGGAATAACCGGGAAAAGAGTGTGGTCGGCAATCAGTAAATTAAAATCTACTTTGCCGCTTTGAATCATCAGCAGTTCATCATGCTGCCAAAGATTGATAACCGCATCTGGCATACAGTTTGTAATTTCATTAAAGTGATGCGCTGAAATGGCAATAGTTCCACTTTCGGAGACAGCTGCAGGAATTTCAACTACAACCATTAATTGTAAATCGGTAGCGCATATCCGGAGGGTATTTTTCTCTTCGGATGCCTCAATCAGGTAATTATTTAAAATAGGAGATGTGCTCTTAGTAGGGACGATGGATACAAGATGCTGAATGCGTGCAAGCAGCTCTTTTCTTTCTATTGCTACTCTCATATTAACCTCACTGTGATTATTTAGCATTTTTTCAACTAAAAAAGCAAGGGATATTTAGTCAATCACTTTTTTGAAATCGGTCAATATAAGGGGTTGCCGAATTCCGCTTCGACAAGGATAGATGGGTTGCCGAACTCCGATTCGGCAAATGCCGTCAGGCATACTTTTTTCCAAGGACTACGACATTATTGGCAAATCGGAATTTGCCAACCCAAAATCTATCTTCGTCCGAAGCTTCAATACCAATACAATAATAGCTATAGTTCCCTAAAATAACGATGGATGCCAAAGCCCCCTCAGAAGAAGAGCTATCCAATCCCCATTCCCAATCTAATATTCTGCTTCCAATAAAGCATATCCTAAAGTTAAAAAACAAGTTACAACGCACCCAGAAATGATTTATCAAATTGCATTGTGAACTAAGTCCAACTCCTTGTTACCTGGTCAGTTCTTTAACGACTCTTTAACGACTCTTTAACGATTCCTTAACCTCGTTAAAGGGTCGTTAAAGAAGCTATAATGCAGCACAAAAGATGCAAAATAGCAAGAAATAACGCGCAGCAAAAAAATAAGTAAAGGTCTCTCCAATAGCAAGCTTATTTCTGGTAACCTAAAATATGGTTTTTATTTGGGACACAATAAGTTATGTAGAATTAAGAAGGAAAAAAGGTTAAGGCATATATTATCTGCTAAGGCATTTTCAAGATGCAAACAATATTACAACTTCATTATTCAGTTTAAACGGCAACTAAGCTTAGCAGAACGAATAGACCGGCAGCAATTGAAAAACAATGCTCTAATGAAAAAAATATGGAAATGCCGTCTATAAACTGCTTGACAGAAACTAAGCAATAATTATCTAAGAACTTATGTATGCTTAGCCATCCAGAAAGCAGCGAGGTTGAATTTTGGAAACCCTTAAATCTAAGGCATTAGCAGAAAATCTGGCAGTTACTAAAGTAACCGAAATAGTGTTTGACGCTCAGGCAATATGGTTACTTTCCTTAACGGAAGGAAACTTTGGCATCAAGCAACGCTGTCAGAATTTTCTGGAAGAACTATATCATCCCTATACCAATCCGGAAGCTGTTGCCACCCTTATCCGGCAGTGCATTTTAGGGGATTTGTGGTTCTATGTTCAATTACCGGAAAAGGAAAAAACCTTAACCGTGATAGGGAATTTGTATCTTCTGGCAGCGAAGAAATGTAGTAAGCCCTTGCAGGAAAAGCGAATTATTGTTGAATATCTGGATTTTATATCTGCTTTAAGCCGCTGCGATGGTATTCCGGGAAGCGTTTTTTCCCATTTACTAACAGCCCTGTATGATTGGCAAAAAAGAAGCGGAGACCTTTTTATTCCTTTAAACGGTGCCTTCCGTAAATGTTTAACAAATCTGATGCGGGCTTATAACTGTAACGAAATCTGTTTTACGATGCTGAAAGAGCTCTTAACCGAGGGCTTAGTGTTTTGGCAGAATTCAACCGATTTAGAGAATTGGTATAGAAAAAACGGTGTAGAAAACTATGCTGATATAGAAACGCTATCCTCTGCTATAGGCAAAAAATATTTCCAGCACTGGTTAACTGAGCTGGAAACCAGACAAGATTTTGAATCCTTACAGGAGGTTCCTTCCTTTTCCGATATTGCTGTTATGCTGCGAGAAACTATCAGTAAATTTCAAACTCTTACTATACGCATAAAATTCATCTTTTATCTTTTGGGTTTGCCGGGAATGGAGGATTTGCGGAATCACTTGCTTTGGGATTTGAACCGTCAGCTTTCCGATTTGGAAAACGAAATTTCGGAAGAGGAAGTTCCACAAATGCTGGATTCCATTTTTGCCACTCTTATGGAATTTAAGGAAACCCATCTTTCCATTGTGCTGGATTGCATTTTAACTATCGGCAAAATAGTGCTTTCCCGCAAAAATAAAAAACACTGTCAACACCTATTGCCCAAAATTATGGAACTGGAATTCACCGCACCAGGGAAAATTAAAATAGACAAGGATTGGCAGATGGAAGTGGACAAAAATCATATCAAACATCTGCGAATGCTGCTGGAACTTATTGCCATTGATCCTCTGATGTGCAAAGACCTGCTTGCCTATTTAATTATCAGTTTAAGCCGCAAAGGGGTTTTTATTTCCGATACCGACCTTTTTCAGAAAGATGTTTCGGCATTTCTAAATTCGGATTTTAAACCCTTGGTAGTGCAA
>Ga0116174_10004787_pt1 | contig 10586 bp, 12 predicted proteins | sample AD_UKC087_MetaG_FD_89801 | JGI IMG/M metagenome (GOLD analysis project Ga0116174, IMG submission 89801) | Active sludge microbial communities of municipal wastewater-treating anaerobic digesters from USA - AD_UKC087_MetaG | ecosystem: Engineered > Bioreactor > Anaerobic > Digestate | place: USA...
CTTCAGATAGGACTATACCTCCTGTAGCAACTCGTCCTCAGTGCATATCCAAGGTAGTATCCTGTGGCGGCGGCATTGTGGATACGGCAGGAAACAGGATGTTTCTAAAGCAAAACAAGCTGCTTTGGCTGAATCCCCCTTGGGCCTTGATCTGGCAACGGATTTGCCAACACCCATCTGAAATCACCAGAGGAAAGAGCGAAGAAGAGCTGAAAGAAATGTATGACCAACGCTATCCCCTATATCAGGAGCTAATTTATTATGCAGGACTTGATCCGCAGACTATATACTGAAGTGAAGTTTTGCCAGAGGTGCGGTCATCCGATCCACTTGAGGGAAGATCACGAAGAAAAGATCAGGGCTGTATGCCCATCTTGCGGCTTTACCCAATACTTGAATCCCATTCCTGCTGTGGCCATCGTAGTGATAAACGAAGCATCCGAACTGCTCCTGGTAAAGCGGATGTATGAGCCCAAAGCAGGAATGTGGGCACTACCCTCGGGATATGCCGAGATCTATATGAGCCCGGAGCAGAACGCCATTGCCGAGATGGAAGAAGAAACCGGATTGATCGGGGAAATCGATCACCGCATCGATTGGTTTTATGGCTTCTCCCCCATCTATTATCGCGTGTTGAGCATCGGATTCAGAATGAGAGTAACAGGTGGTACGCTGAGAGCTGGAGATGACGCTGAGGAAGCGCGTTTCTTTGCCCTCGACACTCTGCCAGAGATTGCCTTTGCCGCACACAGGCATTTCATAAATCTGGAAACTGGACTCAAGCTACCAACGGAGGTAAAAGAATGAAACTTCTCTATCTAGGTCACTCCGCCTTTCAGCTCACCAGCGCTCAGGGTATCCGCTTGGTGATCGATCCATTTATGGATAACAATCCCCTTGCACCCATCAAAGCCAAGGATCTGAAGGCGGACTATATCTTGCTCAGTCACGCTCATGGTGACCATTGCGGCGATGCCTTGAAGATAGCAGAGAAGGGTAGAAGCACCATAATCGCAGTGTCCGAGCTTGCCTCATACTTTTGCCAAAGCGGCCACAAAACGCACCCAATGCAAATCGGCGGAGCCCATAATTTTGAGTTTGGCCGGGTGAAATTGACCAGAGCAGAGCATGGAAGTATGACTCACGATGGTCGATATGGAGGATTGGCTGCCGGATTTGTGCTTACTATAGATGGCATCTGCATTTACCATGCAGGAGATACAGGTATCTTTGGCGATATGAAGCTGATCGGGGAACTAGACCGGATTGATTATTTTCTGGTCCCCATCGGAGGGAACTATACTATGGACATCCGGGACGCAGCCATCGCCACGTCCTGGATCAATCCTAAGTATGCAATCCCCATGCATTACAACACTTTCCCCATGATCAAAGCAGATCCTGATGAGTACCAAAAAGCGCTTCAGGATTGTGAAACACAAGTTCTGGTACTGAAGCCCGGACAAGAGATTTCTATCTAAGGGCTTCCAGAGCGGCTTGATAATCCGGCTCGTGTACGATGTCATCTACCAGCTGGGTGTAAACCACTGTGCCCTGCTCGTCGATAACCACTACTGCCCGAGCCAGTAGCCCTGCCATGGGGCCATCGGTAATTTCCAGTCCGTAGGTCTTACCAAAATCGCGGTTTCGCATTTCGGACAATGTATATACCTTGTCTATACCCTCTGCACCGCAGAAACGTCCCAAAGCAAAAGGTAGATCTCTGGATATACCCAGTACCACCGTATTATCCAGGGCGGCTGCTTCGGCATTGAACTTTCTTACGCTGGTGGCGCATACACCTGTATCAATCGAGGGATAAATGTTCAACAGAACTTTTTTACCTTTGTATTGGGAAAGCATGTGATCGGTAAGATCCCCAGCAGTGAGGACGAAGTTAGGAGCTTTACTGCCATTTGCGGGCAGCATCCCGTTTGTGTTGATGGGCATACCTTTTAGTTTTATCTGAGCCATTTTTTTATTTCCTTTGAGTTTATATTCGGTGGCACCAATAGTCCACTATTTTGATAGAGTATTCATTTACGAGCATAAAGCAAACCGAATCTGTGCGTAGTGAAGACTATCTCACAACAATAAATCTATTGACAAAATAAGAACGTATAGAAACTATCCATTGTATGAATAAGGCTAAAATGAGAGCACTATCAAGTGTAGACCGGATGAAACTAAAGTCCTTGGGAGACCGTCTCACAAATATCCCATTGGAGGAGGGTCTGGAGCTCGTACAGGAGATCAGCCAGCTGATGGCAACTCTGGATTTTAATGGCGAAGAAACACTCCAGGCTGATGTGCTCACTCAGATCGGTGTTTTTTACGGCACTTCTCACTGATCAGTGAAGCGGAGAGGATCTTTCAAAAGCTAGTGAAATTGGCGATCAGGCATTCATTGCGCAAACATCAGCTAAGAGCCGAATCCAATCTCGCTATCTGCAAGGCTCAAAAGGGTAACTATCATGAAGCTATAGAAATATGGAAGACTCTTGCCGATGAAGAGACTGATAAGGTGATTACCCAGAATATTCTGAATAATATATCTGTGGGCTATGGCATCTTGGGAGAGTACCACATGGCCTTGAACTACGCCTTCACTGCTCTCGATATAGCCCAAAAGGCTAATAACGACGAGATGATGCTGTCTCCCCTGATGAACCTCTCCACGGCATACGAAAAAATGACAGAGTACGATAAAGCTCGCCAATACGTGGATCAAGCCATATTCTACGCACGCAAACTTGGCAATGTCCGCCGTGAGTGTGAATGCCTCAATAATCTCAGTCTGATTCTAAACGAAGTAGGTGAACAAGAACTTGCTCTGAAGCGCGCCCGGGAATGCCTCACTCTCAGGCTGCGTTATTATGCCGAGAATGAACATGCCATCTCGTATAATAACATAGGCTTCATATTGGAGAATATGGGCAAATTAAACGAAGCTCTTAAGAACTACAAAATGGCCCTGAAACTGAGCAATGACCAAACAAATCAAGCCTCACGCGCCAATACATATCTAAACACTGTGTCTATATATCTGAAGCAGAACAAGGAGGATATGGCTTTAAGGCAACTTGATGAGGCCAAGGAACTAGTACAATCCCTAAAGATAAACGAACAACTGGTAAGGTTCTATGGGTATCGCAGCCAGATCTATGCCGATAAGGGAGATTTTGAAACTGCTTACAAAAGCCAGGCCGAACTGAATGCAGCACTGAATGAACTCTACGAAGACCATGTGAAACACTCGGTGAATAAAAGTGAAGCCGATTACTTCCGTAAGCGAATCGAGGAACAAGCAGAGCTTTACAAGGAGCAGAATAAAGAACTAAAAAAGAAGAACCGCATCATTCACCAGAATAGCATAGAACTGAGCCGCAGCAATAAAAACATGCAGGATAGCGTGGAAACTCTAAATTGGATCGTAAGCGTTATCAGCCACGATGTGCGCGCTCCACTGGGTAATTTCGGCAGAGTTCTCGAGATGATCCTAAACGGCAGCTTTCCAGAGGATGAGAAACAGGAAATCCTGCACAGCATGAGACGTAGCAGCCAAAACATGTATAAGTTGGTGGACGAAATGCTGGATGGGATCAGACTGCAGCGCCGCCGATTGGACGACATTACTAACATCACAAATCAAGATATCATCCCTCATCTGCAACAGATATACATGATCTATCAGCCTATAGCCGCACAGAAAAACCTCACTCTGGATTTCGATTATGGGGATGAGCAGATCTTTGCCCTCATCGACAGCGACCTCTTCAAAATAGTCGTACGCAATCTGCTGAATAATGCAGTAAAGTTTAGTTTTGATAACGGCCGTATAGGTTTGAAAGCGCGAAATGCCGATAAGCAAATCACTATTTCCATCTCTGATACTGGTGTAGGCATGCGCCGCAATGAGATCAAGGAATTGATGAAGCGCAATAAACCTGTTTACAGCGCACGAAGAGAGGGATCCGGCATTGGTCTGGGCTGGATTTTGTGCCGTGATTCAGTGAAGAAGATGAAGGGCAGTTTGGAGATAGAGTCAGAACCCGGAAAAGGAAGCACCATCACCATCAGACTACCTCGCATATAGACTCCTTCGCTATGTCATTGCACCTACACGGGATTACGCTGTGTTCTTCAGCGCTTTTATCCACCTGTTTCACCCCTTTCAGGGGCTACTGAATCCATTATCATCCCAAAGACATCCTGAGCGCGGCTTGGGTTGTGTTTGTGATGAGCTTGACAAGTATAGGAGATATCAGAGGGATTTCGCTCTTGACAAGTAACCGCCTTTGTATATAAGGGAATAATGAATTCGAAATACATGTGGATCATAATACTTACAGCCCTGATAATCGTGGGTTTGTACCACACCTTCGCGGTTGGGCGCTTTAACTATCCAGAGTTTCGCTTAAAGGCAGGCCAGGTCTCAGAAACAGAACTGATCGCACCTTTTGATTTTCCGATCATGAAAAATCCGGAGCTGCTAAATAGCGAACGCGAAGAAAGCGTGGAAAACATTCCCACGCCATATCGCATCAGCGACGAGCAGTTGTTTGGCGCCCTAAGCGTCATTGACCAGCTCTGGGCAATTTTTTATGATGATCCTACTCTCAGCCCTGTCCAAAAGGCCGATGCAGCCACCAAGGCAGGTTTCAAGCTGGATACAGCCGCATTGGTCTTTGCGTATGGCAATGAAAATCTGGATCGAAGCTATGACCGGATCCGAGCTGGGCTGCAAGAAGTATACAAAAGAGGTATTTACGCCGAATCACCTGGCGACAGTATCCTGATCTTCAACGGCAAATCTCGAAGTTCCAAACCCACAAGTACATATCTAAACCGTGATGAAGCATTGCGGGAACTCATTGGGGCATACCCGGAAGCTGAGCTGTTCCTCACTGCAATAGCGGAAAGCTTGGTGCTTCCCAACATCGTGGTCGATGAAGAACACCTGATAGAGCTAAAGCAAAAAACCCTCAGTGAGATACCCGAGACTGAAGGAATTGTACTACAAAATGAAGTGATCGTCCGAAAGAACGCCCGAGTTACCGAACGTGATATCGAGAAGCTGGAATCGTTACAAGCGGCTTTTCGTAGCCGAAACCTGCATAAATCTCCCCTGCAGCAGATGTTGCTGGCCTTGGGTATGATGATCTATACTTTTCTAATCCTGCTTGTGGCAAATCACTATTATGGTGTATTCAATAAAACCAGTGGCCATAGCGTCGCTGACTATCTACCGGTAAATCTGGGCTTCATCCTAATCGTTCTTGTAGGCATTTTCACAAATCATATTTTTACGCTGAACAACCTCTTGATCCCCTTCGCCCTTACCGTTCTGGCGGCTGCAATACTGGTTAGCACGGATTTTGGCCTGCTTTATGGGATCTGCTCGATGTTGATCTTGAATCCCTTTATAAACTGGGAAACCTATACCCCGGTGATCTTTCTACTAAGCACCACCATGACCTTGCTGCTGGTGAAACGCCAGCATGCGCAGCATGAATTCCTCAGTATTTGGTTTTATCTATTGATCTCCACTACACTGGTGAATGTAGCCATATCAATCTACAAAAGCGATCCTCTGGCTGTAGTGTTTCGAAACATCGGTTTTGGGATGATTTCCTGTGCTATCAGCATCGTGGGTATTCTGATTATCGTACCGTATTACGAGCGCCGCTGGAATCGAGCTACCAAACAGACCTTACTGGAACTGCTCGATTTTAACCATCCCTTGCTGAAACAACTGGCTACTACAGCGGTAGGCACCTATCATCACAGCCTGATCGTGGGCAATCTTGCAGAGCGGGCTGCCGAAGCGATTGGGGCGAATCCGCTTTTGGCAAGAGTGGGCAGCTATTATCACGATATCGGAAAGATTGTAAATACAGAAGCCTTTACAGAGAACAACGAGAATTCCAATGCGATACACGATACCAGAGCTCCGGAAGAAAGCGCGAAGATGATCAAAAATCATGTTTTGGAAGGCATTGCTCTGGCAAAGAAGCATAAGATTCCCCAGCCAGTGATCGATATTCTAATGCAACACCATGGAAATAGCGTTATCCGCTTTTTCTATGACAAAGCCCAAAAGCTAAATCTGGACGCTCCCCCGCAGGCTTTTCAATACTCCGGTCCCCGCCCCCAAAGTAAAGAAGCTGTGCTGGTGATGCTAGCAGACGTGGTGGAAAGCACTACCAAAGCGAAAAACATCCAGAGCGAAGAAGATATTATAAAGATCATTGATGATACCATCGCCCGTCTCATCCGCGAAGGACAATTCGATGAAGCCCCAATTACCATGAAAGACCTTCACACCGTGAAACAATCCATGTTGCCTGTGTTGGGGAGCATCTATCGCAAACGACTGGATTACCCAGAAGAGCATGACAAACATTGATATAGAGGGTGATTTACCCAGCGGCACAGACGCCACCACCATTAGCCTGATAGCAGAGACTATATGCGCCGCTGAAGCGCCTGATACTGATTTCCAGATTTCGTTGCAACTGGTCAAGAGTGAGGCTATGAGGGAGTTTAACCGGCTTTACCGTGGGGTGAATCGCGTCACTGATGTGCTCAGTTTTGCAGGTGATGCCATAGTTCTGGATGGGCGCAAAACCCGGCTTTGTGATATTATCATTGACACAAATCAAGTGTTTTTACAAAAGGGTACAAATACATTCAGAGAGGAATTTTGGCTGGTTCTGATTCATGGATTACTACACTTGACAGGTTTTGATCACATCAGAACGGCAGACAGAAGAAAAATGGAAGACGCAGAAGAGAATTACCGAAAGCAAATTACGGAGGGTGTAATTGGCTGATTCCAACATATTGCTGCTAGTCGTATTCCTAGCTTTGTCAGCTTTCTTTTCCGGCAGCGAAACGGCAATGTTTTCATTGTCACGCGTGTACTTAAAAAAACTGGAGAATAGCGATTCAAAAACAGGTAGAATGGTGTTAAAGCTGTTATCTAAACCGCGCAAGCTGCTAATCACCTTGCTCTTAGGAAACACTTTGGTAAATGTGGCCATATCGTCTTTTGGCACCATTATCGCCATCAATCTGGCCAAAACTAGAGGGTGGGATTTATCTTCGACAATCACCATCCAAGTGTTGCTCGCCACACTGGTGATTTTATTTTTTGGGGAAATCATCCCCAAGTTGATAGCACTGAGCAAGGCCAATGAGATCAGCCTCATTTTGGCCTATCCCCTAGCCCTATTGCAGTTTGTACTCTTCCCCCCAGTCTGGGTCTTTGAAAAGATTAGTTACTGGGTATCGCGCAAGCAAAATCTGGAGAAGCATATTGGTCAACGCTTTACACATGAGGAATTTCACAATCTGATTCAAAGCGAATCCTCATCAGGTACTTTGGAAGAGCATGAAAAAAGGATGCTGGTAGGACTATTCCGTTTTAGAGAAGCCGAGATCAGCGAGATCTATGTGCCTCGTGTACGCGTTACCGCCATTGAGGAAAGCCAGAGTCTGGATGAACTCAGAGATTTGATCGTGGCCAGCGGTTATTCGCGGATACCTGTGTACCGGGAGACCATTGATGACATCGTGGGGATCATCTACGTAAAGGACATCCTGTTGTATCCGGAAAAGCAGAGCATTACTGACTTGATGCGACCCGCATGGTTCGTGACCGAAAACATGAAGATCCAATCCCTATTGAATCAATTCAAAGCTCGTAAGCTGCAGGTGGCCGTGGTTGTGGACGAGTATGGTGGCACCTCGGGTATCATCTCTCTGGAAGACATACTGGAAGAGATCGTGGGTGAGATTCGCGATGAATACGATGCCGACGAGATCCCAGAATTCACCAAATGCGATGATGGCAGCTACACCTTGAGCGGGAATTATAGTGCAAGGCAGTTTAATCAGGAGTTTTCCACTGACATCTCGGTGGACGATTATGACAACATTGCTGAGTTTCTCCTGGCCCAGTTCAACCATGTCCCCCAGGTGGGAGAAAGCTATATCCTCAATGATTGTTTGGACATAATGGTTCTGGACAGCGACGAACGAAGCATCAAACAAGTAAAGGTAAGAAAGATAGATAGCGATGAATAAATACATTATACTGATACTTGGCCTTCTTGGCCTGGGTATAGTGCAAGCTCAAAATCTGGAGTACAGGATAAACTCCATGGGATTCAAGGTGGCAGACCTGAGGCTGAGCATTGGCAAACATAATCTTTACGTCAAAGCCAGCAACAGCGGCTTCAGGACGATCTTCCCCCATATAAACAATATCTACCGGGTGTCCTTCGACGCGGATTTCATGCCTCAAAGCTATGTAAGAGTTATCCACCAGAGCGAGCTCAAGGATATTATCAACACGAGTTATCACAAAAACTCGGCCACCATGCACCGAAAGTCCAGTAATGAAAGCATCAGCTACACTTTACCTGCGCCCAGCCATGATATCTTTACGCTATTGGCCAAGATCAGTCAAAGCGAAAAGCCCATTGGCGAGTATCTGGTGGACGGAAATGGCAGACCATGGAAAGCTATCGTCAGCGGCGGTAAAGTAGAAGATCTCAAGACCTCCCTGGGCAAGTTTCAGACCCGGAAGTATGAATTGCGTTTCAAAGCCTTGAATGCCAATAAAGCACCTTACATCGACATGCTTACTCACAACTTCCTCGATGAAGATCTGCACCTGAGTATCTGGGTGAATCAAGGTGGCATACCGGTCAAGGCGCATCTTCGCAAGAAGCTGGTCGTGATCACATGGGAGATACTGAGTATATCCTGATGAGTGCAAAGGGCTATCTCTATCTCTGTGTGTTGTGGATGTTGCTGATCTGGCTGGTATCTTCCATCCCCAGCAAAGACCTTCCCACCGTAAATATCTGGAGTGGCGACAAGCTTGCACATATCCTCGTATACTTCATCTGGGGACTACTGGTAAGCACATACATGAGAAAGCGCACTGCTGCCACGAAAACATATCTGGGCGTGTTTGTACTGATGTGGATCAGCGCCGCCCTGGATGAGTATCATCAACGCTTTATTCCCGGCCGCAGTGTAAGTATCTACGATTTCTATGCCAATTCCTTTGGTCTGTTGAGCGCGCTGCTAACCGGTCTATACCAAAAAAAGAAGATACAGGCGTGATTAAGGTAGATAAACTGAGCCTGAGTTTGGGCAAAAAAGTAATCCTGCAAGATATTAATTTTACTCTGCCGGATGGGGAAAACCTGGTGATCCTGGGACGCAGCGGATCGGGGAAAACAGTTTTGATGAAGAGCCTCTTGGGGCTTTATGCTCCAGATGCGGGAAGCATTGAGATTGATGGCATAGACCTGTATCAGTGTACCAAAATGGAGCGCAGCAGAGTGAAGGAACGTTTCGCAATGGTCTTTCAAATGGCGGCACTACTGGATTCCTTCACGGTGTATCAAAACGTGGCTCTACCCCTATATGAAAGAGGCGAAAAGGATGAGGACAAGATCGCTACAAAGGTAAAGGAATGCCTTGATCTGGTGGGTCTGGTCCACACCGAAAGCTTGTATCCCGCCGAATTGAGCGGGGGGATGAGAAAACGGATCGGAATCGCCCGCGCCCTTGTTTATGATCCGGATTACATCATTTTTGATGAACCGGTATCCGGTCTGGATCCCATTACTGCTCAGGACACTCTTTATTACATGAGCGAAATCATCAGTGCAAACAGAGCCACCTTAATCACCATTACTCACGATATAGGCACAATTGAGCACTTGGGCCAAAAGATCCTCTTCATTGAGATGGGCAGGATGTTGCATTTCGGTTCCTATCAAGAGTTACGGAAAAGCCCTGATCCCATTATCCACAGGTACTTCAATTCATGAAGCCGGACAGCATTTTATTCCTGGCATTTCTAACCGCCACGGCATCCGCTGTGTACATAGTGGAAAATCTGATTATGAGCATGCTGCCTATACCATTTATCAGAATCGGGCTATCCAATGTCGTGCTGCTCTACTTGGTCTATCATCGCAGAATCCTCAGCGCTTTTGTGGTCGCAATCGCCAAATCAGTGATTGGAGCGCTTGCCACTTTCAGTCTCCTATCGCCAATGCTTGCGCTATCTCTGGTCGGAGGTTTGGCGGCGGTTTGCTTGATGAGCATGGGGCTATTTATCCGTCCTCGTTTCAGCATGTTTGGCATCAGTGTTCTTGGCGCAATAGGGCATAATACCGCGCAATTGCTACTAGTGAGATCTTGGCTTATTCGCAACGATGGACTTTTTGTATTGACACCAATCCTGATTTTGTTAGGCTTGATTAGTGGTATAATCACAGCGTATTTGTGCCTATATATAGAGGATAAAATCCCGAGCTTAAGGGTAACGACATGAAGAGAAGACATAGAAGAGATTATAGTAAGACGCTCAAGATCGCCGGTATCGCCGTGTGCATCATAATCGGAATAGCCGTTGGTGTAGTGTGGTTTTACAGGGACGGATTACCTCCCACCTCCGAGCTGCGAAACTTCACCCTGCGCAGTGGCTCTGAAGTGTATGACCGCAATGGTAAAATGATTCATCTCTTCGCGTTTGAAAAGCGTAAGCTGGTATC
>Ga0116174_10004790_pt1 | contig 10583 bp, 10 predicted proteins | sample AD_UKC087_MetaG_FD_89801 | JGI IMG/M metagenome (GOLD analysis project Ga0116174, IMG submission 89801) | Active sludge microbial communities of municipal wastewater-treating anaerobic digesters from USA - AD_UKC087_MetaG | ecosystem: Engineered > Bioreactor > Anaerobic > Digestate | place: USA...
TCAGGTCCTGAATTTCGCCAGCAGATTGAAGGCATTGTAGAGGCATTCGTTTCTATGAAAAAAGACCTTGACGCAGAAAAACGGGCTATGGAAAAGATATGGGGAAAAAGAGAAAAACAGATCGAAAGAGTGGTGAAAAATACGGGTCGGATGTATGGCAGCTTACAGGGGATTGTGGGCAGCACCTTGCCGGAATTGGAATCGCTTGAACTGAAGGCACTGGAAGGGGAGTAAGGGCAGTGTTTAATAAATAGGGGGGTATGAATTAATAAACATGTTTTCGGTGCTTAGCGGTAAGGACGTAAATAATATGCTCAGTTTCGTCAATCATATATATAATTCTGTAATTACCTATCCTAAGGGAAAATTCGCCTTTGTGGTTGCCGACGAGGGGTTTACCCTGAAGAGGCAATGCCTCAAGAGATTCTATCTTTTTGATAATCCGTTGGAAAAGCTTTCTGTCGCAACGGTGGAGATGGTCAATATCTGCTATAGCTTCATCGGAAAACTGTATGGCGTATTTCACTTGAGGCTGTACCGTTCTTTCACTGCATCGAGAGAGGTAGTCCTGCCCGCTTTGACCTGTTCTTTTGCCCGTGCTATAGCCTCGCGCTCTTCCTTGTCGGACAGAATGTCGAGGGTTTCAATAAGTCCTTTGAATTCTTCGGTACTCAGGATAATGGCCTTGTCGATGCCATTCTTTGTAATGGTAAACCTGTCGTACTTTTCCTCGACGTCTTTAATCAGCGACGACAGATTTTTTTTTGCTTCTGCAAGGGAGATGGTTCTTGTCATGGCTTTACTCCTTGGACGGTTATGTCATGACCATAATTATAGTCTGATTATAGCAGAAAGGCAAAAGATTTTAAATGTATAGTAAAAGGGGGAATGACGGCCTTAATCGGTAGGAACTTAAAATGGTGGCGTTAGCGTATGAGACAGAAAAAATACAAAACGGGAGGTTATGAATGCTGAAAACCGTGCATTTTGAGATAGAAACGATAACCCCAATGTTTATTTCGGGGGCAGATCAAGGGAAGGCAGAGTTGAGGGCTCCCAGCATAAAAGGTTTACTAAGGTTTTGGTGGCGAGCAATGCACCCAATATCAAGCATGGATATTCTGAAACAAAAGGAGAGCAGCATATTCGGAAGTGGTGGAGAAAATGACAGCGGTGGGAGTAGCTTCTCGATTCGGTTGGTATATAATACTGTGCCAACAGCAAAAGAAAAATTTCCGAAACAAAATATAATAGTTGCAAGTAAAGGAAAAACGTTTCCAGTGAATATTTTGGAATATCTTGCGTATGGAACATATAAGTATGAGGGGAAAGAGAAAGGAAATGTTTTCTTGAGGGAATGGATCAAGCCGGGTACCAAATTCCACATTGATATGACTTTTTTTGAAGAAACTTACATAGATGAGGTTCTGGAGTCAATGCGTGTATTTAGCCTCTTTGGTGGTATTGGGTCACGAAGCAGGAACGGTTTCGGCGGTTTTTCAATATTGAATGACGATGAAGCATTTGGGTCTCTGTCCTTTATTGGATCGTCAAAAGACGCTTACAACAGAAATAGCATTGTCAGTCTTGTCAGAAAAATAGAAAACCAACCATATACGTCTTTTACGCAAAGAACCAAACTTTTTCGATCAAAAACACCTCATGTTACCTGGGATAGTGCTTTGGCTGAAATTGGGAAAATTTATCGATCCGCCAGAGAAAGTCTGGAAAGGAGGCATGTTTATGAAAAACGGCAATATGTGGGTGCACCGATAATTGCCGACAAGAAAGACAAATCCTTTTTGGATAGACACGCAAAGCCATATTTTATGAGAGTTGCACGAGAAGGCACTCAGTATAGCTCATATATATTGTATCTACCTTCGCTTTATGCTCAAGGTCTCGATAAGGACCAATTTGGAAGCACGATTGATCACGATGTGGTTGATGAAAGGTTTAGCGAAATATGTGCTGAGGTAAACAATTACCTTTCGCAAAACATGGAAACCATCTTGTAGCTTTGGAGGAATTGTATGAATGACCAACTTGCAATAAAAAAGATTCAAGCCCTTCTCCATGATCCACCGGAAAAGCCCATCATTTTAGGTCGTATTGGACATGAAAGTAGGGCTAAGCAAATTATGGAGCAGCTTATTGATGAAGCGAAAATTCCTGATGATGTAAGAGACGCCGATCATATTGCTTCTGCTGCCGATAGGATTAATCTCCCGAAAAAAGAGGATTTCACGGCTGATTTTTTAAAAAGTCCAATTATCGTTCATCCCCTTTCCGGTAAAACTTTCGATTTGAAAAGCCTTGCCCAATTAGATTTGGGAAAGATTACCGAGGCTGTAGACAATACTGTATCAGCACTGTTCGACAAGTACGGCAAAAATTTCCAACTTTTGTATTTGTCGATGTGGAGGGAACTTTTAGATCAACTAAAGTGCGAATCTCAAGAAGAATCGAACCTTGGGCAATTATGGGAACTCCTCCCCGCAGATACGAGAATTCCCGACCATTCGATCTGGGAACACAAAAGGATAACATCTGCAATCGCAGGTGCGTTGCCGAAACCTGCCTTTCTTCTTTTTGCCATAGGCCCGATACAGGATTTTATTGCTACCGCAAGGAAAACCCAGGACTTGTGGTCGGGCAGTTATATGTTGTCTTACCTTGCCTGGTGTGCAATGAAGGCGGTGTCTGAAGAATTCGGTCCTGATTGCATTATATTTCCCGATTTATGTCGTCAACCGATGGCCGATACTTGGCTTAAAGAAAAAGGGTTGCAAATTGATAATCCCGGAAGAGAAGATTTATCTTCACCGACTCTGCCGAACCGTTTTCTCGCAATTGTTCCTGAAAAATCTGCGACTGAAATTGCAGATCGGGCAAAACAAACAGTACAAGATACATTCCAAGAAATCTGTCTAACAGTAAAAGATAAAATTGCAGAAAAACTTCAAATAAATACTAACGGATGGAACGATCTATGGGAGAGGCAAACCTGCGATTTTTTAGAGACTTACTGGGCATGCATGCATATCGAGAATACCAATGAGTTTCTCAAACAATACAAAGAGCTTTTTGGCATATCTCCAAAATGGGAATTTGAGAAACTGTTCAGAGAATATGAACAAAAGGGATTCAAGCCGAATACGGGCACCCTATACGGACAAGCCTATCGTCTTATCGAGAAAGCACTGGGGAGCAGAAAAACGATCAGAGACTTTATTCAGACGGAAGAGCCTAACCATAAATGTACCCTCTGCGGTGTACGGGAACCTATTCACCCTGGCAATCATAACGGCAGAGATTGTTCGGAAGATTTCGGCGCTTTGAGAGGTTTCTGGCAGGAGCGGATGTTGAAAGAATATCCCGATATACGTCAGTCTGAACGTCTATGTTCGGTATGTTTAACAAAGCGATTATCGTCGAAATTTTATTTTAAGGATGAAAAGGGGTACACAATCGATGGAAATTTTCCGTCTGTAAGTATGATTGCAACAGCTCCTTTTAAGCTCCGTATAATCGAAAACATGAATAACCCGGAGCTTCACGTTGCCGTCAAAAATTTTATCGAATCGGTAAAAAACCTTGTGGCCAATCGTTGGAATGGTGTTGCAGTTCCAATGGTAAGAAGAGCATGCAAAGATTCTAATAGCCATGACTTTGCCGCTCTTGAAGGTGATTGGCTTTACAAAGACACGCTGGAAAACAAAAAAGCTCTTTGGGAAGAAAACAAGAGCGTATTTACTCCGGAACAGTTTGACGAACTACACAAAGCAGCAAAAAACGCTCAACAAAGACTTTTCAGCGCAATCGCATTGTTCGAAAAAGAAACAGGAAAAAGGATTGGAAAACCTTCAATATATTATGCTGTTCTTCTCATGGATGGTGATAATATGGGCAAATGGCTGTCCGGTGAAAAGGCACCGAAGATTGTTGATATCCTTCATCCTGTAGTTGTCAATTCACTTGATAGTGGATGGAACTCATTTATGAATATGGAAAGACCTCTTAATCCTTCTCTCCATCTTTCGATCAGTAAAGCACTAAGAGATTTTTCATTACGAGTTGTCCGTGAAATAGTCGAAAAAGACCACCTTGGAAAGCTCGTGTATGCCGGTGGGGATGACGTACTAGCATTTGTCAGTTTAAAAGATCTTCCGGAAGTAATGAAAAAATTGCGCGCCTATTTTTCGGGAAGCATAAGCATGGATTTAGAAACGAACAAGGCCAATATTGATTTCAATAATGGAGCAGGCTATGTGCCTTTGGATGGTGAGGGAAATCCGATCAACATTGGAAGTGGGAAACCCATTAAAGGCTTTCTTCTTACTATGGGAACGACTGCAACTGCCAGCATGGGGGTTGTAATAGCGCATCATTCCAGCAACCTCTCTCAGGTACTGGAAGAAGTCAGGAGATGTGAGAAAAAAGCAAAAGAGATTAAAAATAAAGATGCATTTCGTATAGCTTTGGTAAAACGTGCAGGAGGCACTGAATATTTTTCTTCAAAATGGTTTGTGGGCGCAAATCGTTCCGAAACTATCCCTGCACTTCAGGAATGGGTTGATGCCTTTAACCAGGATTATTTGTCTCCAAAAATGGTTTACGCGTTTAGGGCCGAGATAAAGGGGCTGACAAATTTACCCAGTGACGCCATTAAAATGGAACTTTTCCGCATTAGCGATAGGCAAAGGAACAAAAAGAAAAGGGATTTTGACAGGGATAAACTCAAAAAAATGGTAAACGGACTCATGGAACTCGTGTCGGATGGATTAAAAGAAATAAGCGAGAATGAAGTCGAATATTTATCCGTTTTTTTATCTGTCGCGGCTTTTCTTGGAAGGGAGGAGAACAGATGAAACTATTTGTCGAACCGAATGATGTACTTATGTTCAGAGACGGTAAACCTTTTTCGGGAGGTGACGACCACTTTGCTCGGGGAACATGCCCCCCGCCGCCCACAACTATGTATGGGGCATTCCGCTCACATATTTTGAGTTTGAAGTGGTCTGAATTTGATTCTTTTTCCGAATCTGACGAAGATAAAATTCCTGAACACATAAAACGTGAGATTGGTACTCCCCTGAAGCAGGGGGCTTTAAGGCTTGGCCAATTCTTGCTCGCAAGGCAAGAAGGATGTTTTGTCCATCCTATTTACCCATTGCCAAGAGATGTACTACAGAAAAAAGGTGAATCCGAAAAAACTGTGTTTGTATTAAAACCGATAGATTTGAAAGAAAAAAATGTTAAAACAGATTTACCGACAGGGCTTTGTCATATGTGGTATCCATCTGAGTTTGCGCTCGAACGGGGTTCAGGTTATCTTTCCCAACCTCAAATGGAAAGATATTTAAGTGGCAAAACACCAGAGGGCTTCATAGAACAAAAAGATATTTTTGATTTCGAAGATAGAACGGGCATAAGAAAAAACAGATTTTCGAGAAGTGTAGAAACAGGGGGATTGTACAGCATCGGATATTTCAGGTTCAGGAAGGATGCCGGTTTTGTTTTAGAAATCGATGGGACGGACGATCTTCCTGAACACGGAATTATCAGGCTCGGCGGGGATCACCGATCAGCCCGTTTTTCTCGTGTTTCATGGACAGATATGGCAAAAGAACAGGTTAAAAAGCTTGTTGTTTCGAACAGGTTTTTTAAAATTATCCTTATTTCTCCGGCAATTTTCACAAATGGATGGTTGCCCGGTGGTATCGACATAAAGACTATGGAGGGACAAATAAACGATATTGATGTACGTATGGTAGGCGCATGTATTGGGAAACCAATCGGCATAGGCGGTTTTGATATTGTGAAGAAAACCCCCAAGATAATGAAAAGAGCTGTACCTTCAGGGAGCGTATACCTGTTCGAAATGAAAGGAAACGATATTGAAAAACTTTTTAATAATATCTGGCTGAAGCCTTTGAGTGACGAAAGAAAAAATGAAGGTTTTGGAATAAGCTTAATAGGAGGGATCAATCATGTTTAGAGAAGCAAAGGTTATGTTTATGTATACTGAAACATCTTTGCATTGTGGGAGTGGATCAAGTCTTGGGGTGGTGGACTTGCCCATACAAAGGGAAAAATATACCGATTTTCCCGTTTGCCAAGCATCTGCTATCAAAGGCGCGGTAAGGGAATGGTTTGAGGAAAGATTTAAGGGTGATAACGAAGATGAGAAAAAGATTGTCTATACGTTCGGCCCAGATTTTGAAAGAGGAGATGGGGAAGCATTTGCAGGAGCTGCAACCTTTACTGATGGAAGAATGTTACTTTTTCCTATTCGTTCTTTGAACGGTGTTTTTGCTTACACCACATCACGTTTTGTTTTGAGCAGGTTCAGGAGAGACGCGTCAATGGCTGGTTTCAAAGATATACATTGGAATGTGCCCGCATTGAATGATAACAAAGTATTGGGCGTAAAAAATTGCGGTGTGCGGGTGAAAGGACAAAGCAAGATTGTACTGGAAGAGTATACCTTCGATTTTGAAGAAAATGGAGATGTTGAAAAGATCGCGGAATGGCTTTCACAAAATGCGCTTCCGAAAGATGAAGAGTATAATGATTTTTGGTGTACAAAGATCAAGACCGATCTTGTCATTCTACCTGATGATGTTTTCAGGGATTTTGTTAAACTGTCCACAGAAGTGCAAGCCCGCATAAGGATCAATAACGAAACAAAAACCGTAGATAAAGGTGCCCTTTTTTATGAAGAAGCATTGCCGTCTGATACTCTCTTGTATTCCGTTATTATGGTCCACGATCCTGCCTGTGACAGCAGCAGAAGACCGGCGGGATTAAGAGATTTCAACGATGTGATGGCGTTTTTATGTACACTGAACGGAAATCGATTACAACTTGGCGGAGATGTAACAATAGGGAGGGGTATATTAAACCTAAATGTGTTAAATGGAGGTAAGTAGCATGGCAATATCAAAGGAACAACAAAGAGCCAAAAGAGCTTGGGAACTGGTAAGTATAATCCCTGATGGGGAAAAAATGGATAAGTATGCTTCGTTAGCCAAAAATGCCCCAGTTATGATATTGACAAACGGATTGGGGCAAACGCTCGCATTTTTGATTTCCAAGTCAAAAAAAGGCAATGAATACTCGGCCCTCTTTGAGCATCTTGATTTATGGCTTTCTGAAAATATCACGTGGACAGGAAACATTTCAGGGAGAGGAAAAATTATGGAAAGGATTATTAATGAGAAATCTCAAATATATCGAATTGCAACTATAGAGGCCCTTGCTTTTCTTGGATGGATAAAACGCTTTGCTGGGGCAAAAGAGTCAAAGGATGAAGGGGGAAATAAATAATGGCCTCGAACATTCCTTTACCTCAGGATACGACAGAAATATTAAAAAGCAATATGTTGGGAGTGTCAAATTTTGGATTACTCTTTGATAAATATGTATCTGCCTGGACAGACGGATGGGAGATGGAAAAACAAAAAAAGGATTTCTTGAAAGGTTTACAGAATGTGGCATCTTCAAATATGTCAAAAAAAAATTACTCTGTCCCTTATAAACGTCAAAAAAAGATATGTAATAGTCTAAAAGGATCGGGCTGGTTTGTCGAATTCTTCGACCTTAAAACACAATCACGCTTAATCATAGGACTTGGTGGTACGAATGTGCTTGAAACAGGAATGACGCTCCATCCTCTTTATGGTTTCCCGTATATCCCGGCGAGTGGATTAAAAGGATTGGCTAGGGCATATGCTGAACTAACTGAAGAACTATCAAATGAAGAAATACGAAATGTATTTGGCTCCGAAGACAAGGACCCTCGAAACGTAGCAAATAACCGTCAGGGCAAGGTTATATTCATGGATGGATTGCCTAATCACTTCCCGAAAATTGATCTTGATATAATGAATCCTCACTATAACGAGTATTACCAGGGAGCAAAAGATAGCGGGGGCAATCTGATTCCGCCAGGCGATTACTTTAATCCCGTACCGATATATTTTATCGCTGTTGCAGAAGAAGAGGTATTTTCTTTTGCTTTAGCTTCAAGAGACCAGGTGTGTATTCAAAAAGCAAAGGATTGCCTGATTGGAGGACTCACACAATTGGGAGCCGGTGGAAAAACAAACGTTGGGTATGGCTATTTTCAGCCTCCATTGATATCAATAACATCAAAAATAGACAAATCAAATATTGCAGATACAAAAGGAGAAATAAAACCAGAAGAAATAGAGAAACGACAAATTTTTGAAACTAAGCAAAAGGCCTATAAGGATGTTCTTCTTGTCTACAGTCCCGGTAACAGATCACTAAAAGCCACCATTGATCAGAAGTCTGCGTATGTCGAAAATATTCAAGACAGCTTTGTGCCGGAACATTTATGGACAAAACTGAAAAAAGACAAAAGAATAAAAGCCAATATCATTGTTGAGCCGCAGGGAAATGCATTTAAAATCGTCAAAATAGAGGAGTGATAGGATGATTTTAGTCTATTTATCTCTCCTTTTGGATGGGCGCTGATTGAAATTTTATGATATTGTAAAAGATGAATATTTGCAAACTGGCTATTGATAGCGTATTTGTATTGAAAGAAACTCAGTGATGACCGACAAAGAATTGATACAAAATATAAAAGAGAGATGCAGTAGTTCAGCCATTATTATGTCTGCAACATATACTTGCTTTGTTGCAAAAAGTGATACAACAGCATCGGCTATATAGTCCTGCATTGCTGCAATTATGGCTTTGGTTTTGAATTTTTCACCGGAAAAACTCTGCACTTTAAAGATGAGGTAATCGGGTATGTTTAATGTTGCACGCATAAAAGTCACATCCTATAGATGTTTTAATTGTGTGTTTTATGGTGATAAATTGTTAAATACAAAGAAGGGAGGTACTACACTATGAACCGCGTCCATGTGTGCCTTGTATCTGCACAACCCATACCAAATTTGATACCCCTGCGCATGGAGGAACTACGGCCTGAGAAAGTGATTCTCCTTGTAAGTCCTGATATGAAACTCCAAGCAGAGAGGCTCGAAAAGATAATAAAAGGCTGGGCAATAAAAACAGAAAAGATCTCCATCGCTCCATATGATTTAGAATCTGCCCGTGAAACTTGCATAGAAGCTTTGTTACGTCATGACAACGATGAGATCATACTAAATGCCACAGGTGGAACAAAAATAATGGCATTTGCAGCTTTTGAGGTGTTCCGGGAGAAGGAGAAACCGGTTGTTTATGTTGATACCCAGAACAATTACATTGATTTTTTGTCCCCTGAAAGAAAAAAGCTGGTATCCAGGGGGGTAATGAAAGTCCCCATATACCTTGCATCATACGGACAGAACATTATCTCAGAGACGAATGAGGTAGATGTGCCAGACACACATTGGGCCGCAGTAGAAGCTATAATTCAAGAGGGAGAAAGATTGGAAAGGGGTATTAGCATTCTTAATAGATATGTAGCTCCCTTGCGGAACGCAAGAACATTCCCGTTTGAAATAGATATAGAAGACGAAGACTTCAAAAATGTGCAATTCCAGGGAATAGTTTCTATTCTTTCAAGATATGGTCTTTTGACTTTAAAAGAAAACTATATCCAGTTCCCATCACTTTCAAGTGTAGAATTTTCTTCCGGTGGATGGCTCGAAGAACATATCTTCAAAATAGTAAAATCACTGAACCCAACCGATGTGAGGATGAACGTAAAGGTAAAGTGGGCACGGCCGTCAGAATCTAAAAATGAATATGATGTCCTTTTAACTCACAGCAACAGACTCTTCATTATTGAGTGCAAGACAAAGCGTTTTAGCGGAAAAGATATAAGCCATTTTGGCGAAGACTCTATTTACAAACTTGATAGCCTGCGTGATGCAGCAGGTGGGTTATATGGTAAAGGCATGTTGGTATCCTTTAGGCGTTTGACAGATGAACAAAAAAGACGGCTTAAAACAAACAAACTTGAATTTTGTGAAGGACAAAATATTAAGAATTTGAAGGAGATAATCAAACAATGGATCCAAAAATAGATAAAGAAACAGCAATCGACGCTATGGTCATTTCCATAGGAGGTACTTCTGCCCCAATCATAAAGGCTGTCTTGCATTATAGGCCAGAATTTATCTCTTTCCTTGCATCGCAAGATACAATTGACAAAGTTTCTGATATAAAAAAGGCTTGTCAGGATGAACAGATCAATTTTAAAAGTGAAGTAACTGTTGTCGATAATGTAAACGACTTATTGCATTGTTACAAAAAGGCTGAAGAAGCAATAAAGCGAGTGACGGATAAAAAATTCTCAAAAGATAAGGTTATAGTAGATTATACAGGCGGAACGAAGAACATGTCTGTATCCCTTGCCCTTGCAGTGATTAGTCATGGTTTTTCTTTTTCTTATGTTGGAGGAAAAGAAAGGACAAAAAATGGAGTAGGGATAGTAATAAATGGAGCTGAAGAAATCTATAAAAGTGTTAACCCATGGGATTTTCTTGCAATTGAAGAAAAGAAAAAAATTGCCCTGCTTTTCAATCAATATCAGTTCGTGGCTACAAAGCAACTATGTGAGACGATGTCAGAAAAGGCAACAAGTCAAAAAA
>Ga0116174_10004797_pt1 | contig 10566 bp, 14 predicted proteins | sample AD_UKC087_MetaG_FD_89801 | JGI IMG/M metagenome (GOLD analysis project Ga0116174, IMG submission 89801) | Active sludge microbial communities of municipal wastewater-treating anaerobic digesters from USA - AD_UKC087_MetaG | ecosystem: Engineered > Bioreactor > Anaerobic > Digestate | place: USA...
GAGGCGTATGCACCCACGCGGCAGTGGCGGCATACTTTGGGCCTGCTTGCAGGTTTGTTCTTCCCATCCATGAAAAGGAAATTTCCGATGAAAGCTCTCGCCGTAATGACCCTTGCCGCAACCGCGATGGCCTGGACTGCGCCCGCAGCGGCTCAGTTTGCCAAGGCAGAAGACGCCATCCAATACCGCCAGGGCGCCTTGTTCGTCTTGGGGCAGCATTTCGGCCGCCTGGGTGCCATGGCCAATGGCAAGGCACCTTTTGATGCCAAGCTGGCGCAAGAGAACGCAGATGTGGTGGCCGCCATGGCCCGCTTGCCTTGGGCGGGGTTCGCACCCGGTACCGACAAGGGAGCGCCCACCAAAGCCAAGCCCGCCATCTGGAGCGAACAGGCCAAGTTCAAGGAACATGCCGACAAGCTGGAAGCCGAGTCGATCAAGCTGGCGGCTGCCGCCAAAACCGGCAGCCTGGACAATCTCAAGGCCGCCTTTGGCCCCGCAGCGCAGAGCTGCAAGTCTTGCCACGACGCCTACCGCTCTAAGTGATGGGGTTCATAGGCTGCGACTCAATGGGTCGCGGCCCATGTCAAGCCGCCAAACGCAAAGGGCCTGTTTCAACGAAACAGGCCCTGGATGCAAGCGCGGGGAGAAAGCAGTGCCGGATCAGGTCTCTGCCAACAGTTTTTCGATCAATCGGTGCAGCTCCGGGAAATTGGGGGCGCCGACATAGCTCTTCACAATCTCGCCGCGCTTGTTCACGATGAACGTGGAGGGCGTCAGGCGCACGTCGCCCCAGGCCTTGGCCACCGTGCCCGTGTTGTCAATGGCCACCTTGAACGGTAGCTTGCGGGACTCGGCAAAGTTCACCACGTAACTGGGCGGGTCGTAGCTCATGGCCACGGCAAGGGTGTCAAACCCCTTGGCGTGGTATTTGTTGTAGGTGGCAATGACTTCGGGCATCTCAGCCACGCAGGTGGTGCAGCTTGTGGCCCAGAAGTTCACCAGTGTCACCTTGCCGCGCAGATCGGCCGTCGTTTGACGGGAACCGTCCAGCAGCACAAAGGTGGACTCGGGCGCTGCCGACCGTCCCGCACCCAGATAAACCAACGCGCCCACGCCCGCAAAAGTCACCAATGCGGCGCCAACCGCCCAATGCTTGATACCCATGACATCCTCATCCAAAAAAGCTGTGTGCAACGCCCGAGCTTGCATTGTGCAGGACTCCAGCTTCCACTCTGCAACCCCGTACAACAAAGGTGGTAGACCCTGTCCGGTCATGAAAGTTCGCTCCCTCCGTGTGCGGCGCTGCGCGCTGCTGCCCATAATCGGCGCATGAACTGGACATTGCCCTGGGCTGTCGCTGCCCTGCTGCTGACCGCTTGCAGCCCCGCCCTGAACTGGCGCACCGTGCCGCTGGACGACGGCGGGCTCACGGCCACCCTGCCGTGCAAGCCCGATCACGCCACGCGCACCGTGGAAATGGCCGGCATGCCGGTGGACTTGGCCATGCTGGGCTGCGAAGCCGACCACGCCACTTTTGCCCTCTCCTACGCCGTGGTGTCCGACCCTGGCCGGGCCGACACCGCACTGGCGCACTGGCGGGCTGCGGTGCTGGCGCGTTTGGGCGGCGCCAACGTGCTCTTTGATCAGCCGTTTGCACCGCCAGGCACGCTGGCGCTGCCCGCTTCGGTGCGTCTGGTGGCGCAGGGCCAGCGCCCCGACGGTACGGCCGTCACGGTGCAGGGCGTGTGGTTTGCGCGCGCGGTGGGGCCGCAGGTGCGGCTGTACCACGCGGTGGTGTACACCGCAAAACCCCGGCCCGAAGTGGCGGATGCCCTGTTTGCCGGCCTGAGCCTCCACTGAGCCCGCTGCTGCGGCGCTCCGCCATCGGCTGGTCGGGCGTGTCTGTGGTGGCATCGTTGCGGGCCGCCATAATGCAAGGCAATCCAATCACACCATGAGCACCTGCATCCTGATCATTGCCCACGCACCTCTGGCACATGCTTTGCGAGAATGTGCACTGCACGTGTTTGCCGACTGTGGCGACAGCATTGCCGCGCTGGATGTGCAGCCCGATGCGGCCCCTGAAGACAGCTTGGCGCAGGCGCGTGTGCTGCTGGCGCAACTGGGCATCCATTCCACGCTGGTATTGACCGACCTGTTTGGCGCCACGCCTTGCAACGTGGCCCAGCGCCTGGTGGACGGCGTGGGCTCTCGCCTTGTGGCGGGAGTGAACCTGCCGATGCTGTTGCGCGCCGTGAGTTACCGGGCAGAGCCTCTGGACGCCGTGGTCACCCGCGCCGTAGTGGGCGGCACCCAGGGTGTGATGCAGGTGGCCCTTGCGGCACCGCAAAACCAGATTCGAAAAAATTCCCATGATCAAGACCATCACGACCATCAACAATAAGCTGGGCCTGCATGCCCGCGCATCTGCCAAGCTGACCAAGCTGGCCGGCAGTTTCCCATGCGATGTTTTCATGAGCCGGGGCGAACGCCGCATCAACGCCAAGAGCATCATGGGCGTGATGATGCTGGCCGCTGGCATGGCACCGAGGTGGAAATCGAGACCATTGGTGAGCGCGAGCAGGAGGCCATGGATGCACTGCTCGCGCTGATCGCCGACAAGTTCGGCGAAGGCGAGTGATGGCCAGCGCCATGCACGCCCCGGGGGGGCGGGGTGGTTGCCGCCAAAGGCCCATGGCCTGAAGCGGTAGTTCAACGGTTGCCAGAAAGGGATCTTCCATGACGTTTTCCATCCACGGCCTCGCAGTTGCCCGGGGCATTGCCATCGGTCGGGCGGTGCTGGTGGCTTCGAGTCGCGTGGATGTGGCGCACTATTTCATTCAGCCCGGGCAGGTGGGGGCTGAAATCGAGCGGGTGCGCCAGGGGCGCAACGCAGTGGCCGAGGAATTGCAGCGCCTGCAGGCCGACATGCCACCCGACGCGCCCCACGAGTTGGCTGCGCTGCTGGATGTGCACCTGATGCTGTTGCAGGACGAGATGCTCACCGCGGGTGTGAAGCACTGGATCTCCGAGCGCCTGTACAACGCCGAGTGGGCCCTGACCACGCAGCTCGAACTGATTGCGCGCCAGTTCGACGAGATGGAAGACGAATACCTGCGCGAACGCAAGGCCGACCTTGAGCAGGTGGTCGAGCGCATCCTGCGCTACATGAAGGGCGTGGCCAGCCCCGTGGCGCCGCCTGCCAGCAGCCCGCGCCGCAAGACCCAGCAGGACCTGCTGCTCGATGACACGGTCGATGTGCCGCTGGTGCTGGTGGCGCACGATTTGTCGCCCGCCGACATGCTGCAGTTCAAGCAAAGCGTGTTCGCCGGTTTCGTCACCGATGTGGGGGGCAAGACATCACACACCGCCATCGTGGCGCGCAGCATGGACATTCCCGCCGTGGTGGGCGCGCGTGCCGCCAGCCAGCTGGTGCGCCAGGACGACTGGGTCATCATCGACGGCGATGCCGGGGTGATGATCGTCGACCCCTCGCCCATCATCCTTGCCGAATACGGTTTTCGCCAGCGCCAGGCGGACCTGGAGCGCGAGCGCCTCGCGCGCTTGCGCCACACGCCCGCCGTCACGCTCGATGGCCACAAGATCGAGCTGCTGGCCAACATTGAGCAGCCCGCGGATGCAGCGGCCGCCGTGCGCGCCGGTGCCGTGGGCGTGGGGCTGTTCCGCAGCGAATTCCTGTTCATGGGCAAAAATGGCAACCTGCCCGACGAAGAAGAGCAATACCGCGCGTACTGCGAGGCGATTGACGGCATGCAGGGCCTGCCGGTCACCATCCGCACCATCGACATCGGTGCCGACAAGCCGCTGGACAAGGGCTTCAAGGACACGCACCTGAATCCTGCGCTGGGCTTGCGCGCCATCCGCTGGAGCCTGGCCGATCCGTCGATGTTCCGCAACCAGCTGCGCGCCGTGCTGCGCGCAGCGGCCTATGGCAAGGTCAAGCTCCTGTTTCCCATGCTGGCGCACCTGCACGAGATCGATCAGACACTGGCCCAGGTCGACCTGGCGCGGGCCGAGCTCGACGCCCGGGGCGCGCCCTATGGCCCGGTCGAGCTCGGCGCCATGATCGAGGTGCCGGCGGCCGCGCTGATGGTGCGCAGCTTTCTGCAGTATTTCGACTTTCTGTCCATCGGCACCAACGACCTCATCCAGTACACCCTGGCCATTGACCGGGCCGACGAAGCCGTGGCGCATTTGTATGACCCCCTGCATCCCGCCGTGCTGCGCCTGGTGACCGATGTGATTGCCGAGGGGCAGCGGCAGGGCAAGAGCGTGTGCGTGTGCGGCGAAACGGCGGGCGATGTGGCCATGACTCGCCTGCTGCTGGGGCTGGGCCTGCGCAGTTTTTCGATGCATCCGGCGCAAATCCTCGCCGTCAAGCAGGAGGTCCTGCGGGCCGATATCCGCAAGCTGGCGCCTTGGGCGCAAAAGGTGCTGGCGGGCGAAGAGCCCGCCGTATTGGCCCTGGCTTGATTTGCTATCATTAAAATAGCAAGCCACCCCCGGATTAATTGGACTACAAGTCGATTTGGTTCAATATTTCAGCGGGCCCTCATGCCCATCACGGCGGCGCTGATGATCATGGCGGTGGCCACGGCGATGCTCCCGCTGAACGGGCGGCCGCTCACTGCCAGCAGCAGCGCGGTGGAGGCCAGTGGTGTGATGTAGCTCAGGATGCCGATGTGCCGCGCATCCCCGAGCTTGAGGGCCTTGTCCCACAGAAAGAACGAGGCACCCAGCGGCCCCAGGCCCAGCACCACCAGCAGCGCCCAGTCGCGCCACTGCAGCACCACGGCGGGCTCCAGCAGCATATGGCACAGCAGCGAAAGCACCCCTGATACCAGTCCGAACAGGCCCACGGCCGTGGTGGGAAAGGCCGCCACGCGCCGGGTCAGGAGCGAATAGGTGGCCCAGATGAAGGCCGCTGCCAGTGCGGGCAGATAGCCCCAGGCCAGGGTGCCGCTGAGTTCGCGCCCGCCCGCCATGGCAATTGCCGCACCCCCAAAGCCCAGCAGCGCCGCCAGCACATGCGGCAGGCGCAGCGCCACGCCGGGCAGCACCCACGGCGCCAGCACCACGATGAACAGCGGCCACAGGTAGTTGACCAGGTTGGCTTCAACCGGCGGTGCGTGGCGCAGCGCGAGGAACAGCAGGAAGTGGTAAGCGAATAGGCCATACACGCCCAGCGCCAGCGTGGGCAACGGAATGCGCCACTGCGAGGGGTCGCGCAGCACCAACGGCCAGGCCGGTACGCTGCCGATGATGAGCGCAACGCCCGTGAGCAGAAATGGCGGAATGTGGGTCAGGGATACGCCCAGCGAGGCGAGCGAGGCCCACAGGGCGATGGCTCCCAGGGCATACAGATTGGCTTGCATCTGCCGACTATAGGTGTGCCTGGCGCGTTACCTCTTCGCGGCGCGGGCGTGCACACCTGGCGGGTGCCGTAGCTGCGCGTGCGCTACGGCGCCGCGGTTTACACCCCGGCGGCGTGTGCCTGCTGGTCGGCGTGGTAGCTGCTGCGCACCATGGCACCCACGGCGGCGTGGCTGAAGCTCATTTGGTAGGCCTCTTGCTCGAACATCTTGAAGGTGTCGGGATGCACGTAGCGGCGCACGGGCAGGTGGCTGTTGCTCGGGGCCAGGTACTGGCCGATGGTGAGCATGTCGATGTTGTGCGCACGCATGTCGCGCATCACCTGCAGAATCTCTTCGTCTGTCTCGCCCAGGCCGACCATGATGCCGCTCTTGGTCGGCACGTTGGGGTGCAGGTCCTTGAATTTCTTGAGCAGGTTCAGGCTGAACTGGTAATCGCTGCCCGGGCGCGCTTCCTTGTACAGGCGGGGCGCGGTTTCCAGGTTGTGGTTCATCACGTCGGGCGGCGCAGCTTTCAGGATTTCGAGCGCGCGGTCATCGCGGCCACGGAAGTCGGGCACCAGGATCTCGATCTGCGTGGTGGGCGACAGTGCGCGGATGTTCTGGATGCACTCCACAAAATGGCCGCTGCCGCCATCGCGCAGGTCGTCGCGGTCTACGCTGGTGATCACCACATACTTGAGCTTGAGCGCGGCAATCGTCTTGGCCAGGTTCAGGGGCTCATCCTTGTCCAGCGGGTCGGGGCGGCCATGGCCCACATCGCAGAATGGGCAGCGGCGCGTGCACTTGTCGCCCATGATCATGAAGGTGGCCGTGCCCTTGCCAAAGCACTCACCGATGTTGGGGCAGGAAGCTTCTTCGCACACCGTGTGCAGCTTGTGCTCGCGCAGAATGTCTTTGATCTCGTAGAAGCGCGTGGTGGGGCTGCCCGCCTTCACGCGAATCCATTCGGGTTTTCGGAGCACTTCGCCTTGTTCCACCTTGATCGGAATGCGCGACAGCTTCGCTGCGGCCTTTTGTTTGGCCAGCGGGTTGTAGGTTTCGGTGGATTGCGCTTCGCGGACGACTTCAGGGGTGCTCATGGCGTGTAGGCGGGGTTCAGGGCGCGAGCCGGATGCTGAGCTGCTGGCCCAGCACCTGTGCGGCTTCGTCCCAGGTGGTGTGGACCCCGATTGTAGAAAGGTCCACTGTGCGCAATCCTGCGTAACCGCAAGGGTTGATGCGCTGATACGGTTCCAGGTCCATGGCGACGTTGAGTGCCACGCCATGGTAGGTGCAATGCCGGCTGACCTTGATGCCCAGGGCTGCAATCTTGCCCAGGCCCTCAAATTCGGGCACCGGGGCTTCGCTGCCCACGCGTTTTTGCGGGCGCTGGGGTAGCAGGGCGTGGCTGTACGGGTCATCCAGGCGCACATAGATGCCCGGCGCGCCGCCCACGCGGTGGCCCGTAACCCCAAAATGCGCCAGCGTGCGGATCACGGCCTCTTCCACGCGGTAGACATATTCCTTGACGAAGTAGCCGGCGCGCTGCAGGTCGATCAACGGATAGGCCACCACTTGCCCCGGGCCATGGAAGGTGACTTGCCCGCCCCGGTTGGTGGCAACGACTGGAATATCACCGGGGCGCAGGAGGTGATCGCTCTTGCCCGCAATTCCTTGTGTGTATATGGGTAAGTGCTCACAAATCCAGAGCGAATCAGGACATTCTGGTGTGCGATGTGCCGTGTAGTCCTGCATGGCCTGCACGGTGGTGGCGTAGTCGACGCGGCCCAGCGTGCGGATGTCGATGGCCATGCCTTACAGCACCACTTTGACCAAGGGGTGGGACGAGAGCGCGCGGTACAGATCATCGAGCTGCTCGCGGCTGGTGGCGGTGATGGTGATGGTGACGCCCAGGTAGTTGCCCGCGCGGCTGTTGCGCAGTTCGATGGTGGACGCGTCAAAAGTAGGGTCGAAGCGGTGTGCCAGTTCGGTCACCGCATGCACAAAGCCCTCGACCTTGGCGCCCATGACCTTGATGGGAAACCGGGATGGATACTCGATCAGCGAGTCCTTGCGGGGGTCATTGGCCGATGGGCTGGCGCCGTTGGCCGCCGGGGGGGTGGAAGTGTTCATGAACGTATGCTGCTTTTGAATGACTGGAAATACTTTGTCGCTGTACGGTAAGGTCTGCCGGTGGCAGGGTGGGGGCGCAAGCCCCGTGCTCAATGGAGCCTGAAAAACAAGCGGTATGGTGCTGCACGCCGTTGGCATGTCACCACAACCAACCTGTGCGTGCACTACTTTCAAGGCCTCATTGCAGGTCTTTGCCGTTTGCCACGGGTTTTTACTTATAATTAGAGGCTTTGTAAAAGTTCCGGTCTGTAACGCGGGCGTCATTCAACAATGAAAACAATCGCGCCTGAGGCTGCAACTGAGGCTGAAGAATCTGACTTCAAGCCCCTGACGGCCCAAGAGGCTGACCAGTGGCGCAGTCGCAATCCTCCCATCTCGGTGTGGAAGGTGGTGGCAGGTCAGGCGCTGGTTGGAGTGCTGGTGGGTCTGGTGGCCTGGCTGGTGACGGGCAGGGCGTCGGTAGGTTGGTCTGCCGCCTACGGCGCCTTGGCAGTGGTGGTTCCGGCTGCGCTGTTTGCGCGCGGTGTTCTGCGCCACAAGGCGTCTGTGAATCAGCGGGCGGCCATGGTGGGGTTCTTTGGTTGGGAAATCGCCAAGATCGTGTTGACGGTGGCGCTGCTGGCGGCGGCACCTCGACTGGTGCCGGGATTGAGCTGGATCGCTCTGCTGGTGGGTATGGTGATCGCAATGAAAACGTACTGGGTTGCGCTGTTGGTGCGGCCTGGTGTCCGAAAAACCGATTGATAAAGAGAAGAGTTGTCCGATGGCCGCAGAAGCGCACGCTCCGACTGCAAGTGAATACATCGTTCACCACCTGCAGCATCTTCAAAACATCAACCAGACCAAGATTGTTGACTTCACTGTCATCAACTATGACTCCATCATCGTGGGTCTGGTGCTGGGTGCCCTGACGTTGTTGATTCTCTGGTCGGCCGCCCGCAAGGCGACTGCCGGCGTTCCTGGTCGTTTCCAGGCGGCGGTGGAGATTTTGGTCGAGATGGTAGACAACCAGGCCAAGGCCAACATCCACAATGCAGAGAGCCGTAAGTTCATTGCCCCGCTGGGTCTGACGGTGTTCGTCTGGATCTTTCTGATGAATTTCATGGACATGTTGCCTGTGGATCTTCTGCCTGCAGTCTGGGCTCAGATTTATGGCGCTGCCGGCCACGACCCCAGCCATGCCTATCTGCGTGTTGTGCCGACGGCCGACCTGTCCACCACTCTGGGCTTGGCATTTGCCGTGTTGGTTCTGCGCTTTTGGTACAGCGTGAAGGTCAAGGGTGCTGGTGGCTGGGCGCATGAACTCGTGTCTGCCCCATTTGGCACCAGCAAGAATCCTATCTTCGCCCTGATCCTGGGCGTGGTGAATCTGCTGATGCAGGTCATTGAATATGTCGCTAACACCGTCTCGCATGGCATGCGGTTGTTCGGCAATATGTACGCCGGCGAGCTGGTGTTCATGCTGATTGCCCTGATGGGTGGTGCGGCTGCATTGTCGCTGTCGGGTGTGCTGCTGCCTGTGGGTCACGTGATTGCTGGCACCATCTGGACGCTGTTCCACATCCTGGTGATCACACTGCAAGCCTTCATTTTCATGATGCTGGCACTGATCTACCTCGGTCAGGCGCACAACGCCCATTAAGCTTTCCCTTTCGTTGTTTCTTTCCTTAACCTTTCTTTTTTTAACTCAGGAGTCATCATGGAAAACATTCTCGGTCTCGTCGCTCTGGCTTGTGGTCTGATCGTTGGTCTGGGCGCTATTGGCGCTTCCATCGGTATTGCACTGATGGGTGGCAAGTTCCTCGAATCGTCGGCCCGCCAGCCCGAACTGATCAATGAACTGCAAACCAAGATGTTCATCTTGGCTGGTCTGATCGATGCGGCTTTCCTGATTGGCGTGGCTATCGCTCTGCTGTTTGCATTCGCCAACCCGTTCGCTTCGACCTTGTTGGCTAACCTGCCCAAGTAATTCCCGTTCAACGCCACTCTAGAAAGGTGTTGCCGTGAGTATCAATGCGACCCTGTTCGTTCAGGCCATTGTCTTTTTGATCTTGGTGTGGTTCACGATGAAATTCGTGTGGCCTCCGATCGCGAAGGCGCTGGATGAACGAGCCCAGAAAATCGCCGATGGCCTCGCCGCTGCCGACCGTGCCAAATCCGAACTGACCGCTGCCAACCAGCGCGTCGAAAAGGAGCTGTCACAGGCGCGCAACGAAACGGCCTCGCGTCTTGCGGACGCCGACCGTCGTGCCCAGGCCATCGTGGAAGAGGCCAAGGCCCGCGCCACCGAAGAAGGCAACAAGATTGTTGCTGCTGCACGCGCTGAAGCCGAGCAGCAAACGGTGCAAGCCCGCGAATCCCTGCGTGAGCAGGTGGCAGCGTTGGCCGTCAAGGGTGCCGAGCAGATTCTCCGCAAGGAAGTCAATGCTGGTGTCCATGCCGATCTGCTCAACCGCCTGAAGACCGAGCTGTAAGGGGACAACATGGCTGAACTCGCCACCATTGCCCGCCCTTACGCCGATGCCTTGTTCAAGGCCGCAACAGCGGGTGCAGGCGTCGATCTGGGCGGCACCGCTGCCTGGGTGGACGAACTGGCGGCGATTGCCGCCAACCCCCAGCTGCGCCAGCTGGCGGACAACCCCAAGGTGACGGCAGACCAGGTGTTTGACGTCCTCACGGGTGTGGCGCGCTCTGCGCTACCCGAAATGGCGAAGAATTTCCTGCGCACAGTCATTGACAACGGGCGCCTCAATGCGCTCCCCGAGGTGGCTTCGCAGTTTCGTGCCCTCGTGAATCGCCGTAGCGGATCTTCGGATGCCGTGGTGTACAGCGCCTTCCCCATGGATGGCGCGGCACTGGCCGATGTCGGCATTGCGCTGGAAAAGCGTTTTGGCCGCAAGCTCAATCTCACCGTGCAGCAGGATCCGTCCCTGATCGGTGGCATTCGCGTAGTGGTGGGTGACGAGGTGCTGGACACTTCGGTCAAGGCCCGTCTTGAACAAATGAAAGCGTCCCTCACCGCATAACGCGTTGGGGTCTTCGCGAACCAAAGAAAGAA
>Ga0116174_10004800_pt1 | contig 10558 bp, 10 predicted proteins | sample AD_UKC087_MetaG_FD_89801 | JGI IMG/M metagenome (GOLD analysis project Ga0116174, IMG submission 89801) | Active sludge microbial communities of municipal wastewater-treating anaerobic digesters from USA - AD_UKC087_MetaG | ecosystem: Engineered > Bioreactor > Anaerobic > Digestate | place: USA...
CGCATCTCAAAACTCTGTAGATTTAGCACAAGGTGAAATAAAGCAAACGACTTATGAGCGAGCAGATATTTGCCCTGTACCTCGGGCTGTTGTCATTCTTGAATCAATGACGGCTTATGTAATTTCTGATGCGCTAATTAAAAAACTAGGTGGAGATTCAATCGACGAAATGACTCCTAGATTTGCAGCATTACATCATGCCAAGCTTCAAGATTTGAACCTGACGAAGAACGAACATTATTTTTGGACTGAAGATTTGTAAATGGGTATCTTCACGAAAAAGAGTTTTATTTTTATTTATGGCCCTCCTGGTAGTGGTAAATCGACTATTGGAAAACAATTAGCAAATAGTCTTGGTCTTCCTTTTTGCGACCTTGATGATGAAATTGAATTGGTCACCGGAATAGAGATAATTGAAATTTTTCAAATACAGGGTGAAGCCAAATTTCGAGATATTGAGACAAAAGTCTTAAAAAACCTGTTACTTGGTTCGCCAAAAGTTATCGCGTTAGGAGGAGGGTCATTGTGTGATCCTCAAAATCGGTCGCTTGTGGAAAATTATGGTCAGGTCGTTTGTCTTTACGCAAATCATGACATATTATGCGCAAGGCTTAAGACAAGCAAAAAACAACGTCCGTTATTAGGTTCGACAAATGAAATTAATAGTAGATTATCTGCCTTGCTTGAACGGCGTCAGGATCATTATTCATCGTTTACTCATATTCTCGATAATTCTAACCTTTCGATCGAAGAGACTACCTGGCAAATCCAAATAATACTTGGTCTCTTCGTAATTCGCGGATTGACTGAAGATTGTCATATTAATATCAAATATAATGGTTTGAGCTCCTTAGGAGAACAGCTTCGTTCACATGGTTGGACTGACAGAATTATCGTTGTAAGTGATAGCAATGTAGCTCCAATTTATTCTGCCGAGATCAGCTCAATTTTAGAGAAATCTGGTTTTCACATAGCTCAAGAAACCTTTCCGGCTGGCGAAAAAAGCAAAACTCCACAAAATTGCAGTGAGATGTGGAATAGGTGGTTAGGTTTAGGGATTGACCGTTCAAGTGGAGTTATCGCTCTGGGAGGAGGGGTAGTTTGCGACCAAGTTGGCTTTGCTGCATCAACCTATATGCGTGGTATTCATTGGGCTGCTATTCCAACCTCTTTACTAGCGATAGTTGATGCCAGCATAGGTGGGAAAACTGGTATCAATCTTTCACAAGTAAAAAATTTAATTGGATCATTTCATCCTCCCGCCGTTGTAATTGCCGATCCTTCAGTCCTAGGTAGTTTACCAGTTGATGAGTTGCGAAATGGTATGGCCGAGATCGTGAAAAGCGCAATTATCGCTGATCCTTACCTTTTCAATTTATGCGATTCAAGAATATCAGGACTTCAATTTCAAAACTTTGATTCAAAATTATGGATGGAGGTTATCAAACGAGCGATTGCAGTAAAAGTCCATTTCGTTCAAATAGATCCGCTGGATAAAGATCAAAGAGAAGTATTAAATCTTGGCCATACTCTTGGTCATGCTCTAGAAAAAGCATCCGATTTTCGGCTACGTCATGGAGAAGCGATAGCAATTGGGCTTGTGTGCGAGGCGTGTTTATCCGTAAAAAAGAAAATGGCAGACGAAGATTTGCCAAAAAAAATCAGAACCATTTTGGACCAATTAGGATTACCGTCGACCATTCCAGATTTTATAGATAGGGATTATTTGGTTGATTCAATTAGGTACGATAAAAAGGCAAAGAACGGCAAGATAATATTTTCTTTGCCAATTCGGATTGGCGAAGTGAAAATCGGGGTTGTCATTGATCATGATGATCTAAAATTTTTGGAGGAAGTATGAACTCAATTTTGATCCTACATGGGCCGAACTTGAATTTACTCGGTGAACGTGAACCGGAAATTTATGGGGAAAAGACGCTGAAAGAAATCAACGAATTTTTAATCTCACTTGGTCTGGAGTTAGGACTAGAAGTCCGTACCTACCAATCGAATCATGAGGGTGACCTGGTTGATACACTTCAAAATGCCTGTTCTTGGTCGAAAGGTGCCGTGGTCAATGCGGCAGCTTATACTCATACTTCAATTGCCTTGCACGATACAATTGCAGCTGTTCATTTCCCGGTAATTGAAGTTCATATTTCCAATCCGTATTCTCGAGAAACTTTCCGGCATAATTCTTTAATTAGCTCTGTTTGTCGGGGAACAATTACGGGATTTGGGTGGCGATCATATGAATTAGCTATTCGTGCTCTGGCGCACATAATCGAAAATAATTAATTGATGATGATTAACATATTGTAACCGGTAAAAATCGCTTGTTCGATAAATTCGTTAAAATAATTTGTTTTTCCAGATTAGTTCTTTTACCTTTGGCAAACTTCTTTCCACATTGGTTTTTCGCATTATGGGTGATTCTTTTTTGAAATCCCCTTTGCGAAAACAAACCATGGACAAAAATTCCTTACAAAGAATAAATCAGGGTTATAATTATCGAACGGGGAATTAGAAAACATTCCTCGAAAAAAATAGTACAAAGAGCCATTTCTGGGAGCTGTGATATTTATTATGATTTGTTTCTCTTTATAGCAAATTTATATAGATCAGTGGTCAATATCTTTGCAAAAAAACTAATCTTGGTAAATAATTATTAGTAGGAAATACATAAAAATGGACTCTTCACAAATGCCAGAAGATGATAGCTTACACAAATGTGATTCTTTTGCTTCGCAACACGAATTAACTTATCACAAACAAGATTTATTGATTTCGCGCACAACTCATCCACAAGATACGGTGATTAAAATCAAAGATGTGACGATTGGTGGAAATCAGCCAGTCATTATCGCAGGTCCCTGTTCAGTAGAAAGCGAGGAGTGTTTATTATCTGTCGCTCAAGAACTGTCAAAACACGGTGTAAAAATTCTTCGGGGAGGTGCTTTTAAACCCCGCACATCCCCTTATAGTTTTCAAGGCCTTGGAAATATCGCGCTTGAATACCTTCACAATATTAGTAATCGATGCCAAATGATTTCTATTTGTGAAGTGATGGACCCTCGTGATATTGAACTCACCTCAAACTATATCGATATTTTACAAATTGGATCACGAAATATGGCAAATTACTCACTTCTCAGAGAAGTAAGCCATATAAGCAAGCCAATATTGCTCAAACGTGGAATGGGATCAACAATTGAAGAGTTCCTTTATGCAGCTGAATATATCCTCTCAGGTGGAAATTCAGAAGTTATTTTATGCGAACGTGGAATTAGAACCTTTGAATCTCAAACTCGATTCACTTTAGATTTAGCTGCAGTTGCGATATTAAAAAAAGAAACGCATTTACCAATCATTGCAGATGTCAGCCACTCTTCAGGCCGTCGTGATTTGGTAATTCCGTTATCAAGAGCTAGTTTAGCTGTCGGTGCTGATGGAATCATGGTTGAGGTACATCCAGACCCTCCGAATGCACTTTCAGATTCAAATCAACAGATAAATTTTCTTGAATTTCACGAACTTTTGGCTAATATCTTACCATTTATGAAGGAAGATTAATTTGAATAAATTTGAGTCTGTAGTTAACAAACCTTTCGATTTTCAAGAAAATCGATTTTCATCAATTATCCCATATTTCTTCTCTACGCCTTTTTATAAAAGGAAACTAGAGGAAGCAGGAATTACCCAAAAACATATCAGATGTTTGGCTGACCTCTCAAAGGTTCCGTTTACGTATAAAAATGAAGTACGAAATTCATCACCATTTGAAAGAACTCCACTAAAAAAAGAGGATATCTACGCCATTTTTTCAAGTGGGGGTACTTCAGGAAACCCCACGCTTTATGTATGGTCTGAAGAGGATGTCGTAATTTTGAAAGAAGTTGCAAAGAACATTTTTTTTCATTTTAATGTGAACCCAACTGATATGGCACTCATACTTGCGCCATTGAGTTTACCTGTAATGGGACACTGTATGATCCATCAATATGAGGCATCAGGGATATCATTTGTTCCACTTGGCCCCGCAGATCCGGAAACAGTCACATCATTTTTGCAGCAATTACCGATCACTTTAATAGCGACTCTCCCTGTCGTTGCATCTCGTTTGTATGAATTCATTCGCTATTCGCAAAAAGCTGAGATAAATGAAAACATAAAGATCAAGCAATTTCATTTTGGGGGTGATTATTTATCGAATGCAAGACGTACTCGCCTTCAAACTAATTGGAACACAAATTGTTATGACTTGTATGGAATTAGCGAAATATTTGGGCCTGTTGCGGGTGAATGTGAGTTTAAGAATGGTTTACACTTTCCGGATGAATATGTTTATATAGAAGTGCTTGATCCGATTACAAAACTACCCGTTCCAGATGGGGAGCAAGGTGTAGCAGTTTACACAACTTTATGGAGAAAGGGCTTCCCGCTTTTACGTTATTGGTCGGATGATTATATTACACGTGATTCTCACCAATGCCAATGCGGCCAAACCTCATCTCGCATTACTTATTATGGGCGCCCACTGGACTGTGTAAAAATTAAAGATAAAACTGTTTTCGCAAAGAATGTTGAAGAAGTCGTTCTTAAGTATCCTCTCAATGACGAATATTTTATTAAATATGAAAATGGGTACGTATATGCAGAAGTAGAACCAATGCCTGAATTTCTGGTACTTGAATCTGAAATGAAAGATGAATTGAGTGAACTTTTACATTTACCTGTAGAAGTCACACGGAAAATTCCTGGAACCTTACCCAGAACTGAAATCAAGCCGAAAAGGTTAATTGGTTTTCCACAGGATTTGTAGAAGGAAGACTATGATACATAGTACATCATTAGAAGTATTGGCACCAGCAAGTAGTATTGAACACGTTGAGGCTGCAATTAATGCTGGAGCAGATGCAATATATATTGGAATCAAGGGGTTAAGTGCTCGCCCAGATAATTGGAGTTTTTCGTTGACAGAAGCACAGGAGATAGTCAATCTTGTTCATAGGAGTAATTGTAAGATTTATTTTGCAGTGAATGCAGAAATTGGTGAATATAATACGAAGGATGTACAAGAATTATTGGGGCATTCTACTTGTACTAGCTGCGATGCGCTCATACTTAGCGATTGGGGCGTCATTCGTTTAGCAAGCGACATGAATATGGGGGTACCTTTACATGCGAGTACTCTTTTAGGTGTTTATAACATACCAACAATTCGTGTTCTAGAAGAAATGGGAGTAACTCGAGTAATCTTTAATACCAATTTGCTGATTCACCAAATGGCCGAATTGTCCCGAAGTGTACCTTCGATGTCATATGAAATAATCTCATATGGCGGACTATGTTTTAACGATAATAGACGGTGTCGCCTTCCCCATTACATTAGTAATGGTAATTATTGCGTGGGATGCAAAGATAATTATAGATATGTAAACGACCAGGGAGAAACTCAAACTTTTTCGATAGGATTTGCTGATATTGATCTCACGCCAATAATTTCTCAATATGTCAGCATCGGTGTTTCATCATTTAAAATTGAAGGCAGAACCCGTAGCGCTGAATATATCTCTCATAGTACGAGTATATTGCGAAAGGCAGTTGATAATTATCTTGCTAGTGAAAAGAAACACATAAGTTATTATTATATTTAACCTTTAACAAATTCGAATCGACTATTTAATGAAGAAAATTCTCGTAGGTTTACAAAAGTGGACACCAAACGAACTAGAACATGTTCTTTCGTACCCCAATGAACAAGTGTCGGGAATTATTCTTGGTGATCCTTTTTGCGAATATCATATGTTTCAACACGGGGATTTTGACTTAATAGAATTTGCCGAAAAGGCTAAAACTGTTGGAAAAGTGGTTGTCTATCAAACACCCGTTTACCTCACGCATCCAATTTTTGATAAAACCTTATCAATAATTCAATATCTGGAGAAAAAGAAAGTTTGTGATTGGATTTTGGCGCAAGATGTTGGATTAATCCACTTATGCAGTAAAAATAAAACAACGATTCCGATTTGTTGGAGTGTCTGGGGATATAACCGGTCCAACTTTATCAGTTATAACCTGGTCAATTTTCTAATGTCAATTGGAATTCAAGGTATTGAGATTAATAATCCTAGTTGGGGAGAACATGTTAGTTGTTTAAATTTACAAGTGTTCCTTAATGGATATGCCCCTACTGTTGTCTCGTTTCGTCAAACATGCTATGTAGAGTCTGTTTATAAGACCCACTGTAACAATGGTGACTTGTGTCAAAAATCAATGTTCATCATTCAGGATATTAGGCGTAACCAAACCCTGACTATAAATGGTTATGTTCTTGAAATGAATATCCCCCCTAAGTTAATTCAATCTGAAACGCCTCCCGATTGGTATACAATTCATTTGCAAACAAGCGATCGATTGGGTGATTTGCTCAAGAAAGTGAGCGAAAATGAACCCTCAAAACCTTGAAAAATATTTGAAGTTGAATTTTGAGGTAGCAACTGGAAAAGATCAGCAAATTTTAAATGATATTGCCAGACTTTGCTTGTCTGAAAATTTTCCAATTATCGATATTGATGTGGCGTTATTCCTTGCTGTTTTGCTTCGCATACAACAATTCAATCAAATCATTGAACTTGGTACTGGTTACGGTTATAGCAGTCTCCTTTTGGCATTATGTTGTCCATCTGCTTCAATTCTTACTATCGAATCAAATATCAACCGAACAAGTATTGCCAACAGATTTTCAATGAATCTACAGCAAGAAGCCGTATTCAGCTGATAGACGCTGATATTCTAAATGCCTTACCCACTCTGCCTGGCAAGTATGATTTTGCCTTCATCGATGCAGCAAAAGAATCATATATGGACTATTTTTTAGGATTACAAGACCACTTAATTGATAATGTAGTGGTTGTGACTGATGATATTTACCTTACTGATGAAGGTAATGATAGTTTTTCATATCAGAATGGGGACCAGAGAATCAGTACTTCACTTGCGGATTATCGTATCTTCTTACACAATTTGCCAGGTTTCTTGACGACATTTCTTTCAGTGGGGTGCGGTGTTGCTGTTTCAGTACGCAACCCAATTTCGAGGATAAATGGATGACTTGTTACCTTCAGCCATTCCATTTTGGGGCACTATCGAGATATTAAAGCGTTGTAATTCACGTTGCTCCTATTGCAACAATTGGAAAGAAAATGCCAGTCAACGTATTTCAGCAGCTGATTGTCAAGAGCTTTTCCCCCAACTAACTTCTTTAGGGGTACAAAGACTCATTATCACAGGTGGAGAACCACTTTTACACCCTGAACTTGATATGATTCTAAAACTCGCGGTTTCTTCAAAAATTTACACTTCATTAATTACAAATGGATTATTGCTTTCCTCGGCACGATTTGATGCTCTGGTCAAGGCAGGATTACAAGGTATTACATTATCATTAGATACTCTTGACCCTGAAATTTATTATAAGCACCGGGGGGTAAAATTACAAAACCCGTTGAAAAAATTACAACTTATTTCCGAGTACGCTCATCGCTTTAATTTATCGGCATCTGTCAATTGCGTATTAAGTTCATTAAATTCTAAAGGATTAGAGAATCTCATTAATACTGCCAATGATCTAGAGCTTCCAGTGATGATTCAACCCTGTATTACTGATAATCAACCTCAATTACAATATCTTGTTCCTGCTGGTCAAGAGTTACCCAATGTAAAGCGTAATCTTCAAAAAGTAATTGAAATGAAAGAAAATGGATTCCGAATTCTTTCCTCAAGTGAATTTCTGACCAATATTTACGAGTATTGGAGTAAAGGTTGTGTTCAGCCTATTACTAAATGTGAATACGGCTTTATTAACCTCACGATTAATCATTTGGGAGATGTTCTTCCCTGCTGGCGATTACCAGCAATTGGTAATATTCATACAGCATCAGTGGTAGAACTTTGGAATAGCTCTGAAATGCAGAACTGGCGTTTAAGAATGTTAGCGGGAAAGTGCCCGGGATGTTGGCTTTCTTGCAGTTTCGACTGGCAGTCTACACTAAAATCTGAAAAGTATTGTGTTGAACAATGGCGTTCAAATTTGTCAAACCCACAGGTTATCAACACATAATAATGGAATGGAATAATGATGAGTATTACTCGATGGAAACAGATCATTCCTTACCTGGCACGAATCGCTCCATACAGTCATAATTTACCGAATACCTTTCTGGGTTTGTATGATATTCTAGCCTTGCCAGATCGTCTTGATTATCTGCCAGAACAAGTAAAGTTAGAGACGACAACCCGTTGCAACTTAGCATGTCAATTCTGTGGACGAACCTGGGCAGCCACCTGGGCTCGCGGACAAAATCAAATCCCCGATAAGAAAGAGGATAAACGAAGTCTTCTTAACGCAACTCGACATGCTGGAAAAAATTTAGAATTTTCCACCTTCAAAAATTTAATAGATCAATTTCCATACCTCAGCAAAATGGATGTTCAAGGCATGGGTGAACCGCTGATAAATCCTGATTTTATTCCTATGCTTGAATTTGCTTCAAGTCGAAATATTACGACCCAATTCTTCACCAATGCAACTCTCCTCTCTCGTGAGATGAGCAATGCCTTAATGCAGCAGCGAATTAGCGAAATTTCAATTTCCTTGGATGGGGCGACAGCTCAAACTTACGAATTTATTCGTTTTGGAGCGAATTATTTCCAAGTAGTAGATAACATCAGTGAATTAGTAGAAGCACGCAAAATTGCCAGGAAGAAAAAACCAATTATCCGTCTGTCAGCAGTTATTACTAGCCAAAATGTTGAAGAATTACCAAATTTAATTCGATTAGGACACGAATTAGGGGTTGATCAGATTGTTGCAACGCAATTTAAATGTATATCAACATCTCTAGATAGTTGGATTCCTGATCAGGAAACATTAATTCGCATAATTGACGAAAGTCGACATACTGCGGCAGAATATAAGCTACCATTGGCAATTGAATTTGCTATCCAAAGTAAAGAACGAGTTAACGCTGTAAGCCAGAGTATCTCGCGTTGTTTATACCCTTGGTTCTCCTTAAACATTACGATTGACGGAAACCTGACCCCATGTTCTTATCTGCCCCTCGCTGAAGGGTGGGGCTTGGGGAATGTATTTCAAACACCTTTTGCGGATATTTGGAATTCAGAAACTTATCAAAAACTGCGAAGAAATATGCGAAATGGTAATCTTCAGCAAACCTTTTGCCAAGCTTGCATTGATAAAGTTTGAGAAAATTTGATTTTGTGCTGTATAAACAATGTAATATACTGATGGGCAATTGGTTTGATTTTCATCATAGGTTGATGTTGATACCACAAATTACTTGATACTAGGATTCCGAAAGGGGTATATAGGATGAACCTGGATTTTTGGAGCATAATTGCACAGATATCAGCAACTTTACTCGGCTTAGTTTTTGCCGGCCAAGTTTTCTACCTTACGAATATTAATGACGCCATGGAGGTCCAAAAGATCCAGGATTTTGGCTTTCAAGATATTTCCTCTCAAGCAATGGTTATATGTATATTAACCAACATAATCTTATTTCTGTATCCACTATTAGTTGCAGTTTGCCTAATTACTACAACGGGAAGACAAGTATTGATATTTTGGGAAGTCTTTTGGGTATTAGTAATAATATTTATTATTGTTTTAGAATTAGTCATTAATAAAAAATCAAAGGATATTTTCACAAATAAGAACTTAAAAGATAAGAAGAATCCAAAATTTGAACTTGTAGTAAATAGAGTAAAGTTGGGACAAGTTTTTGTTTGTATAGGTGTGGTATTGTTAGTCGGTTTATTGGTACCTTATAAAGTTTTTTCAATTCAGGTCTTTGAAATTCTTCTCCAGTTTGCTGTTATTACTATGATCATCATTGGATTAGGGTTAATTGTTTTTGATCTTATTGCTTTCGAAAAGCAAAATATACTTTTTAAGAGTACTGGAAAAACCTTAAAAATTATTGAAAGAATGAATCAAGAATTAAACTTAAGAAGGCAGCAACTTGATAGTTTATACATAGACTACTCAAATATCTTGCGATCTGATGAATATGCAGAATGGGAAGAAGAACGATTTAAAGAAATCAAAGATACGTTATCACATGCATTTCAGAAAAATGCAGTCGAAATGATCGACAACGAAAAAGTGGAAAGGAAGATATTTTTAGAAAATTGCCGTAACTCAATTGAAAAAATTCCACCCGGGAAGAATCCCAAGTTTATTGCTGATTTTATTGCTGAAACAAATAGAAATGGTTTTTCCATCTATTCATTGAATCAAATATTCAAGTTTCAGGAAGAACTTGATAATATAACAATGGAATTAAATAATTTTACTACTACCCTTAAAGGCCGACTTTCATATCTTCGGGAAAATGGAGTCATTGATAAATCTGGTGTTAAATCAAGAATGAGTTAATGTTTGAGGTGCCAGAGAATTGGTGCAACAGATGAGGAGAAAAAAATTATAAGTGAGCGAATAAAGTATGAAATCATAACATATAACAAATATGAA
>Ga0116174_10004807_pt1 | contig 10550 bp, 10 predicted proteins | sample AD_UKC087_MetaG_FD_89801 | JGI IMG/M metagenome (GOLD analysis project Ga0116174, IMG submission 89801) | Active sludge microbial communities of municipal wastewater-treating anaerobic digesters from USA - AD_UKC087_MetaG | ecosystem: Engineered > Bioreactor > Anaerobic > Digestate | place: USA...
CGTAAAAAAATATCCGTTCTGTTAGAAAACAGTAACGACGATAAGGACTGCGATATAATTAATAAATCAAAAATATTTATAAAATGCGCTATTGAATTAAAAAAGAGCTATGACAAAATTGTAAAGTTGATAACCGACGACGGAGATGTTTTTCAAAAGGATATTGCGACAATTCAAAAAATTGAAAAGGAGATTTCAAACGATCGAGAAAAGAGCCTGGTAGCCGGGATTATTTCTTCGTCAGCTCAGGATGTATTAATAATGATTATGGAAAACTATCAATACGATACCGACGAGAAAAAATCTGCATGGATAAAAACCAAACTATTATACAAAGCTCTTACAGACTTAATAGACTTCTACCTAAAATATTTTAACAAATTATTAAAGGTAATGGAATATTATCCGAAATTCAAAGCGTAGAATGGAAAGATTAAATTACCCTCCCAAGAATTTAACCATTCAAAAACGCGAGGCTGTCTCAAAAGACGGCCTCTTTTTTTGTATTTTTTTTTGTATTTTTTTTGTTTTATCCTTTATTTATTTCCATTTTTATTATATACTTATGATATATTACTAATAGATAACAAATAAAACAAAAGTAGAATAATTTAAAAAAGGGACGAAATTAACAAATTCGCCCCTTTTTTAGTTTTTTATAAGATTTATTTAACTAAATCGCCTATGACTTTGTAGATATCGCCGACAGTTTTTAAATTCTTTGCCTTCTCTTCTTCGATTTTTAAATCTTTACCGGTGGCCGTTTTAACCGCTTTCTCTAAAGCGACGATCAAATCGATTCCATCTAGAGAGTCCAACTCGAGATCTTCAAAAAGATTCGCATTGTCATTAATTTCGCTGGAATCTTTTTCAAATTCTTCAATTAGGATGGAGTTAACCAAATCCTTAATCTCTGCAACGTCCATATTTCCTCCATAAATTAGATTAATAGCAACATAGTATAAAAAAAAAATAAAAATTTCAATACTTATTTAATATTTTTTTGTAATCCGTCAGTTTTTTGGGGCGGGAAAATTGACACATATGCGCCGCAAGCGTTCTTTGATGAAAAATTCGACGCATATGGAACAAATATTTTTTATTCCCCAAAAAAAACTGACGGGCGCTATTTTTTCAATACAATAGAAGTATTTATCCCTCCGAAAGCAAAATTATTAGTTAATATGAAATTCAAATCTTTTTTTGTTACTTCTGTTACTATTTTTATCCCATCGCACCTTGGATCAATTTCGTTTAAATTTATAGTCGGGTAAATCAAATTGTCTTCCAACATAAATAGAGAATATATAAGTTCGTGAACGCCGCAAGCTCCTAAAGTATGACCGGTAAAACTTTTTGTGGCGCTTATCGGCGTCGTATCGCCAAATATCTCTTTGGTCGCCTCCGACTCCGCAACGTCTCCGGTATCCGTTGCCGTTGCGTGAGCGTTTATGTAATCCACGTCTTTTGGAGTCAAACCGGCGTTTTTCAGCGCTTCTTTCATTGTGTTTGCCATTCCCTCTTTAGCGGGGGTAGACATATGACTTCCGTCGCTAAGCGATGAAAAACCTACTATTTCGCCGTATATTTTAGCGCCTCTTTTTTTAGCGTGTTCAAGCTCTTCTAAAACTACTATTCCGCCACCCTCTCCGACTACTATTCCGTCGCGGTTTTTATCAAACGGCGAGGGGGTGTTTTGAGGCGAATCGTTATGCGCTTTACTTGCGACGTTTAGGATGTCAAAAGTCGCGGCGGTAGTATGATGAACCTCTTCGGCGCCGCCTGCAAGCATAACGTCTTGTATGCCAAATTTAATAGCCTCGTAAGACATTCCTATGGATTGCGAACTGGAAGTGCAGGCGCTTGAAGGCGAAAAAACTCTGCCCGTTATGCCAAAATTTACCGCTATGTTAGCGGCGGTAGTATGATTCATTATTTTTAAGAAAGTCATCGACGTTATTTGTTCGATTGAATTTGTTCTAAATATCTCGTAAAAAAAATCTTCGTACGCTTGAGGACTGCCGATCGTAGAAGCCGTAGCGACCCCAAGTCTGCCGGACTTTAACAATTCGTCTGAAATATTAGCGTCCTCGATAGCCGTCTTGGCGCAAATTGTTGAAAACATCGCCACTTTTCCCATAGATCTTCGCGCTTTTCTATCCAACGCTTTTTCATCAAAATTTTTAACCATTCCGGCTACTTTAGTCTTTAAACCTTGGATCTTTTCCCATTCCGGCATATATATAACGCCGCTTTTTTTATTAAGAAACGACGATTTAATTTCATCTTTATTATTTCCGATTGGACTTAAAATGCCAAACCCGGTAATTACAACTCTTCTCATAAACTCCCCATTGTTAATCGAGCTTAAAATATCAATATATACATATTGTATTTGATAGTATCAAATATTTATTTATTTGTCAAAAAATATAATATTAATGAAAACGCCCGTCGGTTTTTTGGGGGATTTGCCGGAGTCGCATATGTGTCATTTTTTATGCGACAATTGTCGCGTGTTATCAACATAACGCATATGCGTCAATTTCCTCCTTAAAATACCATATGCGTCCAATTTATTTTCCCAATCTAAAAGACCGACGGGCGCTTAATGAAGCTCAAATAATTTCACTTATCCGACATATCTTTCAAATGTTGCGCAATCTCTTTTTTCATTTCGCCGGAATTCCCCGACGCAAATTTACATCTAGGCAACGATCTGAAAAATAATTTTCCGTAAGACTTGGTTAATACTCTTGAATCAAGCAAAGCGACTATGCCGTAATCTTTTTTTGTTCGTATCAAACGTCCAAATCCTTGTTTAAATCTTATTACCGCTTTTGGCAGAGTATAGTCGTTAAACGGATTTAATCCTTTTTTTTGTATATCTTCGATTTTAGCTTCCTCTATCGGTTCGTTAGGCATACGAAAGGGTAGTTTAGTCAACACCACATATTTCAACGTATCTCCCGGAGCGTCCACCCCCTCCCAAAAGGAATCCGTTGCAAATAAATTTGAAGATATATCGTTTTTAAAGGAATCAAGAAGTTTCTCTTTTTGCATTTCGCCCTGATAATACGATCTCAGTCCTATTTTCTCCAGATATGGGGCGACGTCGCTATAAGATTTTTGCAATTGGTTATACGAAGTGAATAGGACAAAGGTAGAGCCTCCGGTTTCCTCTATAGTATCTTTCAGATATTCGTTCAGTTTATCGTTATAGTAATATGAATTCGGTTCGGGAATATCGACAGGAGATACGAACAATACTTGAGTTAAGTAATCAAAAGGGGAGTCGTATATTTTTTCTGTAATAGTTTTATTATTAACTAACGACAACCCCGTTATGTTTTTGAAAAAGTTAAATTTATTATCGACGGAAAGGGTCGCCGACGTAAAAACAATAGAGTCAAAAACGTCGTATAACTTATCTTTTAAAATCTGACCTATATTTACCGGAGAAACGTTCAAAGTAAACAGAGGGTCTTCCGGTTTTCCAAAAATATCAAACCAAGCCGCGTTATCGTCCGGAGAACTGTTTAGCAAAGCGGTAATGGAAGATTGAAAGGTTTCAATTTTATTTTGAAAAGCTTTTATTATTTTTATATCAAATTCATACTTAGCAGCTACTTTTTCGGATAACGAATCAAGACTATCGCATAACAAACCGTAAGATTTATTAAATTGCCCGATATTTTTGCCAAGAATGGATAAAGGTTCGATCAGATAATCGTTAAATTCGCGACTAAGCCACTCTTCTTTACGTATTCTGTATTGTAAATTATTAATAGAACCGTTTCTTAGAAAATATTCTTTTTTATCAAGAATATTTTTGATATAGTCATTAATTTTCTCAAATATCTCAAACGAAGATGCGTTTAATAAATTGAAACTATTATTAATATCTTCGCTTATTGTAACTGAAATTTTTTCTATCTCTTGAATTCCGCTTTTTAAAAATTTATTTGCTATTGAAGACAAAAAACTTTTACCGCTTTTAACCCGGTAATTGGCAATAAATTTATAAAAACCGCTTTTTGAAAATTGATTAGTAAAAAAAGAGTTAGCCGATTTTTCAATATTATGAGCTTCGTCAAATATAATTTTTCTATAAGGCGGTAATAATAGATTTTCATCAAGTCCCTTTCCCAGACTCCTGATTTCAATATCGGCGAATAAAATATGATGGTTCACTATCAGTATATTTGACTCTGAAGCTTTTCTTCTGGAAATTTGTAGGAAACAAGATTCGTAAAACGAACATCGCCGTCCAACGCAAAAATCGTTATCGCTTGACACTTTATCCCATACGTTGTTATTCGGGATATAGGACAATTCGTCAACGCAACCGGTAGAACTGTTTTGCGCCCAGTTTAATATCTCGTTCATTTCTCTATTATCTCTTTCAAATTCCAGTTCGCTCTGTAAATTCAATAATTTTAATTTACAGAGATAATTTTTTCTACCTTTTATCAATACCGCGTTGATGTCGGAATTCAAAATCTTTTTGACTATCGGAATATCTTTGTTTAATATCTGACTTTGTAAATTTATAGTGTTTGTGGAAATAACGACCCTTTCATTGTTTTTTTTAGCCCACAAATACGCCGGTATAAGATAAGCCAACGATTTACCGGTGCCTGTTCCAGCCTCCAGTATAGCGATCCGGTTGTCGTTAAACGACTTTGCGACTTCAATAGACATCTCAATTTGCCCTTCGCGAAATTCAAAATCTTCTTTATTCTTTGACAATACGCCGTTGGGAGAGAGAACCTCTCTTATCTCTTCTTCATTAATCTTCTTGTTTTTGAAAATAACTACCGGAGGCGTAACCGTATTTAATTTATCCGCGCCGTTGTTTGTGATAAAAAATCCAATTCCTTGTTTTTGTAGAAATTTAGCGTACTCCATATCTTGATACGAGGGTTTTATATCTCCGGAAGGGTGATTGTGAAGTATCGCGTTATATCTTTGTACAATATCGTATGGAGCCAAAACTTCATCGTCGTTTCCAAAGCATATAGCTTCGACCTCTAATATCGCGCCTTCTTCATTTAAAATGCAACCAAAAAATATCTCTCCCCCCTCGTAAGCGGATATTTTATCGGCGACGCAATTTTTAGCAGAATCTGTAAAATAATAGTTAATGATATATCTCCCAAAAGATTACAATTAAATCATAGCGACAAAATTTAAAATTACCGAAACTAAGTCCGTTTCCGTTTTCTTGGCTATTTCTACGACAGAATCGTGATCCAATCTATTTGGAGCAATCCCGGCGGCAAAATTTGAAATACAACTTATTCCGACCGTCTCTATATTACAATGATTAGCTACGATGACCTCCGGCACGGTAGACATTCCAACAGCCATACCTCCTATGGCTCTGAAATACCTTACTTCTGCGGGAGTCTCAAAACTTGGACCGGTTACTCCGACGTATATCCCCTCTTTTAAAGGTATAGGCGAAGATTGTTTTAATATTCGTAATAAATTTTTTGAATAGGGCTCGGACATATCTACAAATCTTTTTCCCTGCTCATAAACGTTTTGTCCGACAAGCGGGTTGACCCCCATTAAGTTGATATGATCTTTTATTACCATAAGGTCGCCGGGAGTCAGATCTTTGGTAAGACAAGCGGCCGAATTTGTTATAATCAAAGTTTTAACGTTAAATTCTTTCATCATTCTTATTGGAAAAACAACTTTATCAATAGAATATCCTTCGTAATAGTGTAGTCTACCTTGAAAAAATAGAACCTTTTTATCGGCAACATTTGTGTATGTCAATTTACCGTTTTTACCCGGCAACGTCGTTTCTGGAAAATTTGGTATAGTTTCATAAGGAAAATCAATACCGTCTAAAGAACTCCCGAATCCGCTTAATCCGGTTCCTATTATTATCGCAATGTCGGCGCTATCGGTCTGTATCTTATTTTTTATATATTCAGACGATTTTTTAACAAGTTCCAATTTATTGGACGGCATGACTATCTCCTAATTAATTAGAAATGAAGAGTTCTTAACTCTTTTGCCTATTTTAATATTTTTTTAAAAAAATTCAAGAACTTTCAATCAAAATATTTTAATTTTTTACCATCGTTTTGACGATTATTAAAATGTAAATAATTTGATAATTTTTACATTAAATAGTCCTAGACTATTGATTTTAATAAAAATATGAATTAGAATATGATGCGTATGAAGAGTTATTGTTTTGTTTTAGCGCTATTGTTATTATCGCTTTCGTGCAAACAGACGACGCGGGAAAATTTGATTAAGAAGGAAGAAGTTGTAGTTAAAAATACTAATTTAAACGTCGCAGTCGTCGACCAGACTCAAGATATAGTCGAAGTTATAGAGTCGCCGATTGAGACGACCAAGCCTGTAGAGGATGAAAAAGAGGATGTTCCTGTCGACAAAAGACTTGTTTTTGATATTGAAAAGATAACGGACAAAGAGATATTATTGACGCATATGAAAAATCTTTTTGAAACCATAGAAGAAAAAATATCAGAAAGGAATTATAAAGGTTGGTATAACTCCTTAAGCGCGAATTATAGAAATTACATAGATAATAAGAGCGAGCTGGAGAAAATGTCTAATAGATCTCCTTATCTGCAAAACAAAGGTATTGTCCTTAAAAATTCGGAAGAGTTCTTTAATTACGTAGTCGTTGAAGCGCGCGAAGGTTATAAATTGAAATTTAAAGATTACGAGCGTATCAGTAACGAGAACGTTAACGTATATAGTTTTATTGAAGGCTTTGATTTTAGTTATAAATATAAATTTATCTATGAAAAAGGCTCTTGGAAGTTGGATAGGTAAAATATTATTGACATTTCTATAAAATAGTGTAGATTATCCGCTAATTATGGATAGGAAAAACATTATAATCAATAAAAAAGCTTTTTTTGAATATGAAGTTTTAGAAACTTACGAAGCGGGAATACAGCTTCTGGGGACTGAAGTAAAATCAATTAGAGACGGTAGATGTAATATTGCCGAATCTTACGTTATAGAAGATAATAACGAATTATTTATTAAAAGTCTAAATATATCTCCCTATAAAAACGGCAATATTAACAATCACGATCCCTTGAGAAAGAGAAAAATATTGTTACACAGAAAAGAAATTTCAAAAATTATTAGAGCGGTAAAAGAGAAGGGGATAACGGTTATTCCTATCAAAATATATCTACTCGGCAGTCTTATCAAAGTAGAGATAGCTATTTGCAGAGGTAAAAAACTATACGATAAAAGAGAGGCTATCAAGGAAAAAGATAACAAAAAAAATATTCAGAGAGAACTAAGAAGCAAACTATAACTCTCTTCACGCGCGTGAAGTTATTTTAAACCGTATATTTTTTTTACTTCGCTTTTGAGAAATATGGAAAAACCGCGCGATACTTTAGCGACTTTGTTATTTTTTATAAAATAGATAGTCGGCAGCGAATTTACTTCAAATTTTGAACTAATTTTACCTTTTTCGTCTAAAACGACGGGATAGGTTATATTTAGTTCATTTATCGCTTTTATAACGACGTCTCTCTTTTCTAACGAGTTTATCGATACGACCGTTATTTGATCTTTATAATCTTTATAAATAGAATTAATTATCGGCGCCTCCATTTTACAAGGAGCGCGCCATGACGCCCAAAAAACTAAAAGTACGTTTTTATCTTTATACTCTTCGCTATCGTAAACGACGCCTTTTATATCTTCAAAGGAGAAGTTTATCTCGGGGCTATCTTTCAACTTTGAATCCGAAATATAGCGAGGAATTTTGTTTTTAATAAAAAGAAATATCAGAATAACGAGAATGATATAAAAAATAATATTGTAGAATTTTATTTTTTTCATTTATTTTATTTCATCCTTATTCTAATGATTTTAGCAAAATACTATATTCTTCTTCATTAATACACTGTTTATCAGAGTCTTTATTGGCGATTCTGTAATTAAAATTCCTTACATACTCTAATCTTTTTTCCAAACTTCGTTTAACGCTTTTTAAAATGTGAATAAAATTCAAATTTGAGTTTAGTAAATCTTCATTCTTTGAAACTCGTCCCAACATTTTATAAAAACGCTTAATGCAAGAATAATAAATTTTAATCAAATTATCGTTAGAGTAGTATTTTACATTTTTGATAAATTCGCCGTAAATAATATTCAAGGAGCTATCAATAAATTCTATGTCGTTAATTATTTTTTTTGAAAATAGATTATAATCAATATCTTCTTCTAATAGAGTTTCCGTAAAAATTATTATTTTCTGAACGTTCATCAAATTTATTGTCAAAGAATATTTTAATATGCTACTCATTATCTCTCCGCTTTAAATATTAAGTTACGATAGGCAGTTTTATGAAAAAATATAACTATGCATAACCTCTATAATATTTTCGGAATTCTTTTTGTTATTTTTTAATTTATTGATAAGAACTTTTAATATATAATCGACGTCTATGTTTTTCCATATTTTTCTTCTAGCGTTAAAATAACACATTTTGGGCTTTTCTACGCAGTTTTTTTCAGAATAATTAAATATATCCTGAATTAATTTGAAGTACTCGGATTTTTTTGAAGGAATTACCGTAAAAACGCAATTTGACTTTACTACGGAGAAGTTAATTTTTTTAAAAATGTTGTTGTTAAAAAAAGCGGATATTTCATCGGTATTGTTAAATTTTATTACAACAAAAGTTAAGTAATTTATACTTTGATCAATAATTTGAGATATTTCAATTTTGTAATCAAGCGGGTAGTGCGGTAAAACATTGTCTTTACTGTAATAAGAAAAATTAATAATTGAAGTAAGTTTGTGATACAGAATATTTTCAAAACTTTTACTTGAGACATATCTGAATAATGAAATAACTATCGCTAAAAAAGAAATAAAAAAAGCCATATTTAAAATATCTATTTTCTGATAAATGCTTCCAAGTAAAATAGAAAATAAAATAAAAACCGAGTCTACGAAAAAAGACATCAGCACTTTTCCAAAGAAATCCAGATACTTTTTCTGTATGCTACTTTCTAGGAACGAAAAAAACGTTTTTATAAAACCGTGAGCAAATATTGCTATTATAACAAACAGTATATTGTTTAAATTTAAGTTGAATATATCTATCTTAAATAGGTAAACAAGATAATTGAAAGATATAATTAAAAGAGTCCATAAAAATATTCTAATAAAAATTATACTTATTTTATAAATAGATAATCTTCGAAGAAACGCATAAAACACTATTTGTAAAATAAAGTAGGTAAATATAAAAAATAAAATTAAGACCACTACGTTATAATTAAACAACAAAATGCCGTCTTTTAAATTAAGATTTAGGTATAATATTATGTTACTAATATATATAATAAACGCATTAAACGTAATAGTGGTATTTAATATGTCATACTTAAAACTGTATAAAAAAAAACCTGTGATTAATAAAAACAAAAACTCAAATTTCATTTTTGACAATAACTCTATCAAACGAAAAGAGTTGATAGAAAAGTATGCAATTAAAGCCAGGATAAAAATAAATCCTATAGATAAAATCGTAATAGAATAGGGCGTTAATTCTTTTTTAAATATATACGCCAATCTAGTTTTTAATTTCATATTTTTATTATAATATATATTTTGTAATATTTAAACTATTTTTTTAAATTTTTAATTATTAAGTTTTTTTATACAAATATTAAGAGTTTTTTTGTTTTTTAATAAAATCGCCCGTCGTTTTTTTGGGCAAAAGAAAAATCGACGCATATGTGTCATTTTTTTTTAATTAGCAAAATATTTGTCATTTATTAAAAATTATCCAAATTTTTGTAAAGAGTTTTCACTTTTTAGTTGTTATATATATTAAAGAAAAGGAGAAAACTTTATGAAAAACAAAAAACATCTATTCCACTTTATAGTATCAGAATCTATGAATAGTAACGTTATAGATTTTTTACTAAAAGAATTTAAAATTAATACGTTTAGCAAACTGTTTGAAACTATGTTTCGCCTTATTAACAAAAAAATGTCAAAAATGAAGAAAATAATCGGAAATTACCGCTCTGAGTACGCCGTTATAGATAATACCGACGATAAAAGGCTGGATAAATACCTTAGAATTAGCGAATCGGATTATCTTCGAATTAAAAGATGGCATTCCTTGTATAACGAATTCGGTATGGCTTCGACGGTTCGAGATATTATACTGTTTTTTTATGACGGCGTCATGAAATACGGGTTGGAAGAATTTCTTGAGATTGTTGGTAAGAAATTGAGGATTGATAAGTTGAAGAACGACTTTTTGGATAGAATGACACAACTGTTAAATATAACCGCTCAAAAACGGCTATTATACGCCCTCATAATTGAAAATTATCCCAAATACGTCGTTTATTCTACGTAAAATTATTTTTTTTCTCTTGACATTGCGATAAATTGAAATATAATGAGAACAAAAATAAAATAATTAAGGAGAAACAATATGAAAATTAGACGCATTCTTATAGCTTTGCTTTTATTTGTATCTTTTTCGATACTATCTCAA
>Ga0116174_10004810_pt1 | contig 10548 bp, 15 predicted proteins | sample AD_UKC087_MetaG_FD_89801 | JGI IMG/M metagenome (GOLD analysis project Ga0116174, IMG submission 89801) | Active sludge microbial communities of municipal wastewater-treating anaerobic digesters from USA - AD_UKC087_MetaG | ecosystem: Engineered > Bioreactor > Anaerobic > Digestate | place: USA...
CTGCTGGTAAAGTTGCTGGGCAGTATAAGCATCTTTTGTTTTGATCTTGTGGAGCACCTTACTATTTTTGATATCTTTGACCATGCGATGAACTAACATAATTCATTCTCCTCTAAGTGTTAATAATTGATTCCCAATCCGTCTCTGTGCTCTGAATCAATTCTTCTAGTGCGTATCTCAAAGAATCAATACAATGATTAAAACTATCTAACAAGATCGGAAGGACCTCTCCAGTCTTTTTATCCGTCTTAAAAGAATAATGATCAAACTCATCTCTAGTATGTTTGCATCTAGAATGAATATGGATTTTGTCAAACTTGCGAAGGAATGATATTCCGTCTCTGACAAATCCTATCTTTGTTGTTTTGACTTGTGCGCCTGCTGACTTTCTGCACGCACGGATAATGAATCCTTGTCTCTTTACATAAGATATTGTTTCTGGTCTTGCACTATCAGCAATAATCAAATTGTCTCTTGAGCCAGGAATGGTGTCAAACAATTGCGGTATCTCTTCAAACTCTACTCCAGTTCCACAAGCCTCATGATCAATGTAAAGATCGTTGCCGACGATGAAGCAGCGGATCAATGCAGTAGGATCATTTGCAAATCCCCAGTCGCCTCCATAATAAAATCTGATTCCATCAGGAGCTTCGAAATCTTCTATAACATATTTTCCTTTGAAGACCAGTGCTTCTGACTGTCTTAATGGTTGACCTTCCCAAATGTGCAGATATGCATCCCGATCAACCCGTCTGCAATGTTCCATTTCTTTTCTTAATGTCTCTGGAAAGAAAGGATTGTCTTTGAATGTAAGAAGCTTACTGACGCAATCCGGTGGTTTATTTATTACGAATCTTTGATAAGTTGGATCCTTTTCTTCCCCTGTATTCCAGCTTAACCATATCTCACTATTGTCTTTTCGTATGGTAGGAATTAAAAAACGCCAGCTCTCTTCTGACACGTTCTGCGCTTCTTCTAGCCAGACAATATCAATTCCTTCTATTGATTTTATTTCTAGAGGATGCTGTAGCCCCTTGAAAATAAATTCACTTCCTATCTTGCTGAATATTTCTGTCTTGCTGATGTTGTAATAAGGATTGAGATTTAACTCATCGATTTGATCGCATAACACTTTGTAGACCGAATCTTTGATGCTGTTCTGGTATTCTCTTGTGCAAAGGATTCTTTTTTTCTGATACGAAGCGAGGGTTAAAAGAACTCTAGCGAATGACCATGATGCTCCCCTGCCTCGTCCGCCATAGGCTGATTTATACCTATGTGGTTCTAGAAGAAATTGAAAAGCTTCGGGGATGTCTACCGAAACATCACTCATCCTTTTTTTCCTTTTTCACAAAATTGAAAGTAATATTTGTCGGCACTTGGGGAATCAGATCTTTCCCTTCTGATCCTGTAATCTGCATTTTGTCAGAATATTTTCTTGGAAGCAAATGGGCAGCAAGCCACTTTCTGCTTTCTACTCTAAGCTGTGATCTTTTAATGTGGTCGATGTCAGTTTTTGTTTCTAGTTTTTTTGTTTTTTCATTGTATACTTTGTAGGTGTCGTTCGATCCATCATCAGCAATATCTTTTATTTCATCTGCTAGCACTTCAGCTTGAATTTCTCTTGCCATAACATATGCTTCTAAAAAATCTGGTTCATAGGTTTTTGAATTTTTATTCAGCCAAGCATAAACTGTCGGCATTGTCGGCATCCCTTTATCTTTTAAGATAGAAGTCAGGGATCTGCCCCGCATCAAGTGTTCACAAATATAAATTCCAATTTCTTTTTTGTAGGCCGGACGACGACCTGTTTTAATTTTTTCTTGAGGAATCTCTGTTGTCTTTTTTTTCTTTGACATTTAAACACACCAATGGAGTTAAGACTATTATTCTTTTTTTTGTTATTACTCTTCTTTTCTACTTAGCCCAGTTTCTTCTATAACTCTCAAAAGGGACAACTCGCCTAGCAGCAAAGATTTATATAATAGGGATTTTTAAAGTAGTTTTTTATAAATTTTTGCCTACTTTTTTAAAAAAGCCTAGTGATTTAAATATGTTATGAAGCAAAATTTTCTTTATCTTCCTAAATTTAGTTTAAAAAAACCTTGTTTTTAATCTAACTCATTGAAATCATTAAGCTTTATATCATTAATCTTTGTAACTCATTGAAATCGTTATTAAAAAAAGTAGTGTATTTTTATTTAAATTTATTTACTATTTTATAAAAATATCTTAAATAATAAATGAAATTAAATAGTTCTTTGACAAATTAAAAAATCGAAAGGCAAGGGGAACCATAAGCCCCGAGAGACTAGATCCCAGAGGGAACCTGCTGGCGACAGTTTAAAGGAAAACGGACATGGGGGAGGTCGAAGGGCTTGGCGTCAATTAAAAGCTAGAACCGAACCAGAAAATTTTTTACATACTGAAAAAAATTTTTCCATCTTGAAAAATTTTGAGTAGGATTTTTTTACAACCTTTTTTAATTTGAAAAAAGGTAGCGTGGCTCATGGGCAAGAAAACCTAGCGCCACCCAGAGAAGAGAACCTGAAACGTAGGGCGCTATCAATAATATGAAGCGAGAGCTACGAGACTTCGGTCCAAGAGCCGTGGTGACTGAACACCAAAATCTTTCCAGCCTTAATAGTTGTCAACACTACCATGCGTGAGCATCGTGCAGCATCGTGTTGGGGCGATGGAATCATTACCATGCGTGAGCATCGTAGTCATTTTTACCATTCTGTGAAGATCGTAATCCATAATGACAAATTCCAATAGGCTGTCCGTTAGACGGACAGGGACAACGACCTTGGGGCACTTTCGAGTGCTTTTGGTAAATAGGGAAAATCTACAAGCAATGGCCCTGTGATTAAAAGAGCTGATGTGCAACATCTTGAATGATGGCTTACCGCATTGAGGCTCTTTTCTTCGGCATCTAAAATAAAAGGGTGGAAGGATGCAGCCTTGAAAAAACATATAACAAAAAAAGGAGGAAACATTATGAACAAGATTGAAAATGGAAGCGGTATTGAATTTACAGCAATGATTAACGGGGACAAGGTAACATATCAACTAACCCTGGCAGAAAGAAAAGGATGGCGGGCTAATAAAAAAGGCGATCTGGTTTACATCTTTGTTTCTACCGACAAAAAATTCTATGCAACTAGCATCTACACAGGAGGTAAAACAGGATTCGGTATTTCCAATTATGACATAAGAAAAATAGACGAAGATTTTTATAAAGAATACGTTCTGCTGACATCTGATTTAAACTTAATCAATCAGCTTGCTGATGCCGAGGAAGAATGGGAAAAGGAAGAAAAAGAAAAGTTCGATCAGAAGCAAAAAGAAAAAGCTGAACGAATCAACAAACTCCCAAAGATCTTTGATTCCATTCTCCCTGAGTTTTACTTTGAAAGATCCGATGCTGACTATCGACCTGCTTATTCAAGGTCGATTCAGGGACCGCATCTTTCCTTGAACAAAAAGAACGACAGAGGGTCCTATTGGAGCATAGACGATTTTGTTACGAGAGATGGTAAAAGAAAGATCAAAGACTTCACAAAAACTTATGGGGAATTTCTTAAGAATAAAAATCCGAAAGAAGTTTTAGAAGCCCTGATCATACAACAAGAAGAAATCAAGAACATGATTAAAAATGCCTAGCCGTTACTAACCAATAAAAACAAACTTTAAAAAAGGAGAAGAAACCATGTTGACGAAAGAAGCAAAAAAGGAAATGGCGGAATTGAAGAAGCAGAAAAAAGCAACTACTGATCGACATAAGTTAATAGATCTCGATGCAAAAATTGAGAGCATTGAAAATAACCAGATGTCCACTTCTGAATTAGCCGCTTTGAGGAAGGACATTGAAAAAAGTCATCTTGATGTTGACAAAAAGATAGCAAAAGAAAAATCTGAAAAACTTGGAAAAAGATTGGCGGAAAAAGCATTGCTGGCAGATCTTACCATTTCCAGTTGGAACGGCAGCATCACAGACAAAAAAACAACGAATGAAATTTTAGATAACAAAAGTGCAAACAGAGACAGAGGACGTTTCACAAAGAAGTTGTTCATGGATATAACCCCTCTCAAAACAATCACGAGAAGAATGTATCGCGAATACAGATCTAAAACTGCAGCATGGGAAGAAGGACGCAGGCTTCTTCCGGTCGAGTTCTTTGAATACTTAACAAAACTTCATCGGGATTGTTCGGATGAACTCGAAACTGCTCTCGAAGAATTTGGGAAAAATTATGATCAGTATAAGGAGGAAGCTAAGAAATCAATCACTGGACTCGGCGATCTTTATAACGAAGAAGAATTTCCGACCTTTGATGAATTTAAAAGAAAATGGAAGATCAGACTTGACTTCTTCCCTATCCCTGAAAAAAATCATTTCATTCTTAAAGCCGAAAAGAATTTGATCGATGAAATGAAATCTTCTTTTGAACAATCAATGAGTTCTAAAGAAGATGTGGCGGTCCAGGAATTGAAAGATCGAGTATTTGAATCAATCGGAAAAATCGTCGAAAGACTTTCTGACAAGAAAATTCATTTCAGCAAGAAGGGAAAAGAAATAATGAATCCCGTCAGAGAACTGGTTGATGTTCTTCCGACCCTCAATTTATTTGACGACAAAAACATTGCAAAGATGATTGACGATCTCAAAAAGAATCTTTACGAAGTTACAGACGAAGATTTAAAACAAGATAAAAAAAGGAAAGCTATTTTGAAAAATACAAAAGAGCTTCTCGAAAAAATGGCAGACTATGCATAAAACTTGTAAATCAACAATTCATCAACAATAAAAAAAAGGAGAATTAAAATGAAAGCATCAGCAATAAAGAAAGCAATCACCACAATGGCAAAGACAGGCAGACCCATTATGATATGGGGTTCATACGGACTTGGTAAATCAACCGTCGCAAGGCAGTGGGTCAAAGAAAATAAAAAGCAGTTGTTTGAAATGACGACAACAGCTCTTGAGCCGATCGACCTTCGAGGCCTCTGCTCGATTAAAAATGGAAAAACGATTTGGAATCCTCCTGCGTTTCTTCCTGACAAACCCGGCTGCGTCCTTTTGATTGAAGACCTGACCAACGGGCACCCTCAAGTTCTGACAGCTCTTTATGCTTTGATCCTTGATGGCCGTCTTGGCGATTACATCCTTCCAAAAGATACGATCATCATTGCCAATGGTAACCGGGAAACAGATGCTTCTTATGCGACTAAGATGCCAATGGCATTAGCTACTCGGTTCGTTCATATCAATTTTGAATTTGATTTAAACGACTTTATCAACAATGCCATTGACAATCAGTTCGACATGAGCACGATTTGCTTTAGCAGAGCATTCCCGAAACTCATCAATGTTCCTGATCCTAAAGGCAAAGAAAAAGCACAGCCTGTTCCCAGAACATGGGAATTCGTTTCCGACATTATGAGAACCGAACCTGATCTTGACATTCGGTTTGAACTGATTGCCGGAACAGTTGGTGAAGGAGCAGCAATGGAATTCTGTGCATTTTTAGAAGTTTTTAATGAACTTCCTGACATCACAGCAACGCTGAAAAATCCATCGACTTTAAAAGAGCTCCCGACAAAGCCTTCTGTGATGTATGCTTTCATTGGAGCAATGAGCAGAAGAGTTGATGACAAAACAATGAAAAACTTATTAATAGTTGCTGACCGAATGATCAAAGAAGGCTTTGCAGAGTTTGCCATCACCATGGTCAATGATGCAACCCGATACAATCCCAAACTGAAAGAAACTAAAGATTACATTGCTTGGATTTCTAAGAATCAAGACTTTTACAAATAAAAGTTTTATAGAGCTCGTCATTCAAAGGAGGATATTATGACAGGGCAAGAAAAATTTGAAAAAGCGAAGCAGAGAGTTTTGCTTGAACACAGATTCTTTGCTTCAATGATGATGCGGATGAAGTGGGTGGCCGATGAATCTTGTAACACAGCATGGGTGAACGGAAGAACAGTCGGCTACAATCCAAAATACTTTGAACAAATAACAGTAAGACAGGGCATGGGAGTTGTCGTCCATGAAATCTTTCATCCAATGTTGAAACATCATTTAAGAATTGGAAATAAAGATTTTGAATTATGGAATGAAGCTGGCGACTATGCAATCAACCCTTTGATTATTCGATATGGATTTGAACTTCCTGAAGGAGTTCTGCTTGATTATAGATTCGAGGGGATGTCAGCAGAACAAATTTATTCGATCTTGGTGCAGGAAAGACAAGAGGAAAAGCAAAAGCAAAAAGAAAAAGAAAAGAATCAAGATCAATCCGATAATCAAGACGGGCAGGATGAACAGAGTGGGGGTCAAGATCAACCTGATAATCAAGATCAATCTAGTGATCAAGACGACAATCAAAAAGAATCTGGCAATCAAGACGGGCAGGATGAAGACCAGAAAGAATCTGGTGATCAAGATCAAGACGATCAAGATCAAGACGATCATGATCAATCTGAAAGCGATCAAAGCGGACAAGGAATTCAAAACGAAAAGAAAAGTTTTCGGGATGAGGTTAGACCTGCAGTCGATGAATCTGGTAAGGAAGCTGATGAAGCTGAACGCACAGCACAAGAAATCGAGATTGATATTGCAGTGACGCAAGCTGCCAAATTCGCAGAAAAAGCTGGTCAGGGATTTTCTGGGATGGATCGGTTGGTAAAAGATATTTCGACAACCGAAACTCCTTGGCAACAAATCCTACAAAACTTCCTTTACGAATCTGCAAAAACTGAATACAATTGGTCAAGACCTTCTAGACGACATGAACAATATTTTCCTTCTCTTCAAAATTATGAAGCAGGAAATATCGCAATTGTCATCGACAGTTCTGGCTCAATCAACGACGACGTATTCAACAGATTCATTAATGAAATATCAACTACTCTTGAAAACATATCTTCAGAAGTTTGGGTGATTGTTGCCGATGATCAAATTCAAGAAGCAAAACAAATCAGTGCTGATGATTTGAGAGAACTTAAACCTAAAGGATTTGGCGGAACAGATTTTATACCTGCTTTCAAATGGCTTGAAGAAAACGATGTGCAACCAAAGGCTCTCATTTATCTGACCGATCTTGAATGCAACAGTTTCCCAGAAGAACCAAACTTTCCAGTTCTCTGGGCAGCCTATGGACGATCTGCTCATCATGCAGAACATATGCCCTTCGGCGAAAAAATAATTCTTAGATAAATTAAAGCTGACCTAACGGCTACACGGGGAGATGATGAAAGTTAATCCGCATTTTGATTTTCAAACAATGGATAGAAAGAAAGGAGAAAGAAAATGCCAACAGAACAATTATTGCTGCCGAAAGAAGATCCTAAAGAAGTCTTTTTTTACAAACATGGAGATATTGCTGTTATGAATCCAGCAACTCCGGGAGTTCCGGTTCAGGCTTTCTTCATTACAAGAAATGATCTGAACGGATTATGGGGTATATTCATCGGAGAAACAAGATAGCAGAGGGGACGGGGCTTTTGCTCCGTCTAATGCACAGTCACCGTCCCAAGTCGGTGAAATAAAAGAAAAGGAGAAAGAGAAATATGCCACACTTCAGTAATTGTTGTAAAGGAGCGGATGAATACATCTGTCAAAAATGCGGAAAAATTAAATGTTCAGGTTGTCAACCATCTACATGGCGTCCAGATATAACAGGACACAAATCAGCAGGAAATGTTTGCCCCGATTGCATGAAACAACAAGTGGTTGATTCTCCAATCAGTTTGCATGAATTTTGTCATGCAGAATCAGGTGGATTAACAGGGACGGCTCTTGAACGATACATTCAAAGACATTATGGTCATAGTTAGCAGAGGGGGCGGAGCTAACAACTCCGTCTAATGCACAATCACCGTCCCAAGTCGGTGAAGAGAGGAGGAAATTATGAAAACATTAGTCGGTGGTACATTACCCAATGGGGCAATTTTGATCGAACGTAAACGCGTAGCAGTCGATAAGGAAATTGTACTTGCGATAGACGGGAAAGGAAATAGAACAGAGTATATCACTTGGGCAGTCTATCGTGATGATGACAAGTCCACGAGTCATGGATATTACTTCACTTCACTGACAGAAGCAAAAAAAGATTTCGATTCAAGGTACTAAAGGAGATAAAAAATGAGAGAAAAAGTTAAATTTGAAAGCGTCGATGGCGTTTGCATTACACCTTGTCCGTTCGGATTTGATTATCTTGTCGGGTCAATAACCTGTGCCACTTGCGTAAATTATGGCAGTAGCAATCCTGAGAAAAAAATCGTCTACTGCAAGATTAAGAGGAGGACCAAATGAATCAGGAAACAGTTATTGTATGCCTCAACATTATTGAGGGAAATAGTTTCTGTTGCAGAAACTTGGATTGGTTGTACAGAGAAAGTTGGCAATGTGCTGGATGCCCTCTCATGACAACCGAAGATGAATTCAGAACGAAACGCCTTAACAAAATAAAGGAGAAATCATCATGATGATGCTGAAAATGACAAACAGGCAGAAGGATAGCGTAGAAAGATATCGGAGAATATTTCCTGACTTTTGCGCCGATAAAGATGATGTTCAGATTTTGTTATACAGAAAAGTTATCACAGAAAATGAAGCATTGTTAATGAAGACGCCCAAGCCGAAAAAAGCAAGAGCTCCAAGAGAACCCAAACCCAAAGTGAAAAGAATCAGACCCTACACATCCAACCAAATCAGCAAAATGTGTCGTGATGCCATGAAAGATTATATTGCTGATTATATTTGTGGTAACAATCCTACAGAAGATCAAATTGAATCTAGGGAAGAAGGTGCTGCTTATGACATGGCAGAGAGTATGTTGATGTTCGATGAGCGGATGCAGGAATATTTCAGGCGTTCAGGAGTGCAAAGAAAGTATTGGATAGAATCTTTAGCAGACTATTTTATAGAATGATATCTGCCAAGAAACAATTGACGATCCAAATGGACTGTAAACTTAAAATCAATATTAGAAAACAAAAAAAAAGAGAGGAATAAAATTATGGAAAAGACAATCGTAAAAAGAACAGGTGAATTTATTAGAATCATAGAACAATCCAATAAACGATTTGCTTATGACCGCATAATGGTCAATTGTGAAATTTACAACAAGAAAGCGGAGATGATATTTCAGGATTCGTATAACCATGAAAATGTTGGAATTCACAGTTGGCGATTCATAACCGGCGATGAAGTCGTTGACAGCCAAACAAAAGTTCATGAAAATTTTGAAATGTTCAAAATGTTGGATATTGAAGTTGACAACATGGGAATTATTGCCGAAGCAAAACAATTTTTTATAGAGTTGGAAGAAAAAAGAAAAAGAATCGAAGAAGAAAAGGCCCGACTCAGTAGGGCAAAGTATTATGACGATAACCTATTCTTAAAGCAATTGGCACCCGCCATAGAAGCCAAGGGCTATAAAGTATCACCCACCATGACAAGAGATGAATACATCAACAAAAGTTATGGCGACATTGAGTTATTGGTCGAAACGGACGATAGTGAATTTATTGTCGGGCATGAGTACCATGGATGGGTTAGAGCAATCGGCACGAAAAATGTTGATGATGGAAAAAGAGTTGAAAAAACTACCAAGTCCAAAAAGATTGACAAAATGGTAGAAACTCTTGAGGATGCCATTAAACAAGAACAAAATCTGATTAAATTGGCTAAAGAAAAAACCACAAAACTTCAGAATGTAAAACAAATTCTTGAAGATGCACTTGGGATTGAAGTTGAATTAAAAAAGGAGTGGCATACAGGGTATGGTTCTTTCAGGAAAGCAAGTCAAGGATACTATACAGAACATTTCATTGATAAGAAATATTCTGACAACGGGTACTACAGTTGCCTGAGATTTACCGAGTCCACCAAAACAGTTAATGGGAAAAGAGTCAGAGGGTTTACCATTTCCCACTTGCCAACCATAACCGACATGAAAAAGTTGAAACAGATTTATGACCTGTTGACAGAGGAGTAGATTATGAAAAAAATCTTTGACAAAATAACAGAAGAACAAATCGGTCTTGCAATGAAGATCATGGGATGGGTAGTAAGTGGTATTGCCATCGGGTTCATAATTGCAGGGATGTTTATTTCCTAAACTTACCAACTATCAATAAGGAGAAATGAAAATGAAAATGCAAATGACAAAACAAGATGAAGCAGAAGTAAAACAGTTTGAAGAAAAAAACTGCATTGAAGACATGGATTACCTCTTTGCAACATTAAGCAAAAAAGAAATAAGAATCTTCGGAAAAGTTGATGAGGCTTTTCTCCATGATCTGGTCTTTGCGATAATGGCAGATAACCCCAAAGTTGCAGAAGCAGTCATGGATAGTGTAGTTGAAGCAATCGGGAAGGCAATGTTTCAGCAGAGTCGTATACAAGTCAATAAACACTAACTGAAATAAAAATAGAGAGGAGAAAGAAAGGAGAATGACTATGGGAAATAAAAATGTGATTGATAGTATGACGAACTTTTTTAAGGACATGGAAAATATTTTTGATCCTGA
>Ga0116174_10004814_pt1 | contig 10542 bp, 8 predicted proteins | sample AD_UKC087_MetaG_FD_89801 | JGI IMG/M metagenome (GOLD analysis project Ga0116174, IMG submission 89801) | Active sludge microbial communities of municipal wastewater-treating anaerobic digesters from USA - AD_UKC087_MetaG | ecosystem: Engineered > Bioreactor > Anaerobic > Digestate | place: USA...
AACTTCTGGGGCAGATTGAATCGTCTTTTAACGATGTCTGGAAAATAAAAGAAAAACGCTCAATCGGCCGCATGTTTGGCGATTATCTTGCTCTGATCATTATTTGTCCCGTCCTGCTCATTCTTTCCAGCAGCACAACCGTTTTCATCACCACCCAGGTGAATGTGATTCTGGAAAAATTCACGATCCTGGGATCTTTCAGTTCTGTCATCTTCTTTTTACTGAAGCTTCTGCCCTACATGCTGATGTGGCTTCTTTTCACCTTTCTTTATATTTTTATGCCGAACACCAAAGTCCGTTTTGCTTCCGGCCTTGTGGCCGGCATTATCGCCGGAACTATTTTTCAAATCGTGCAATGGGCGTACATCACCTTTCAAATCGGCGTGGTTCATTACAATACCATCTACGGAAGTTTTGCCGCCCTGCCGCTTTTCCTCGCCTGGCTCCAGTTGAGTTGGACCATTGTTTTATATGGAGCGGAAATATCGGTGGCCTATCAGAATGCGGATACCTATGAATTCGAACCGGACTTTCTTCAAGCCAGCCATCGCCTCCGGATCATGCTTTCTCTTCTGGTGACCAGTCGTTTGATCAAAAATTTTGTTCGCGGAGAAAAACCGATGACGGCATTGGACATTTCGAGTCAGTTGGGAATTCCCATTCGTTTCGTCAACGAAATCCTTTTCGATCTGGGAAAAAGTCACATCATTTCCGCCGTGGAAATCGAGGCACAAGACAGGCGCGGTTATCAGCCGGCGATCGATGTCGGCTCCCTAACCATTCAGTACGTCATTGACGCGCTCGAAACAAGAGGCATCAACGCCCTATCCTTCGCTGATCATGACGGACTTAAATCACTGGCTGATTCCATGGACGCTTTCCGTAAAAATATTGAAACGATCCCCGAAAACAAGCTTTTAAAAGATATTTGAGTTCATCATCACAGGATTTTAAACAAGGATAACCATGGAAATCATACTGGGAATAGCCGTGGGCATCGGGTTGAGTGCGGCCTGCGGATTCAGGATTTTTGTTCCGCTGCTGATCATGAACCTGGCGGCCTTAAGCGGACAGATTCAATTGCCGGCGGGATTTGCCTGGATCGGAGGCGCCTATGCGACCACGGCGTTTGCGTGTGCCACCCTTATCGAAGTGCTTGGTTATTACATACCCGGCATTGATCATATGCTGGATATCATCGCCACGCCCGCCGCGGTTATCGCCGGAACCATTACGACGGCTTCCATGAGCATGGACCTATCGCCTTTTCTGAAATGGACCCTGGCGCTGATTGCCGGCGGCGGCATAGCCGGGCTGGTGCAGGGATCAACCGTCGCCCTGCGCGCGAAATCCTCCGTGACCACCGCGGGAACCGGGAATGTCATCGTCGCTACGCTGGAACTGATCGGGGCGGTCGTCGTTGCCGTCATGGCCATTCTTCTTCCCGTTGTTTGCCTGGCAGTCATCCTGTTATTTATCGCCCTGGTTTTTAAGAAAACCGGTGTATTTCTATTCAGAAAATCCGATAAAACAAATTGACAAAATTACATTACCACCAAACGGCAACGGCTTGATTTTCAGATAGCTGATTTGATGCCTTCCGAAAGGCCTAAACAAAACGGGAGATGCTCCTTCCAGATCAGGAGCACCTCCCATTCGTCTGATTCGCATCCGTTGATTATTTTGCGGGAGCAGGCGCAGGAGCACTTGCGGAAGCCGCTGCGGGGGCACTCGCCGGTGCCGCTTCGGGAACGCTCATCCCCAGAGATTCCATGAGTTTGAGAGCCTTGTCTTTTAACGTGGTGGCCATGCTGACGGCATTGTTGAAATCGCCACCGGCAAAGCTCGTCTGAGCTTTGGCCCATTCGTCCTTGGCCGACGCCAGCGTGGCTTTCGCCTCTTCAAACTTTTCCTTGGTCAGGCTGGCCGGCAGTTTTTTAAGTTTGGAAAGGCCATCAACCTTTCCCTGAATGTCTTCAAACATCTTGGGAAGCCCCTGGCTTATTTCCGTCCATTTCCTGGTCAGTTCTTCCTTTTTAATTTTCGCCGCATCCAGAACTTCCTTGGCCTTGGCGGAAAGAGCAGTCGCTTCTTCCAAAGCGGCCTTGTATTCACCTTTAACAAATTTTTCTTTTACAACGGCAAGTGAATCCTCCAGGGACTTGACTTCGTCCGGAACAATCTTAACGGCTTCAGCTTTGGTGGCATTGACGGCTTCTTCCGCCGCTTTGATCGCGATATCCGCCGCATTTTTTCCACCGGAACATGAAATCAAAAAGAACACACTCACGCATAACGCAACCGCCAAACAAAAAATCTTCTTATTCATAAAAATTCATCCTTTCATATTTTTAAAGTATGGACCTTTCTAAAGTTTTACCGGATATTTTGCATTGCATCGTTATTTTACCGATTTCATTTTTCTCGATTTCTTTTTTGAATGATATGCCCCAGCGTCACCCCCTTTTTTACTTTTTTGCCTTATTAATCATTTTTTCAGGGCCGGTCAACTGAAAAGAATAAGGATTTTTCAGTTGTTGCGGGACAAAGCGGACATCAGACACGCTCATTTCCGTCCGTTGCACAAACCATGATCATGTTTTTTTATAAAATGTTTTGTGAAAACTTTTCCCTTGAGGCCATTCATGGTCTTGACTTTAAGACAGGTTATACGATATGCAGTGACCGGTTTTGTTCATTTTTTCAAAAACAGACTGAGACCGCAGGCCTCAAAAGTTTAAACGAGCATGTACCGTTTGAAGAAATTACTTCTGAAAAGTCTGCCTGCATCATTCAGATTTTATAGAAGAAAATAATCATAACGATAAGGAGTTAATACGATGAAGGATGTTGTAATTGTTTCTGCATGTAGGACAGCGATAGGGACATTCGGAGGAACATTAAAGGGCATGATCGGAGCCCGCATTGCGGCGGTGGTCATGAAGGAGGCCATCAAGCGGGCCGGAATAGAACCCGGTATCATTGATGATGTCCGGTTCGGCTGTTGCATCGAACACCCCAATACCCTGAACACAGCCCGGGTGGCAGCTCTGCTGGCCGGTATTCCGGAAACGGTAACCGCCGTCACCGTCAATCGCGTGTGTATTTCCGGGATGGAAGCCGTACTCAGCGGCGCAGCCATGATTCAGGCCGGGATGGCCGATGTTATTCTGGCCGGCGGTGTCGAACACATGTCGGGCGTGCCTTATGTGAGTTTTGACGCCCGCTGGGGCTGCCGTCTTCAGGATACGGTTTTTGTGGATGCCATGATTCGTGCTTTGCACTGCGGCTCCTATGTCATGCCTTTGTCCGATGACGGTCCCGTCAAATCGGGGCAGCCTTTCGAAAGTTTAAAGGGCAAACCCTATATTATGGGACACACCACGGAATTGATCGCCCAGTTACTGAACATCAGCCGTGAAGAAATGGACGAGGTCGCCCTGCGCAGCCATAACAATGTCGAACGCGCCACCAAGAACGGCGACTTCAGAGAAGAAATCGTACCGATCGAGATTCCGCAGAAAAAAGGCAAGCCGCCCATCATCTTTGACAAGGACGAGCATTTCCGTCCCGGATTAACCATGGATCAATTGAAATCCCTGCCTCCGGCATTCATCCCCAAGGTCGGCAAGGTCACTGCCGGCAACTCTTCAGGTCTGAACGACGGCGCTTCCGCCATGATCATTATGTCGGCGGAAAAAGCGAAGGAATTGGGACTGAAACCGATCGCCAGAATCCGCTCCTGCGGACGAGGCGGCTGTCATCCATCCGTGATGGGCTTAAGTCCGGTTCCGGCCGTAAAAAACCTGCTCAAAAACGATCCGAAACTGAGCCTGGGTGCGTTTGAACTGCTGGAAGTCAACGAAGCGTTTGCCGGCCAGTATCTCGGTTGTGAAAAGGAACTTGGACTAAACCGTGAAATTACCAACATCAACGGCAGCGGCATCGGACTGGGCCATCCGGTCGGCTCCACAGGTTGCCGGATCATCGTTACACTGATTCACGCCATGCAGAAGCACGGCAAGACGCTGGGTCTTGCGACACTCTGCGGCGGCGGCGGCGTTTCCATGGCCACGGCTATCGAAATGTTGTAAGACTAATTGCCCTCAGGGGTTTGGTTTGTTTTCCGTTTCCGGAAGAACATGGCTTACTTTTTGTTCTTCCGGAACAGTTTCTTCTTTTTGCTCTTCAACCTGCTGAATGGATTCACTTGCCTGTTCGGTTGCATCCGGAACATTTTCTCCGGCCTGTTCTTCAGTTTCTTCCTCACTTTCATCCGCTTCGGAGATCATTTCTTCATATTCCGGAATAACAATGCCGCGGCGCACCATGATCTGATAAATCCGTGCCGAACGGTAAGCCACGTATTTTGAAGACCCGTTAGGCTTATATTTGATCGGGTTGGGCAAAACCGACGCCAGCACGGCGGCTTCATGCGGACCAAGCGCAGCGGCGCTCTTTCCGTAATGTTTCCGGGCGGCTGCTTCAATGCCGAAAATCCCGTCACCCCATTCCGCAACATTCAAGTACAACTCCATGATCCTTTTCTTGCTTAAATTACGCTCCATGCGCCACGTCAGAATGGCTTCCTTTAATTTTCGGATAGGACTTTTGGAGGGAGAAAGATATAGATTTTTTGCCAGTTGCTGCGAAATGGTGCTTCCACCGACCTTGAATTTCTTTTTGGCGATGTCTTTCTCCAACGCTTTTTGCATAGCGTCGAAATCAAAGCCTTCATGAGACCAGAACTTATCGTCCTCGGCTATAATCACGGCTTTCATCGCATAAGGCGATATTCTGGTCAGCGGAACCCATATTTTTGTAATGTTCTTTTTGATTCCCTGTCTTTGCCAGACCTTTTCCCTGTATTCCATAAAGGCCGTCTTGGGCGGATGACTTTTCCTTAAAGAGGACACGTTGGGATAAATAAAATAACGCCCCACATCTACAACAAAAAACGTTAGGATTAACAACAAGGTTATCGAAATAATTTTCCAAATCAGCCGCATAACAATCCTTTTAAATTTTTATGGCATGAACATTTATAAACAAACTTAAAATCCGTTCAGGCAGGCACTGCCATAACCGAAAATTAACATAAAATCCAATAATAATTTACCCGGGCCACAACGGATATTTATAACTAAAAATCAAGTAAATTTCATTACTTTCTGTAAAATAGCGCCCGTTTCCCGCAAAATAAATTTGACAGAGGGTGTTTTTTTTAGTAAGTATTTCGCCAATATGTGATTCGTCGTGTATTTTTATACAAAATACGCGGCAGGTGTGCAAAACAACACGTTACAAGTTTTTCGGTTAAAAAAATGATATTAAATCGAAATATGTACACCGTTAATAGGATAATACCCCCCATACAAAAGGAGGCATTTCATTATGAAACGGCAGATTCTCGTATTTTCAGGACTCTTTGTCCTTTTTTTGTTGTTCGGTCTTAGTGTCAACGCTTTTGCAACACATTATAAAGTAAGGAACGGAGACACTCTTTACAGCATTTCTAAAAAATTCAACGTTAGCGTCAATGAAATCAAGCAAGCTAACAATCTTCGAAAATCAACCATTAAAACCAATCAGGTTTTGAAAATCGCCCAGGCAAAAAAAGGAGCAACGAAATCCGTTGCTTCCTCAAAGCATACCTCTTCATATTACATTGTTAAACGAGGTGACACTCTTTCTAAAATCGCGAAAAGGAATCATATTCCGTTAAAGAAATTAATGGCGCTGAACGACAACGTTAATTCCAGGACAATCAGGGCCGGTCAGAAAATTCTTCTGGCTAAATCCACGCCATCACCCCATAAAAAAGCAGGAACTTCCGACAACCAGGCTGACAATATCATTGAAGATACGACGGAAAACGCCGACGTAAATGAAGATACGGATGCAGAGCAGGACTTTGATGCAGAAGAAGGCTTCTTCTCCCATGTTTTCAGTTTCGGGCAGGACGAATTTCTGGGAAAATGGAAAAGCACCAATGAAATGCAAAGGTTGATTAAAAAGGCGACCGGGTTTCTGGGTGCACCTTACAGACTCGGCGGCAATTCCAGAAGAGGAATCGATTGTTCCGCCTTTGTCCAGAAAGTTTACGGCAGTTTTAATGTCAAACTGCCGCGCGTCGCCCGCGATCAATCCAAAGTAGGCGTTGAAGTAGATATTGATGAACTGGTGGAAGGAGATCTGGTCTTTTTTCATACGAATCGCTCTTTCGGACATGTCGGAATTTACATAGGCAACAACGAATTCATCCATGCGTCGTCAAAAAGCAGACGGGTCCGTATTGACAGCATGGATCATCCTTTTTATCAGGAAAGATTTCAGCGGGCCGTCAGGATAAAAGAATTGCCCATGGGAGGCTAAATCATCGGATAATAACGATCGTGATATAATCATTAAAATACCTATGCATGCAAAAACAAAGGGCTTTGTGAAAATATTCCAAAGCCCTTTGTTTTTTATAAGTTCTTACCTTTTGCCAGTTGATTATCGATTCAGTTTATTATATAAGTTCGCGGCCGTAAATGCTTTATTCAGTTTAAAAAAATATAAACGGATCGGCAAATATTCACAATCCGCATGCTGGAGGGTATAAACATCGCAAGATTGTTCAGTTTATACCGTTGATAAAATTAACTTTTCTGTTCAAGGACGGGACAATGGGAAAAAACCTGGTGGAAAAAATTCTGGCGAAACATTTAGTCTCCGGCACCCTCAGCGCCGGTGAAGAAATCGGCATTAGCATTGACCAGACTCTGACTCAGGATGCCACAGGCACTATGGCGTATCTGCAGTTTGAATCCATGAACGTAGCCAGGGTAAAAACGGAGTTGTCCGTCAGTTACGTTGATCACAATACCATTCAGATCGGTTTCGAAAACGCAGACGACCACCTTTATTTACAGAGCGTGGCACAGAAATACGGAATTGTTTTTTCCCGGGCGGGCAACGGCATTTGTCACCAGGTGCATCTGGAACGGTTCGGCAAACCCGGAAAAACCATGATCGGCTCGGACAGCCACACCCCCACCTGCGGAGCGCTGGCGATGATCGCCATCGGCGCAGGTGGTCTGGATGTCGCCCTGGCCATGGCGGGGAAACCCTTTTATCTGATCTGTCCGACGGTTATTAAAATAAACCTGACCGGAAAACTCAAGCCCTGGGTCTCCGCCAAGGACGTCATTCTGAAAGTGCTGGAACTATTTACCACCAAAGGAAACGTCAATACAGTCTTCGAATACGGCGGGAAAGGGGTGGAGTCGTTAACCGTTCCCGAGCGCGCCACCATTGCCAACATGGGCGCCGAATGCGGCGTAACGACATCTGTTTTCCCCAGCGACAAAATGACGCGCCTTTTTCTTCGTTCACAGCGAAGAGAAAAGGATTTCATCGAATTAAAACCGGATAAAGACGCCAAATACGCCAAAGTCGTTAACATTGATTTATCTAAACTTGAACCGTTGACGGCCGGGCCGCACAGCCCGGATAACGTCAGCACGGTCAGAAAGATGAAGAAAATTGATGTGAACCAGGTTTGCCTGGGAAGTTGCACCAATTCTTCCTATAAGGATCTGGCTACGGTGGCCAGGATATTAAAGGGCAGGACGGTTCACCCCGGAATAAGTTTTATTCTGGCGCCGGGTTCAAGGCAGGTGCTGAAAGAATTGTCGAAAAACGGCTACTTGACCGATCTGATCTCCTCCGGAGCACGATTGATGGAAAACGCCTGCGGTTTCTGCATCGGCAACAGCCAGAGTCCTCAATCAGCCGCCGTATCGCTGCGCACCTCCAACCGCAATTTTCTGGGACGGTCCGGGACCATGGATGCCAATGTTTATCTGGTCAGTCCGGAAACAGCCGCGGCGGCGGTTATTACCGGTAAATTTACCGATCCACGCGATTTGAAAATGCGTTATCCCCGAATCACCCTTCCGAAAAAATTTACTATCGACGATTCGATGATAATGCGGCCGGACAAAAAAAAGAAGGACGTCGAAGTTATCCGCGGTCCGAATATCGGCATCTTGCCCCGCAGTCCGGAACTGGCCGATACCCTGCACGGACCGGTCACCATTAAGGTCGGCGATAAGATTACCACAGACCACATTATTCCGGCCGGTGCGCGGATGAAATACCGTTCCAATATTCCAAAATATTCCGAATTTGTATTTGAAAATGTCGATCCGACATTCGCCAAACGCGCCATGTCCATCAGACAGGACGGAAAACAAAATATGATCGTGGCCGGTCATTCCTACGGACAGGGTTCTTCCCGGGAACATGCCGCCCTGTGTCCGATGTACCTGGGCGTCCGCGCGGTGATCGCCAAGTCCTTCGAGAGAATTCACGCGGCCAACCTGATCAACTTCGGCATATTGCCCTTAACATTCTGCACGGAAAGCGATTACGATTATATTGACCAGGAAGATTTGCTGGAAATTACCGAAACAAAAAGAATAATCGCCGAAAATGGAAAGTTTATGATGAGAAACAAGACCAAAGGCACCGCGTTTTATGTCATCTGCACTTTGTCCGAGAGACAGAAGCAGATCATTCTGGCCGGAGGGGCACTCAACATCAGCAACACAAAATAACCGAAAAAGGAAATGTTCAGTTTTTTATGACAGAAAAAATTAAAGTTAAAACGACTGTCGTCGAAATGGACGGCGATGAAATGACGCGGGTCATGTGGCGAATGGTAAAGGATAAACTCCTCCTCCCCTATCTGGATATGACTATCGATTATTACGATCTGCACGTCAAACATCGCGATGACACGGATGATAAAGTAACCGTGGATTCAGCCAAGGCGATCATGAAATACGGCGTCGGAATCAAGTGCGCCACCATTACGCCCAATGAAGACCGGGTTAAAGAATACAATCTCAAAAAAGCCTGGAAAAGCCCGAACGGCACCATCCGCGCCATGCTCGACGGCACGGTTTTCCGGAAACCCATTTTGGTCAATAATATCAAGCCGAATGTTTCCTCCTGGAAGAAACCGATCATTATCGGCCGTCACGCTTACGGCGATGTTTACAGCAATGCGGAATTTGCCGTTCCCGCGGAAGGGAAGCTTGAACTGGTTTATACGCCTCAGGATGGCAGCAAGACCATCAGCGTGCCGGTTTTTAATTTCCCCGGCAAAGGAATTGCGCAGGTTAATTATAATCTGGAGCAATCCATATTGAGCTTTGCCCGGGCGTGTTTTGCTTATGCTTTGAGCGAAAAAATTGATTTATGGTTTTCAACGAAGGATACGATTTCAAAAATATACGACGCCGGCTTCCGCGAAATCTTCCAGCGGGAATTTGAAAAGAACTGGCAGGGAAAATTCCATGAGGCGGGCATCGAATATTTCTTCACGCTGATCGACGATGCCGTTGCGCGGATTATGAAAAGTGAAGGGGGTATGCTCTGGGCGCTTAAAAATTACGACGGCGATGTCATGTCGGACATGGTCGCTTCCGCCTGCGGCTCTCTCGCCATGATGACATCCGTGCTGGTTTCACCCAACGGCTGGTTCGAATACGAAGCCGCCCACGGCACCGTACAGAAGCATTATTACAAACATCTCAAAGGCGAAGAAACGTCCAGCAATTCGATGGCGCTTATCTTCGCCTGGACCGGCGGTCTTCGCAAGCGCGGTGAAATGGACGGCACACCCAAAGTCGTGAGGTTTGCCGACACGTTGGAGGAAGCGGCCATTGCCACGGTTGAGCATGGAATCATGACCGGTGATCTGCTCGCGCTGGCCGAGAAAAAAGCTTCCAATAAAAAAGTCAACACCGAAGGATTCATCGACGCCATTGCCGCGACGTTACACGAAAAGCTTCGATAATGCGTTACACTGAAAATCAACTTCCCAATCTGCTTGATTTCACACTGGAGGAAACGGAAGCCTTCATTTCCTCGCTGGGGAAAGAAAAATTCCGCGCCCGTCAGATCAGGAAATGTATTTACCAGACAGGCGCCGTTTCTTTTGACAAAATGACCACTCTTTCCCGCGATTTCCGCAGTCGGCTTTCGGAAATATCACGCATCCACCGTCCGCAAATGATCAAAGTTCAGGAAGCCCGCGACGGAACAAAAAAAGCCCTGCTGCGTCTGGAGGACGGACTTTTTATCGAGACGGTGCTCATTCCGGGTAAGAATAACTGGACCATCTGCCTATCCACGCAGGCCGGCTGCGCCATGGATTGCCGGTTCTGCCTGACGGCTCGCCAGGGTTTCAAAAGAAATCTGCACCCGTCGGAAATCGTCGGCCAGCTGTTGACTCTGAAATATGATCTGCCCCAATGTCCTGAAATCAAGAACATCGTGATGATGGGCATGGGCGAACCGCTGGCCAATTATGAGAATGTCGTCAAGGCAATAAAAAATCTCATCTGTGATTTCGGCATGGGTTTTTCCAACCGCAAAGTAACCGTTTCCACCTGTGGACTGGCTCCGCAAATCATCCGCCTGGGCCAGGATATATGCATCAATCTTGCCGTATCACTCAACGCTCATGACAATGAAACCAGAAGC
>Ga0116174_10004822_pt1 | contig 10530 bp, 11 predicted proteins | sample AD_UKC087_MetaG_FD_89801 | JGI IMG/M metagenome (GOLD analysis project Ga0116174, IMG submission 89801) | Active sludge microbial communities of municipal wastewater-treating anaerobic digesters from USA - AD_UKC087_MetaG | ecosystem: Engineered > Bioreactor > Anaerobic > Digestate | place: USA...
ATTCGCTCGGATGCCTCTCTTTATGATGATGCCGCGCCGATACGCTCTCTCGAGGCCGGAAAAGTCATTATGAACCGGGCTCCCCGGCCGGGGGTCGATTCGACCCTTATGTCGGCGTTGTGCTCGCGCAGGATCCTGCTGCTTATCGAAAGGCCGATACCGGTGCCGCTCGCCCGGCGCTTGGTCGTGAAGAACGGCGACCATATCTTCTTGACAATGTCTTCCGGGATTCCCGTCCCGTTATCCTCCACGAGCAGCCGGACCCCGTCTTCGGTCTGTTCCGTGGCTATGGTGATCCTTCCCGTGTAGCCGTTTTCCGCCGTCTTCTGGCGCTCCATGATCGCGTCTCTCGCGTTGAGGAGCAGGTTGATTATGAGCTGCTCTATGCTGATCCTGTCACCGTGCACCCTCGCGATATTCTCGTTGAGGACCAGGATGATGTCCACGCTGTACTTCTTGAACTGGAGATTCACGAGATCGATGGCGTCAAGCGCCACGCGGTTGAGGTCGATCAGCCGCATGTTCATGCCGCTTCGCCGGGAAAAATTCCGTATATGGTCAATGATCGAGGCGGACTTGTCCACGAGCGTGCATATCTTCATCAGCTCGGCCGCCGCCTCGAGATTGTCGAACTCGTCGTAATTGATATCGTCCATCATGTTCTGGGCGATCGCCTTGATGCCAGTCAGAGGCTGGGCCAGTTCGTGCGCGATTCCGGTGGTGACCTCGGCCAGGCTGGCGTGGCGTGAGATCTGGAGAAGCTCGTTATCGCGCTCCTGCACCAGCGCCTTGAGCCGCTCCACCTTCTGCCTGAGGCGGGTGTTGTTGTGGATGAGCCGCCGGTTGAGTTCGCGCGACTCCCTGAAGTGAACGGCGATGCGGTTTATCCGCGCGTGATAGCTGTAGAGGAAGAGGAGGGACGTTATGGCGTGGAGCGCTCCGGCACCGGCCGCGTAATACATGGAAGCCCCGGACCACGCCGACAGCGCGCAGGCGGCAATGGCCGCGACGAGAGTGATCTGCAGCACAAGGTAGATCCCGGTCGAAGCGAAGACACTTTTGAAAAAAAGACGGGCCGCCCAGGCGTAAAAAATGACAAACGTGATGGAAGCGATAAGCGTCGCGCGTGCGTCGAAGACCACAACCAGGATCATAAAGACCGGCGAAACCGCCACGAGCGCGCCCGGCCGCGATTTAGTTCTCGTCCTGATATAGTTGGCGGTCATCCGCGCGTAGGCCGCCGGGAAAAGAGATACGCCGGCGAGCGATGCATACGCGATCCATCGCGGCGGTTCGGTTCCCTCCAGGCGAAGGTATTCCGGAAACAGTATGAGAAGGGTTGTGAGCGAGGCGGTCAGGAATTCGATCGAGGTCCTGCGCCTGACGAAAAACAGCATCGCGATGAATTCGAACAGGATCGCGAAAAGGAGAAAGGCGACGATGATCTTGACCGGGCTCATGGCTGGGCGTTTATCCGGCGTCTTGTTGTTTGACATTTGCGGAGACGGTTTGCATTATGTCAATAGCTTTTACCGGATCGCCGGCGATGACGCCGAAAGGCCGGATCCGGATACGGGCGATCCGCCGGCGCGGCATCGCCCCGATACGGTGTCGGCCGCGCACCGTGATCATGCCCCGGCATTTCATCGCCGCTCCGGGGAGGCGGACTGTCCGGCGGATAACGCATGAACGACGAAGACGAAAAAAAGCGACGCTACCTTCTGCTCTTCGGGCTTTCCGGGGACTTCGACGCCGAAGAACTGCGGTCGGCGTATCGCGCGCTCGCCAAGTTAAACCATCCCGACGTGGCCTCCGACGCGGGGGCGGGGATGCGTATGGTCATCATAAACGAGGGATATCGCTTCCTCAGGGAGGCCGGGGAGGGCTTTCAGCTCCCCGCGGAACGAGGTGAAAAGGACGAGGACCCCTGCTACGAGCAGTACCGGCGCGCCTTCCGTTCGATGGCCTCGGCATTCGACGAGTATTTCGGCGAGGGCGGGCGCAAGGGACGCGTCGGCGATCTGGAGGCCCTGCGCGGGCGGCTTCGGGAAGCCAAGACCCAGTTCGCGGTGCTGGTGGACGAAATGGACTACAACCCGTATGTCGACGACGCCATCGACCGCATCGCCAGCATTAATAAATGGCTGGAATGAAAGAAAGTAGTTGAAAAAAATGTCCGGCCGGCCCAGTCTAGCATGAGAAGCGGTCGTATCAGGCGCCTGTAGCTCAGTGGATAGAGCAATGGCCTCCGGAGCCATGTGTCGCACGTTCAACTCGTGTCAGGCGCACGTCCACGGGGACGCGGGAAACCGCGTCCCTATCTTTGCGTGCCGGCGGCGCGCTCGAGCTCCCGCTTGCGTTCCCGGACCCTGGCCAGATGGCCGTTGATGATCCTTCCGTAGTCCAGCTCGCCGCGCACGATCGAATAGCGCTCGGATTCGATAAATCCCATGTCGGTGGTCAGCCGGTATTCGCTGGCGCGCTCCGCGTAACGCCGCGCCTCCTCCCAGTACGGAAGGGCCCTGCCGTACATGTCTTCGGCGATATCCAGGCTCTCCCCGATCTCCCTGGCGAAGTCGAGGTTGTGAAAGTAGATCCTGCGCTTGTCATAGCGGGCGGCGATCTTCATGTGGTCGCGCATGATGAGCATGTTGATGTGCATGAACATCAGGTTGCGGTATTTCGAGTATTCCTCCTCGCTCTCGATCTTGATCAGCGCTTCCGAGGGATGGCGGAATTTGCATCCAAGGGCGATCTTCATCCGCTCGATGTTCTTGCGAAGCGAATTCTCGTTGTAATACTGTTTCATGCCGTAGAGCAGGTAGAAGTCCTCGAGATAGTGGGGTACCGTTTTGAAATGGAGGCGTGATTTCGGAATGTAGTCCGAAAACGGCACGTACCGGTCCTTCTCTTCCTTGAAGTACTGATACTGATAGTCCTCCGTCCACGCGGGGTCCGCCCACAGTGCCAGCAGGAGTGTAAGGGTCGCGAGAAGCGCGTTTTTTACCGTAAAGTTCCTCATGTGCGTGTTTCCGGCTGCCGCGGAGCGGCCCCTTCTCGTACGCACGGGGCCTTTCGGTTTCAAGTATCGGCAGAAAGGGTCCGGAAGTGAAGGACGGTTCAGCCCAGATGCTCGACGACGATCCTCACCCCGATGGCGATGAGGATGACGCCGCCCATCCTCATCACGCGCCTCCCCAGGAGCTCCCCTGCCTTCTTGCCGAGCGCGATCCCGGTGATCGAGAACAGGGCGCAGACCACACCGATCACCACGCTCGGAAACAGGATCGGTTTGCCCAGCACTCCGATGCCGAGCCCCACCGCCAGCGCGTCGATACTGGTGGCCACGGAGAGCAGCACAAGCGTCCACCCGCGCGAGGGGTCGGCGGCGGGCGCGTCGGAATCGGCGGTCGAGAAGGAGTCCCGGATCATCTTGACTCCGATGGCGGAGAGCAGCGCCATCGCCACCCAGTGGTCGTAATCGCGGATAAGTCTCTCGACGAACACGCCGCCGCAGTAGCCGATAACGGGCATGAGAAACTGGAAGAGACCGAAATGAAAGGCCAGCCGGAAATAATGTCTCGGGGTGGGACGGTCGATCACCATGCCGGCCGCGATCGAAACGGAAAAGGCGTCCATGGCGAGGGCCACGGAGATTCCAATTATGCTTGCAAGGTCCATGCCGGTCTCCGGTTGGAATGGATATCGATCAGGCCGCGTCTTCCGTAAAGAAGAGCTCCATGTAGCGCTTGAGCGACAGGGCGTATTCCAGTTTGATGGTTGTTTCCACGGCCCACGTGGAGCTTGAGTAGCGCTCGAGCGCGTCCCTGAAGTGATATATGGCCTTCAGCAGCATTGCTCCGCTGACGTCCCGCTTGATGAATCCCCGGTTGTGCCGGTCGTAGAAGAGCTCGCGGTGCGCCAGATGGAGAGCGTCGTCGCCCTTCTTGTAGAGCCTGAAGGCCTCAACGTCGACGAGATTGGCGTAGGTGTCCGGGATGTTAAGGCACTCCGATGCCCGATAGAAATTGAAGACCATCTCCGAGAACACGGCGAAGTGGTCCAGGAGTTCCCGGTCGGTTGTCAGGCCGGCGAGCCTGCGTATGGCGTGATAATTCCTTCGCAGAATGTTCGTCACGTCCCTGAAGATGCCGCGGTTGATGGGGTTCTCCCTGCGCGCCAGGTTATGAAGGTTGTACTGAAAATAACGGTACAGCGCGTCCTTGGCCGCCTCGCGGTGCCGGACGAACTGGCGGATGAGCAGGTCGTCCTTCAGCTCTTCGCGCGGGTCGGGTCCCTGCGGGCGTCGGGCCTCCGCGTCCCCGCGCTCTTCAGTCGAGGCGGATTCGCTTTCCTCGGCCTTCGTGTTTCGGAAACGGTGCCCTTTCAGGCTCGTGTACGCGTCGTTCAGCGAGGCCATGGCCCGGGTGGCCCATTCCACCCGGTGAGGATTCCTGTCGGGATGGAACTTGAGGGCGAGCCGCTTGTACGATTTCGCCAGTTCCTCGTCGGTGGCCGTCTCCGGGATTTCAAGCAGCCTGTAACACGCCTGTATGTCCATCTCCTGCCTTACCGGGTCCCGATAGATTCGCATGCTCCGCCGCCCATTGCCCATGCGGGACAAGGGAGCGCGGGCGCGCGACGGCCCCCGGAGGCTAATAAATTACCGGCGGCCGTTCAAGAGATTTTTATGACTAGCGAACCATTTTTTCGATGAAATCGAAGGAGTATTCCCTCTTGATGTGATGACGGCGCAGGCAGTAGTTGTCGCGCGTCAGTACATTGGATCCGTAGTCGGTGGAGAACACGCGTTCGTATCCGGCGAGCATGCACAGGCGTATGAGCGGGATGTTGTAACGGCCGTAGGGAAAGGCGAAATACCGTATTTCCTTTCCCAGGTATTTTTCGAGTATTCTCTTCGAAAGATAGATCTCTTCGAAAAGCCGCCTTCTCGATTCGGGCGTATTCCTGGCGTGGAGCCGGACCAGGTCCGCGTGGCTGATGCTGTGACTCTCCACGGTAACGCCGCCGGCGTCAAGCTCGCGCAGACGGCCCCATGTGATGCTCTTCTCGGCACGCGCGTAAACGTTATCGGTGTAGACGAAGAGCGTTATGGGATAAGCGAACTCCCTGCTGAGCGGTAATAGCTTTGTGTACATCGACAGAAATCCGTCGTCGAAACTGATGGCAATGGTCCGGCTTTCAAGCGCGGAGGCGCCTCCCAGCCTCTCGACGAAATCGGCAAGGCCCATCACCCGTATGCCCGAGTCCCGAAGCAGCGCGAAATGCCCGCGAAGAACATCGAGATCGACCGAAAACGGGCCCCTGCCGTCGATGTTGTGGTAGAGAAGTATTGGTACCGAATTGAGCCGCCCGGTTTCCTCTTCCCGCAGGTAGTGCCATCCAGCGGTGCCCCGCACCGGCTCCCGGAACGCCGATGCGCGCCAGAAAAGCAGGAGATATGCCGCGGCCCCTGTTATGAGGAAAATGGCGGCGAGTATGGGCAGATTGTTCCTGTAGATGTATTTCATCCGAATCTCCGGGCGAGGGCTGCCGCGCACACCCGCATTACTATCTATCGTACGGAATTATCAAAATCAACCTTAAAATACCGTGCGTGCGGCATAAAGAATTCTTGACACGGGTCGTCTGGTGGAGTACTCCACTTGCAGCACTACCATCCGGGAGAAATCATCGGTCATGATCAAATTCACCAAAATGCAGGGAATCGGAAACGATTATATATACATCGACGCGCGCTCAACGGCCCCGAAACATCCCGAAAAGCTTTCTGTTGTAATGAGCGACCGGCATTTCGGCGTCGGATCGGACGGGCTCATTCTCATCCTCAAATCCGATACGGCCGATTTCAGGATGAGGATGTTCAACTCCGACGGCAGCGAGGCCGAGATGTGCGGGAATGGCATTCGCTGTTTCGCGAAATACGTGTACGATCACGGGCTGGCGAAAAACAAACTGATTTCGGTCGAAACACTCGCCGGCGTCAAGCACCTCGATCTGCATGTCAGGAACAGGAAAGTGGAGAGCGTCCGTGTCGATATGGGCGAGCCCATCCTCCAGCGCGAGCGCATCCCCATGACCGGAAGCCCCGGAATGGTCATCAACGAGTCGCTTTCTCTCGGTGACGGCGTGCGTTTCGAGATTACCGCCGTGTCGATGGGGAACCCGCACGCCGTCATTTACGTGGAGGACGTTAAAAACTTTCCCGTCGAAAAATACGGGACCATGATCGAAAACCACGACCTTTTTCCCAATCGCACCAACGTCGAATTCGTACAGATACTCAACGAGGAGGAGGTCATTCAGCGAACGTGGGAGCGCGGCTCGGGCGAAACTCTGGCGTGCGGCACCGGCGCCTCGGCGGTAACGGTGGCCGGAGTGCTTACAAAACGCACCGCGCGGTCAATACTGGTCCATCTTAACGGGGGAGATCTGCGCACCGAGTGGAGGGAGGACGACAACCACGTCTTTCTTACCGGTCCCGCAGTCGAGGTTTTCCAGGGGACATGGCCCGACTAGACCTCAATTCGGGCCGGCGGCGACCTCCCACAACCGTTTGAGTGGCACACCCCTCTCGAGCACCACGACCCGCCTAATTGACGGTATGTTTTCGGTGATACTCTTCTCGAGCGCCGCGCGGAAATTATCCTCGGAGCCTGGGATTACCGGGGTGTCGTCCCTCAGTACGGCGAGCCCGGCGTCGATGTAGCAGGTATCGCCCTTCAACCAGATCGCACGCACCTGCATATCGACCGGCACCGCGCCCGAGGTATTCTCGTAGATTGAACCCCTGGAAACCATCCGGAAGATAAGAGCGACGAACCGCTCCTTTTCCTCGGGTACTTCCATCTTCCTCGATTCCTTGATGAGGCTTTTGCCGTCGTTGGCGGGAATGTAGATTTCCCTTCGTTCGCGCAGGTCGAGCTTCGGCAGGGCGGGAAATATATCGAAAATGTTCTTTTCGGCGTGATAGCAGAAGACCAGATAGTCGAAGATGAGCAGAAGCGAAACCGCGAGTACCAGAAAGCGCTTTTTACGCACGCGGTCGCCGTCCAGAATCTTTTTGTACGCGAGCGCCCTCGCGTAGAGAGCGGAAACCGTTTCCCTCGTTTCGGCTGTGCGCGCCTTTATGCGGTTCAGGAATTCTTTCATTGGGTACAACACCGGGCCTGTCAAAGCTCGAAGCAGGGTAGACGGCCCGGCCGGACGATGTCACTAATTTTTTATCATGTGTTCGTATTTTTTTATGAAGGATATCACCCCGTTTCCGATGCCGCGGGCGATTTTCTCCTGGTAGGCGGCCTTTCGTAATCGCTGCGCCTCGCGCTGGTGGGTGATATAGCCTATTTCCGCGAGCGCGGCGGGCATGAGCGAACCGCGAAGCACGAAAAAGTCGGCCTTCTTCACTCCGCGCGATTTGAACTCGGTAACCGCATTGTCCATCCCGGACTGGATGCATTCCGCGAGGAGGGCGCTCTCCCTCTGGATCTGCGCGGTAAGCATGAACGCCTCCATGTGCTCAATGTCGTCATAGTTTTTGCGGTGAGATTTTTCCTCAAGGACCACGACGTTGTTTTCGAGCGCCGCGGTGGCGCGCGCATCTTCATTGGAAGCGTTCGGGGAGAGGTAGTAGGTCTCGAAACCCGATATGCGTGGGGAGATGGAGGCGTTCACATGGATGCTCACGAAAACACCGTTCTCGTTTTCGCGCAGATGCCCGTTCGCTATTCTGGTCCTGGTGGAGAGCTCTATGAATGTGTCTGAGTTTCGGGTAAGAACAATCCGGACCCCTTTCAGGTTCGCCTTCAGGTGGCTTTCGAGCCGCCTGGCCACGCTCAAGGTTATCGTCTTCTCGTGAAGGCCGCCCCGGCCTATCGCTCCCGGATCTTTTCCGCCGTGTCCGGCGTCTATGATGATGAAGCCGATCCTGTCGCGCACGGGGGGCTTCTCTTCCTTGCCGCTGGCGGGCGGCTTTTCTCGGGCGATCGGCCCCGCGCGTTCGGCTTTGGCGGCCGCGATAACGATCAGGCGGTCCTTCCGTGCAATGGTATGGTCGGGGTAGAACTCGCGGAGCAGGTCTTCGGCGAACTCGACGGGGAAGAGCACGTCGCCCTTACTGCGGAGTACCGGGCGGGAGTATTTTTTCAGCGTTCCATTGAAGAGCGCGGCGGAAAGGCCTACCTGGTATACCGCGGTTCTGGTGCCCCGGTAGAACCTGCCGCGCTGGGTGATGATGTCGAAGGAGTTGTCCAGTCCGCTCAGGCGGTTCAGGTCGGAGAGGGCGACACGCTCGGTGCCGTCAACGCTTACGATGGGCAGCGCCCCGTTGTCGGCGAGGGCGAGGGAAAAAGAAAAAATAAAAACAAGGGCTAGCGCGAACCGGTATTTACCGCTCTTTTCCAAAATAGATCCTTGAGTAAATCTTCCAGTAGGCGAGCGAGGACAGTATAAGAAATACGAGTACGGCCGCGAGCGAAAGCGTCTGCAGGGACACTCCGAGGACCAGAATTCCGGGCTCGAGGATGAACACGAGCCCGCAGAGGGCCATGAAGCCCACCATGACTTTGCCGTAAATATTGGGACGGACCTGTATGTCCCTTCGGGAGAAGAGCAGGGTCCCCCCGATTACGGCGTACAGGTCGCGGGCCAGGATGACCGCGAGCATCCACGCGGGAAAGCCCTTGTAGACGCACAGCGCCACGGCGAGGGTTAGCGCGGATATCTTATCGGCGAGCGGGTCGATAAACTGACCGAGTCGCGATACCTGGTTGAGAGTTCGGGCGAGATACCCGTCGAAAAAATCAGTAGCCGCCAGAAAGACGAGCAGCGCGATGCTGTAATACCGGTATTCGTGTATGCCGTTGACTTTTTCGAGATGAAAGGCGATGGCGATGAATGGAACCAGAAGTATCCGCGTAAGGGAGAGGAAGTTGGAGATGGTAAAAATCCTGCCGGAAAAAAGCTCTCGTATTCTCATCGTTCCCTGTTCCACCGGCGGGTCGTTTCGGGTCGTACGGCCCGTTGCCGGCCCGCCCTGTGTCGCTCCTCCAGTGGGCGCTGTGCAACTATTTATAGGTGAAAGACATTCAGTCAAGAGAATTTCCCGTCCCGATTAATAATGCTTGACGAATACCGGAGGCTTATTTTTCATACTCCCTTGATCACGCGCCGTATGTCTATTCCCGAACGCCTCGGACGTTTATGCGGCACGCGCCAATTTATATCGCGAGACGGCAATGCAGGACAACCCTCAATCCAGAAGCACAAGCGACAAGGCCCGTTTCGATTTTACGTACTTCAGGCCGGTCGGCAGGATAGCGCTCATTTTTTTCGTGGGGCTCTCATTCTACCTGTTCGTGTCGACCATCACACTTCTCCTGCTCACCAAGCCCGATCGCGAGGTGAAGGTGCCCGATGTTGTCGGGAAACAGTTCGTCGACGTGTGCAACGGGCTCGTCCGCAAGGGCTTGAAGCCGGAGGTGCGGTTTCAGGATGTCTATGATATAACCAGCGGAACCATATTGAACCAGTATCCGGAAGGCGGGGAGATAGTGTATGAGGGCGGCGCGCTGAAGCTTCTTGTCAGCAGAAGCGCACTCTATGTCGATGTGCCCAACCTCACCGGTATAGAACTCCCGTTCGCCGTCAACAAGCTCCGGAACCTGCACAGTCATAACCGCTCGGTCTCGCTGGCTATCGGCGCGACAACCTACATTCCATCCGATAAAACCGCGGAGAACATCGTCCTGGACCAGAGTCCGAAGGCGGGCGAAAAGGTCACCCCCGACCGTCGCGTGAACATCCTCGTATCGGCGGGAAAAATCGAAGGGGACATGCTCATGCCCGACGTCACCGGGCAGTCCATCGATCTCTGCCTGGACCTTCTGCTCTCCAAGGGGCTTTCGGTCGAGGAGGAGGTCGTGGAGACGGGGCTTCCCGAGCGCAGCGGCCAGGTGGAAAGCCAGAAGCCTGAGAAGGAGGCCGCTATACAGCGGGGCGACGCCGTCCGCCTGAAGGTGTCATACTACAAGCCGAGGGAGCAACTGTACCGGGCGTACGAGCGCGTTCAGTACGATGTCTCGAAAAGTGACGATCCGGGTCTGTACGAAGCCTATGTCGAGGATGACAGTCCGCGGCGGATCGCGTATTCGAGGGTGATGAAGCCCGGCCAGAAAATAGATTTCGTGTTCCATCGTAACGGGAACGCGCGAGTGTATATCGTGTTCAATAAAAAGAATGTTAAAACGCTGCGGTTCAATGCCGACGAATTCTGACACCGGAATTATGCTGTCCCCTTCCATTATCGCGTCGGATCTCTCGACGATGGGAAGGGACGTTTCGGCCTTCGATCCCTCGGCCTTCGATCTGCTTCACATCGACGTGATGGACGGTAATTTTGTTCCCAATCTCACGTTCGGGCCCGGATATATCAGGGCGCTGGGATCCCATACCACCATTCCGCTCGACATACACCTGATGATCGAGCGCCCGGAACTGTCGGTGGAAAGG
>Ga0116174_10004828_pt1 | contig 10521 bp, 5 predicted proteins | sample AD_UKC087_MetaG_FD_89801 | JGI IMG/M metagenome (GOLD analysis project Ga0116174, IMG submission 89801) | Active sludge microbial communities of municipal wastewater-treating anaerobic digesters from USA - AD_UKC087_MetaG | ecosystem: Engineered > Bioreactor > Anaerobic > Digestate | place: USA...
CTACGAAGTGCAGCGATTTCCATTGGAAGGGGACCAGGAAAGGCAAGGTGAAGTGGTTTTGCTGCGGGATACGAGCTGGCTGCAACAGCTTAACAATCAGAAGAACGAATTTGTCAGCAACATCAGTCACGATCTGCGCGCGCCGCTTTGGCTGATGAAGGGTCACACCAAATTACTTTCGAATATCGGAAAATTGAGCCCTGAGCAGAGAAAGTACGTCGACAAGATCGATGCAGGGATCGACACGATGACGAGGCTGGTTGATAAGGTATTGAATCTGGAGAGGTTGGATGGCGATGGATTGTTGGTCTACACCACATTCAGCATCCAGGAAACCATCGATGACACGATCAAACTTCTGGGCATTCAGGCGCAGCAGAAGAAGATCAGCCTGAACGTGGATTACGGCGGGTTAAAGTCGCCCAATATCTCTGCTGACCAGGTGATGGTCCAGCAAGCGCTTTACAACCTGATTGAGAACGCGATCAGGTTCAGTCCGCGGGGGGAAAGCGTATTGATCAGCGCTGAACGTGATTCGAGCTGGATGCATATCGCCATCAAAGACAATGGCAAGGGGATCGCACCGTTGGATCAACCCAAACTGTTTACCCGCTTTTTCCACGTGGATGATGATCTGGCATTTGAGAATCGCGGGCAAGGGTTAGGGTTGGCGATTGTAAAATCAGTGGCGGATAAGCACGGAGGAAATGTGAGTGTGAAGAGCACCCTGGGTGAGGGAAGCACCTTCTATTTGGATCTGCCGCTTCACAAAATCGAAGTCAAAAAAACTTGACAAATAAGCAGGTTTGTTACTATAATAATCATTTGCGTGAATTGTATTGGAACGACAACTAAGAAACACTGGAACTTTATGTCCAGCGGTTTTTTGCGTATTAATGCCCTCGTCAACTTCAGGAGGTATGAGTGGAAACAACTAGTATGAAAGCCCTTCGGATCAATCTTGCGTCGCCAGAAGTTATAAAAAGCTGGTCATATGGAGAAGTTCTAAAACCTGAAACCATCAACTACAGGCGTTTACGGCCGGAAAAAGACGGCTTGTTCTGCGAAGCGATCTTTGGCCCGACGAGGGACTGGCAGTGCTACTGTGGTAAATATAAAAATCCGCGCTATAAAGGGATCGTCTGTGATAAATGCGGTGTGGAAGTTACGCGATCATCCGTCCGCCGGGAACGGATGGGGCATATTGAATTAGCCGCCCCGGTGGCGCATATCTGGTATACACGGCGAATTCCTTCATATCTTGGCTTACTTTTGGACATTTCCCGCCGTAACCTGGATCGTGTATTGTATTTTGCCCAATACATCATCACTTATGTTGATGATGATGGCCGCCAGAAAGCGCTTAAACGCCTGGAAGATGAGATCAGTCTTTCCGAACGGGAATTGATAGCCAAAGTAAACGGCGAAATCGCTGAAACAAAAAAGCAGCGCGACCGTGAGCTGAAAGACCTTGACGCACAAATCGAACAGATCAACCGGGAATATGACGAAAAGGTTGCCAGTTTGTTTGAACCTGTCATCGAGCAGGGTCAGAACCTTGAACGGGAATTACGGGAAAAGATCGGGAAGGTGATCCGCAAGGCAATCAGCTTTGAATTGGATGGCGGCAGTCAGACTATCATCGAAGCAGGCGAAGAGGTAACCGCCAAGCACATCTCCCGCGTGCAGAAGGTCGTGAAGGAAAGGATGGAAGTCCTTGAAGCCGATCTTAAAAAAGAACGTGCTGAAAAAACAGAACAGTATAAGATCACAAAAGAGGAGATCAGGGCAAAAGCTGAATTGGTCATGGAAGACCTGCGGAGTCAACTGGATGACCCGGACGCGGTTGCCAAAACTCAAAATGCCCAGCATAGGGATGAGCTATATGAATTGCAACCTTTCACATTCCTTAGCGAAGCCCGCTGCCGTGAATTGAAATCCCGATGGGGCAACATATTCAAAGCCGACATGGGTGCGGAAGCATTTTATGACATCCTTCGCCGCCTCGACCTGGATGCCCTTTCTGAACGTCTCTGGCAGGAAGCCCGCACCACCAAAAGCAAACAGAAACGCAAGAAAGCGACCAGCCGTCTGAAGGTTGTTGAGGCTTTCCGCCGCTCGACCAACAAACCTGAGTGGATGATTCTGACCGTATTGCCAGTCATTCCTCCGGATTTGCGACCGATGGTTCAATTGGATGGCGGGCGTTTTGCCACTTCAGACCTGAACGATCTCTATCGCCGTGTTATCAACCGCAACAATCGCCTGAAGCGTCTGCTCGAGCTCGGCGCACCGGATGTCATCGTTCGTAACGAAAAGCGCATGCTTCAGGAAGCCGTCGACTCACTGATCGATAACTCTCAGCGCGGTCGTATGCTTTCACGCCGCGGTCGCCGCGAACTGCGCTCACTTTCCGACATGCTGAAAGGCAAGAAAGGCCGCTTCCGCCGTAACCTGTTAGGTAAACGAGTGGATTATTCCGGTCGATCCGTAATCGTGGTTGGACCTCACTTAAAACTGAACCAATGCGGCTTGCCAAAATCGATGGCATTGGAACTCTTCCGACCCTTCGTTATCGCTGGATTGGACAAACATGGCTACACCTCCAATATCAAGGGCGCAAAACGCTACATTGAGCGCAACCGGCCAGAGGTTTGGGAAGTGCTGGAAGAAGTGATCAAGGATCGGCCTGTACTCTTAAACCGCGCGCCAACCCTGCACCGCCTTGGCATCCAGGCTTTTGAACCAGTACTTATCGAAGGCAGTGCCATTCAACTTCATCCGCTGGTGACCACCGCTTTCAACGCTGACTTTGACGGCGATCAGATGGCTGTGCATGTGCCTCTTTCAAGCAAAGCAGTGGCGGAGGCCCGTGAACTGATGCTGGCAAGCAAGAACTTGCTTAAGCCAGCCAGCGGCGAGCCTATCATCAGCCCAGGAAAGGATATGGTTCTGGGTGTTTACTATCTGACCAAGGATCAGAATACCCCGCTAAAGGGTGATGGACGCGTTTTTGGCGATATCGACGAGGTCCTGCTGGCTTACCAGCTTAAGCAGGTGCAGGTGCATACCAGGATCAAATTGCGGGTCGAGACGATCTTCAATGATCAAAATGAACGGCTGAAGCAGCCTGAGATCCGCATTATCGATACGACCGTTGGTCGGGCGATCTTCAATGACATTCTGCCAGAATCGATGCGTTTCACCAATATCCCGCTCGACAAAGGCGGCATACGCGACCTGATCGCAGATATCTATGATCTGGATGGTCAGGAAGTGACCACACAGGTAGCGGACAATATTAAGGATATCGGCTTCCGCTATGCCTCTCAATCCGGCTCAACGCTGGCTGTCGCAGATATTACCGTTCCGCCAGAAAAAGCTGAAATGATTGCCGAAGCGCTTCTTGAGGTTGAACGTGTTCAGAAGGAATTTCGGCGCGGTCTGTTGACTGAGCAGGAGCAGAATGATCTGATCATCGAAGTATGGCAGGAAACAACCAAGAAGGTTGGAGATGCAGTCAAGAAGCATCTCGATCCCAATGGCAACCTGTCGACTATGGCAGTCTCCGGTGCGACAAAGGGTGGTTTCAGCCCAATCTCTCAGATGGCAGGTATGCGCGGTTTGATGGCAGACCCATCTGGCCGTATTATCCCCATGCCTATTCGCTCCAACTTCCGGGAAGGACTTTCCGCCCTGGAATACTTCATCTCCACCCATGGTACCCGCAAGGGTCTGGCAGATACCGCCATCAGAACTGCTGATGCTGGTTATCTGACCCGCCGCCTTGTGGACGTGGCACAGGATGTGATTATCAACAATGAAGACTGCGGCACAACAGAAGGTATTTGGGTTTCAGCGGAAGATGACGTTGCCGGACAACCTTTCAACGAACGCATTTATGGACGTTTGCTGGCTGAACGTGTGATCGATCCAGTGACCGGTGAGGTTATTGGCGAGCCAAACGACATGATAAACAAAGCATTAAGCTTGCGGATCACACGGCTGGTTGACAAAGGCATCAAGAAGGTCAAAGTACGTTCCCCATTAACCTGCGAACTGGTTCATGGCATTTGCGCCCGTTGCTATGGCATGGATCTTGGCCGTGGCAAGATGGTCAATCTTGGCTCGGCAGTTGGTGTGGTTGCGGCTCAATCGATTGGAGAGCCTGGCACCCAGCTTACCCTGCGAACCTTCCACACCGGTGGTGTGGCTGGTGGCGGCGACATCACGACCGGTTTGCCCCGGGTCGAGGAGTTGTTTGAAGCCCGACGAATGCCTCGTGGTGAAGCTGTTATCACGCAGATCAACGGAAAAGCCCACATTATCGTTTCAGAAAAGAACCCCGATATTCGTACCGTACGGGTGGAAAACAGTGAGATGGTTGGACAGCGCTACGCCATTCCTGCCGGATGGGAGATTAAGGTCAAGGATGAGGACGAAGTCAGCAAGGATACTGTACTTGCGACCCATGATGAGACCAGCATCACCGCTGAACATGCCGGAAAGATCCGCATTGAAGATGGTGAGGTCGTGGTTTCTTACGAGGACCGGCTGATAGAGGATTATGAAATCCCATCCACATCCCGACTCTTGATCAGTGAAGGTCAAATGGTAAAAGCCGGAGAGCAGTTGACTGAAGGCTCACTCAACCCACACACCATCCTTAAGATCAATGGTCCCGACGCAACCGAGCTGTACTTGTTGAAAGAAATTCAGCAGGTTTACCGGACGCAGGGGCAGAATATTAATGATAAGCATTTCGAAGTCATTATCCGCAAGATGCTGAACAAGGTCCAGATCACCCGTCCTGGTGATTCTGAATTCCTGCCGCAGGATCTGGTGGATCGCCTCGAAATCCGAAAGATCAATGAAGACCTGGTAGCCCGCGGTTTGCGCCCGGCGCGATATATTAATGTTCTGCTCGGTGTGTCTAAAGCCTCACTGAGTACGGATTCGTTCCTGTCAGCATCCTCCTTCCAGCATACGATCAAGGTATTAGCTGGGGCAGCCATCTCCTCCAAAGAAGACCCGCTGTATGGTCTGAAGGAGAACGTCATCATCGGCAAACTGATCCCGGCTGGCACTGGTTTTGTTCCAGGTCGTTTTGAAGGTCAGGTGGTGGAAGCAGAACCAGGAAATCCGGATATCGCTGTACAGCAGCTGGATATTTTCAGTGATGACACAGATCAGACTGAAGGTCTCTATGACGATTTGGAGGATAATGAAGTCAACGGATTTGATTTGTTCGACGATGAAAACCTCGAAGACGACGATGATCTGATGGACGATGACGAATAGTCCAATACGCGGAAATTAACGCAAAAGACCCGGAGTGGACAATCACTGCGGGTCTTTTTATGCTATATTTGGTGAAAATTGAACAAAACAACGACCGAGCCGGAGAAAGAGCGGATTATGAGCACAACCGTCTCCCACAAGATCAATATCAACGCTGAGATGCAGCAATCCTACCTGGATTATGCGATGAGTGTCATTGTGTCGCGGGCACTGCCTGACGCCCGGGATGGGTTGAAACCCGTCCAGCGGCGGATCCTGTATGCCATGTACGACATGGGCATCCGCGATGACACGCCGCATAAGAAGTCAGCCCGCATCGTAGGCGAGGTCCTGGGTAAGTATCACCCGCACGGCGATACCGCGGTTTATGACGCGATGGCGCGAATGGCACAGGACTTTTCAGAACGCTATTTGCTGGTGGATGGTCAGGGCAACTTTGGCAGTGTGGATGGCTACCCGCCGGCAGCAATGCGATACACAGAGGCGAGGCTTTCATCGCCAGCCATTGAGATCCTGCGTCAGTTGGATATGAATACAGTTGACTACATCGACAATTTTGATGGTACCCTGCAGGAGCCAGAAGTGCTCCCTTCTGCCATCCCAAACATGCTGGTCAATGGCGCCTCAGGTATCGCGGTGGGCATGGCTACCAATATTCCTCCCCATAATCTGGGGGAGGTGGTGGATGCACTGGTGATGATGCTTGAAAACTGGGATGGCATCGAAGAGATCACGGTCGAAGACATCATGCGGTTTATTAAAGGACCGGACTTTCCGACTGGCGGTTTGGTTTTGCAGGATGAAGGTTCCATCCCACTGACGACCATCTATGGTTCTGGAAACGGCACAATAAAAGTACGGGCACGCACCCGCATTGAAGAAATGTCCCGCGGACGAATGCGCATCATCGTGACCGAATTGCCGTACATGGTGAACAAATCCGCCCTGATCGAAAGAATTGCTGAAATTTCACGCGAAGGTGGTCTGGAAGGTTTGGCAGACCTGAGGGATGAATCTGACCGGCAGGGGATGCGGATTGTGATTGATCTGAATAAAAATGCCGATCCGGAAGAGATTCTCTCGACGCTTTACAAGCGCACCCAGATGCACAATACCTTTGGCATCAATATCCTGGCTTTGGTGGATGGCAGTCCGCACCGTCTGACGCTAAAACAGGCATTGCGTGTTTTCGCGGAACACCGGTTGGAGGTCATCCGCCGGCGAAGCGAGTTCCTACTTAAGAAAAACGAAGACCGCCTGCACATCCTTGAGGCTTTGAAAATCGCGATTGATCACATCGATGAGGTCATTCGAATCATTCGCAAGTCAGCGTCGGTGGATGAGGCTCGCACCAACCTGATGACCAAATACAAATTAGACGAGGTCCAGGCTAATGCCATCCTTGAAATGCCTTTACGTCGGCTGGCATCGCTGGAGCGGAAAAAGATCGAAGATGAGTACAAAGAAGTCAGTAAAATCATTGCAGAACTGAAGGCGCTGTTAAAATCGCCAAAACTGATGCGGAATGTGGCGATCGAAGAACTCAAGGCGATTAAACAAAAATTCGGTGACGCCCGACGAACCCAGATCATCCAGCTTGGTGAAGGCGAGAAAGCGTCAGATATGTACACAATGACGGATGTCATGCCGGTCGAGAACTTCTGGATCGAAGTCAGCGAAAATGGGCTGCTCTCAAGAACGGAAGGGGATAAGCCGAACAGGTTGGGCGGCGATGGCGCGCCCTGGAGCATGATCCGGACAAATACCCATCAGACGGTATTCCTGGTGACAACCGAAGGCAAGGCGGCAGCCATTTCTTCGTTTTCAGTTCCTGTCCAAAAAGCTGACGAGGACGGCGTACCCGCTTCCAAGGTGGCGCCGCTGCATAAAGATGACATCCTGCAAGGTGTTTTTGCTGTTCCGATCAATGGGGAAGCGGAAAAAGAACGCTATGTAATCACGGTCACCCGGCAGGGGATGATAAAACGCTCCGCTGTTGCAGATCTTCCGGGCGCTTCTGCAAGTACCTTTACTTTGGTCAAGGTCAATGAGAATGACGAATTGTTCGAAGTGCTGCTGACAAGGGGCGACCAGGATCTTTTATTGGTCACCGCAACTGGTATGGCAATCCGATTCAACGAAAGTGAAGTCCGATCAATGGGGTTGGTAGCGGCAGGAGTCAATGCCATCAAACTGAAACCAGGCGACTATGTAATTGGCGCTGCAGCGGTTGATGATAAAGATGAAGTCGCACTGATCACCCAAAAGGGCTTGGCGAAACGCACTGCAGGTTCCGAATATCCTTTGCAGGGAAGATATGGGCAAGGCGTCATCGCGTGGAAACTTGATAAGGATGACCAAATCAGCGCGGCATTGGTGGGTAAACTAACCGACCGGGGCATCTGCCACTTCCGAAAAAGCGCCAGCAAGGTCTTCACGATCACCAATGCCATCAGCCGCAAAAGGGCTTCGAATGGGCAGACGATGTTTACGTTGAAAGCCAGCGATGAAATCATCGGCTTCACCAACCTGGACGATTACGTTCAGTTTTGGGAAAAAGCTTAGTCAATCGCTTGCTGAGGGTTGAGATTGCCTTCCAAATCCAGATCTTTAGCTGTCTTGCGCATAGCTTTGATAGCAAAGTCGACGTGCTGCCAGAGATCCACGCCAAATTCCTGCGCGCCTTGCATGATAACCTCTCGATTCGCGCCTGCCGCAAAAGCCTTATCTTTCCATTTTTTGCGGACTGAAGAAGCTTCCAGATCGTAAAGCGACCGCGAAGGTCTGACGAGCGCAACCGCGGTGATCAAGCCAGTGATCTCGTCACAGGCGAACAGGGCTTTTGCCAGGAGTGTTTGGCGGGGAACGCCCGTGTGATCGGAATGACCAGCGATGGCATCCAGAACGATTTCAGGCACGCCAGCTTCCTTCAGGATAGGTAACCCAGCCAGGGGATGCTTGTGGTCTGTCGGGTGGATCTCCCAGTCGAAATCGTGGAGTAAACCTGTCAATCCCCATAACTCAGCATCCTCGCCAAACGATTCAGCATAAGCGCGCATCACAGATTCAACACTGAACATATGCCTGACGAGGGCTTCATTTTTGACATAGGTCCTGACGATTTCGAGTGCTTGCTGACGCTGCATTATTACCTCTCAGGGAGTGAAAATGGGTTCTGGCGTCCCAAGAATTGGTTCGGGTTTTAACAAATAGATATCAAGATAAGCTGCAAGAGTGGCAAAAACTTCGCGAACATTCCAAAAAATGTAACGATTGAGCAGGTATTCAGATTGCCTGACCGGGACGCCATAGGTGTTGAGACCAAATTGATCGCAAAGGAAAACCATACGGGGCAGATGATATTTCTGGGTGGTGATGACGACTGAATCCAAACCAAAGATCTCTTTGGCACGGTAACAAGTATCGTAGGTACGGCGACCCGCATAATCCAGGACGATGTCGGACCCGGGAACGCCCTGTTCAATGGCGTAATTTGCCATCGCGCCGGGTTCGTTGTAATAGATTGAACTATTATCACCCGACATCAGTATCTTTTTGACTTTTCCAGCCTGGTAGAGTTCGATCGCTCCATCCAGCCGATCCTGTAAGGCGAGTGTGGGTCGGTCGTCAGCCGTGATGCCTGCTCCGGGAACCAGCGCTACCTGGGCAGCAGGAACGGAAGCGAGGTCGTAGGTGTTATCCCTTGAGGTAATAATCATCGTGACCCGGGAAATCCCAAGCAGGATAAGGGCTATACACGCGCAAACAAGAATGAATCTTAAAAATTTTTTCATGGAAACTAGTGTGTCAACAAGTCTGCCAGGCGAACACCGCTGGCTGACAGGAGCTCGCGCAGAGGGGCGTAAGCGCTGTCGGGCAAGGGTTCGAGAGCCGCAACTTCATAGTCCAGCGCGGAGCTGAGCTGTGCTTTGCCAGCCTCCGAGCGGGCATGCTCGCGCAGAAAATCCGAGACGCGCGATTGCAGTGTGAGGTCCACCTGGGGAGAAAACGATAGATTTAGGTTAGGAATGACAGGCGGTGACATCCAAAGAATTGGTAACTTTTCAATCGCTTCAGGCAGGTCAGTGATGACCTCGGAAGACGTACGCGGGTCAGCCGCGATGGCGTAAGTAGCAGCGAAACTGCAAACGCCTTTGATGTAGAGTGCGCGGATGCTGGCACTGTAGGAATAGGTTTGGATCGGTTTGAGGGTCGGGATATTGTTCAGATTGAAGTAGCCAAGCGGAACCCAATAACCGGCAAGAGAATTATCCTCCGTCAGGCAACCGCGCAGACCGGAGAGCTGAGCCAATGCCACTTTTGCTTCTGCAGTGGAACTGTGGGATCCAACATTGAAATAAGAAACAAACTTGCTGTCACTGTGCCCCAGGAATTGAACGCCATAACCGGTGACACCCAGGTGGTTGCTTACAAGGAGCGCGGTCGCGAGCCCTTTTTGCGAAGCGAGCAGGTATTCGACCGGCTGCAGCCAGGCAAAATGCACTTGCTGGCGCTGTAATGCAAATTCAAGTTCTTGATATGTATTGAAAAATCGACCGACGACGGTCATTTGGAGATGCCCGTTGAGCAAGGAAGCCAGGTCATTGAAAGCTGCCTGCTGCTCCGCGGAAGGGGCGGGGTCCACGAACGCGAAAACGATGGGGTTTTCAGGCGAACCGAGTGCCGCCGGAGTGGGCGTGAAGGTGGGCATGGCGGTCGGGTAACCGGCATCAGGTGTGGACGTAGTAAAGTCATGTGAGAGCGTTGGAACTGGCTTGACACCCACGCCACAGGCTGTGACTGCCAATAATCCCAGCAGTGTCAATACCAGAAAAGATTTGCGCAAGTCAAGCATGACTGAATTTTACCTTATTTGACGGGCAGGGTTATTACATGCAAGCGGGAGCAAGCCATGTGTGATGATTCTATAAGCTATAGAGATGGACTTGTTCAATAAAAAGTATCTTCCACATGTTTAAGTTCTAATCAGCCAATAATTTTACGATTGACCACTACCGTTCTAGGGATACGGTACAGGCGTTTGGGGAATGGGTGTCGGCGTCGGGCTCGGCTGCGTGCCCACTGGTGTGGGCGTGTGATATGCCGTCAATGTCAGCTCAAAGATCAAGGTCGTTGCAACATCACTGGGCGTCACTTTGGGTGTGCCTTCATCCCAGAATGGCGTGACTTCCTGATCATAATCCTCCGGGATTTCCGGCA
>Ga0116174_10004832_pt1 | contig 10515 bp, 13 predicted proteins | sample AD_UKC087_MetaG_FD_89801 | JGI IMG/M metagenome (GOLD analysis project Ga0116174, IMG submission 89801) | Active sludge microbial communities of municipal wastewater-treating anaerobic digesters from USA - AD_UKC087_MetaG | ecosystem: Engineered > Bioreactor > Anaerobic > Digestate | place: USA...
ATTTAGGAGACTTTTCTTTAATTTGCTACTTGCGGCCTCCACTCGCTTTTTTAGCTTCTGATCGCCCCCGAATGCGCTTATAAGGGCCAAGAAGTTATCAAGGTACTGCATGATTACTTCAAAGTTACATGTCCCAATAACCTCTAGAATTTTTGATAGATCTTTATCCTTCTGGTTCATTACGAACTCGTGAAGTGCGTTGTACGAGAAGATGTTGTGGTCGTATGCCATGCTAAACCCATTGCCAAGGAGCAGATGAAACGGACGAATGGAGTTTCTTTTGATTGATGCGAGCACATCGTCAAACGTTTCCAGCTTCATACGATGCTCCAATCACGATGAAACAAAACGCTAGGCATCAGCGGTACGGTTCCGCCGCGTCGGCCTGCATGCCTTGGTTAGCTAATTTACGATCATTTTTTTCAATAAATTGGATTGTCCTCTCATACTTCAAACGAACCTGTTCCTCTTTCTGAGAAATTGACATCTTTCTAATATACTCAAGAAGTACATTCTGATCACTACTTGATCGAACCCATTGACCGAGTATACATGCTGCAAAACTTAATGAATCATTTTGATGGGGCTTCTTAAAAGGAACATCACAAAAAGTATAATTCAAACGTTCCTTGATAGGGAGATTTAATTCAGCCAATCTTGTAACCGAGGATGGGCAAAGGAGCATACCTATCCAATCCTGATTTTCACCCCATTCATAAGCTTCAAGCAAAGCTTGACCTAAATATATTCTGTTTGAATTATCAGCATAAAAAGGACCACAAGCTATCGCTCCCCGTACTGGAATATTTCTACGCAATAAGGAGAACATCAACCATCTTGAAATGAGGTCAATAGCCTGAAAAGAGAGATCTGAATCATCTTCTGAAAATATTATAAATGTATCCGAAAACCAGGCACTGGATACATTAGGATGTCTTTTCTCCCAACCCTTAAGCTTTTCAAGTGCCTCTTGATACGCAATGAACACTTCAAGTATTTTTCCTGATTGTATTAACTTGCTTGTTCCAAGGAGATCGAAATACCCCAACCACCGTGAAGAAATGTTCGATGGCTTGTAACTGATTATTTCCCCCATTTTCTTATCTCTGGGAAGCTAACGCCCAGTTTCACCCGCGTCCATTACGATGAAAAGCGGCGGCAGGGACATCGGTGTAATATGTTCTTATGCAATTCAGTCAAAGTAGAGCGAAACCCAGCGCGGCGTTTATCGTGTCCTTTACAGCCGCCAAAGCCGCATTGATTGCTCTTTCCACTAGTAGTAGTGACATTCCTTGCAATGTAAGCATCACGGCTCTAGCAGTGTTCCTTTGCATCTCAAAAAGGACGCTAGCCTCAGCGTCGTTGATTTGGCCACTAATTTTTAGCGCTTCAATCTGTGCGAGCGTCCTTGCCAGCTTTTCTAGCTCCGCCTCGGCATAATCTTTAATGACCGGCCATTTCTTGTCGAACACGCCTTTGGCCGCCGTGATCATTCCAGGAAGTATCTGCTGAACATCGATGTTAGCCATTTTATCGTCCCCTTATTTGGATTGACTTTCGCCCCGTTTCTTGGCCAGCTCAAGAGCCATTATTGTGCCAAGATGTTGGTTAAACAGGGCTTGAATAGGGGCCACAACAAATCGGTTAATAGAAACATCGCCTCGGCCTTTTGCATCAGAGGTAGCCCCATACTCGACATTGCAGTCCATCGATAAATCTACGCCCTTTTCTTTTACCTTCTTTTTTTGCTCTTCTGTGAGTGAGCAACTTACGCATTGCTTGTGCAGTAGAACTAGATAAGCAAGATTTTCTTTTGCCAGGTCAATCTGCTCAATGGTCAGTTTATTTTTGTAAATACCGCTAGCACGAACGCTCATTGCATTGAGATCAGCCAGTACTCCTTCATAGAACTTTTGCTGCGACTTGTATTTAAGGTACTCCTCTCCGGCGCTTCGTAGTGAAATGAAATACGTGTCAAGCTTCTTCTGCAATTGCTGCGCTTGGCTATCGATGGTCTCGTCATAGTTCGAAACGAGTTGTACGGATGTGCATGCACTAATGGTGAGTCCTACCGCTAATAGCCCTAGCAATAGTAGATTTTTCCTGTACGGCATGCTCATGATTTGTACCTCCGATTGGTGGATGTTGACTTCATAACTTAAGGGTCACTGGCGGCTGAAAGCCGTCCGGTGTATTCTTGGGTTAGAGCCTTTTATTAGATCCGTGATTTTTTCAAGTGCAAGCGGCGGATTCGATGTATGCGCAATCCTATGGCATGTAGGACATAAGCAAATTAGATCATCCACAGATGTTACGCGCTCACCTTCACTCGCTAACGAAACCAGATGATGACATTCAATAATGCTCCTACCGTTTACACGTAATGAAAAACCACATGCCCTGCATGTATTGTTATCTCTTTCCTTGCACTTCAGAACAACTGCTGCGTTGCGATGATGTGCCAGGTATTTTCGCTCAGCTGCATACCCCTCTATTGCATTTGTTGTATCCGGATTCTGCCAAGAGCTTCCGCTAACTCCACCATAATGGTAAGAATCACTATGGCTTAATGGACACCCTGGATTTCTAGCGATGTGTTGAAAGTGGGCGCTAGTGTGTCCCCCATCAGAATGAGGCTTAACCTTTTCGCCGCAATTCACACATAAAAATAATGGAGACTCCTCGCATGCTTTAACCTTAAGTGCTTCCATTATTCTAATTTCTTGATCATTCCATAAGCACGTAATAGATGTAGGCATATCAAAATTCCTTAATAAGTTCTAACGCTGTGTATCAGCCGCGCGGGCGGCAGCCCGCATCGGTCTGTATGCCATTGTTGGGCAACATTTATTTCAATTCAATTCCCTATGCGTTAATAAGATGAATCTTAGAAATGACTCAGTATAAGTCACAATTGCACGGAGTTGGCTTTCCGTGAATGCTATATCGAGTTCGTGTGTTCCTCTTTGGAAGAGTGAGATGAATTCAATATTAGCTTTCACATCTGCATTAATAAAGCTTTTGAACGGACCATGATTAACTCCACGACATATGTAAAGGACTCGTGCAGAACGTGTTGGACGCCCTTCGTGAAAATGTTCAGGCTCATTTGTCCATTTTTGAACCTCGTTATCAGGTGCTAGAGTATGCAGTACATGTGTTACTAGTTCCCTGAGTGAGACCACTACATGACGTTTTCGATCTGGATTATCAGAACGAAGAGCCTCTTTTGCACCTAACCAAGTACTATGAAGCCTGGGATCTAATGAGTCGAGAAGTTCGTTGACTGAATCCTCAATTTCTTCCTCTATTTCATACTCAAATTGTTGTTCAGATTCAGAACGTTCCTCATCTATAACAGAATGCGAAAGAGAATCTAATACTCCTGCACTTGTTAAGATTTCAATAGGCGGACCACTCGAAACTATTGGAGGGAATGATAAAACGAGATTTTTGCTCTCCTCAATAGATCGCATGAGTAAGTTATAACGATCTGCAAGCGTCGTAAAAGTATTATGAATGCCTGAAAACTCTGTGGGATTTATGTTGATAACATCACCAAGTGTCTCCCATTTAACCCTAAGAAGCCTTTCTTGAGCAAGATAGGCCGATTCAGCAATATAAGAGTAATGAGATTTTAAAGAAATATCAGTAGCACTTGAGTAATCAACAAAATTAGAATATGAATTAATGCTCTCTTGCCAGGAAGTGCTCAGAGCAATATCTGAATAAGCTGTTCTTTCATCATGATACCTTGTTAGGATATTTGATAAACTACTATGGGCATCTGAAAGAGACTCCATCGCAGCATAATGGCTTTCATTATCACGTAAATGTGCAAAAGCAGGTTTTAGAGATTCGATTGTATTAGAATATGAAATGGCCATTTCGGGTATAGCTGATCTCAGTAAACTTTCCTGTGCTATACGTTCCCTTTCAAGTTGGGTAATATAGCTTCTAATTGTCATCTCAGGCATTGCTAATTTAAGTAGGTTTTCATGAGCCTTACGTTCTTTTTCAAGCTGCTAAATGTAGTTACTATAAAGGGACTCATAATTCCGAGCAGATGTAAAAAGTTCGCCCTGCTTCCTAAGCATCTCAACAATATCATCATATGAACTCATTATTTATCCCCCTGCCCAACGTCAGCCTGGATGGGTTGGTTGGGCTTTTTAATACACTATGCAGCTTTACCTACAGGCATACCCGTGTTTTTTGCGAATTCTGTGTATGTGCATACATACCGCAGAAACATATCTAAATCATAAAGCGAAATACCATGCTCGACTACATCACGAGGAAAGAGTACGATGGTCAATCTACTACAAAATGTTTTCTCTGCGCATGCCGCAACAAAAGAACGAACTGTTTCACGGATGACTTCCTCTCGTGTTTGTGGGAGACGGCAAAAACCTGTACCAAGTACAGGCATCACAACATCTTCTTTTAATCCACGTGATCCAATGAAAAGCCAAAGCTTAGCAAGCGAATCCTTCAGTCCATCAAACGTTCCAGATGAAACTCCATGAGTATTGATGTCTGCAATTGCTAAGAAATAGGCAGTACGCTCACGAGGAGTGAGTCTGGCTACTGTTCCCATTGGATACATAAAAGACTTACCAATCCGCCGGCCAGAAACCGTTGTCTTCTGCTCATCAGCAAGCGCTGAAGCTAGCTCTGAATCAAGTTGGGTTTCGTCTCCGTAGTACTTTCGTGTAAATACACCCTGAATACTATGCTCTGAAATAAGATCTCGAGATATGTGGGTATCGAATGTTGTATTGGTCCCTACTACAATTGCTCCAGGAAATGAGAAAATATCTCCAATGGCAATCTGAATTGCAGTGTCTCTACCATTTAGGCGGTGAGATACACAAAGTTGGGGCTTACAAAGATAGAAAGCGATTATTATCCCTAGAATTGCAAAAATATACCATAAACTACGTAATATCTCTGGTGCTTTAGTCTGAGAAAAAAAGAAAACAGTTATTTCAACTGCAAGCCACAACGCACCAAATGAACCCAATATGGAAGAAAACGCTTTGACGGATAACAGGTTCTTTACCCACTCACGACCGTACAGGAATATGAGATCCCGATTCACAGTCCCAACTCCCTATACACTTCTAGTTTGTAGTAATATGGTCCAGATTCACTTAGCTGACAATGCCGCTGGTGGGAGGATGGCCAATTGTCAAGAGCATACTGCATTATACTGGCATTAAAACTGATGTGAACTGCCAGTTCTTCTCGTAGCAGGGATGGACATCGCTCCTGATCCATGGAACGTTTGCCGTTTAGATTAACAGCAATAATAGGCAAGTTTCGCCGAATCGCCTGCTCTATTTCCCATCTTACAAACTTGTACAAGTATCTGGTATTCTCTCCGATTAATAAAACGAATACTTTTGTATTTCGCATTCGTTCAGCTAATTGTGCCTTAATACTGGCCTCCTGGCTTGTATCACGAGCTGTATTCAAATCGTGTGCATTGTAGAAGTTGAAGTCTATGCCATCGTGTTGTCTCCATGCTTGCATGAGCCGGTAGTAATGCATATCTTTGTCGCCATCAAAAGACACGAATGTCTTGTTACGATATGGCATATTCTCCTCCTATTCTTGCACTACTCTACAGATAAGCAAGTACAAGAAGTCATGTACATTTGTTCATTAATCTTGGATTGGTAAGCCCAAATGGGTTAGCGAATTTTCCGAGCATATTTTTCACGCACTTTAGTGTTTATGAAATTATTAAGCCCATCACCGCTTCTGGCTAATTGCTTCATCCGGTCGATGTTATGAGCACCGGCACTTGCATCTGTGTAGAGATAAATAGAACCAGTTGAAAACTGAATCCTGATAAAATCCGAACCTATCTCATATGCCACAACGCCAGAATCACTATCAACATCCCTGTAAGTCTCCATAACTCCTCCCCCAAATACATACTGTAATACTCAAGCCCAACGCCGTGCATCACCGGCGCGGGCGGCAGCCCGCGTCCGTGTGCATGCGCTGGTTATACGCGTTCTTAACTTAGTCTTATAGCTCTTATTCTGGTAACAAATTGACAGTTTCCACAATAAATGGCGAAGGGATTATTTCTGCCAAATATACAGGCTGGTTATTGTAAAGCTTTGATGCAGCTTGTGCACTTACAAGCCCCGCAATAAAATGGATTGTCTCACCAAAATGAATTTTACCATCATAATATCTGCTAGTTTGGATAAAGTATACAGGACCTCCGCTATTTCCATTGTAAACTTGAAAATCAAAATAGAATTTTTTAACTGTTTTTATTGGAATTAAAGGATAAGACGCAATCTTCCCACTACGAAGGATTGGGAAGCCACCAAGTTGTGATTGAATACCAAGCGGATAGCCCAAGCAAAAAAGCTCATCTCCAGGATGAATTTCAAATTTCTCCAAATCAATATCGTTACCCAATAATTTTGTTGAGATCAAAGAGAACTCAGCTTTCCTTGGTATAGCTATATTCATTGCCGCAACATCGATTTCATTATCTGGATGCCTAACCCATAGGGGTTTATTAGAATCATCAAAAATCTTAAACTCAAAAGGTATTTTCTCATAAGATCCGTCTTCTTTTTGTCTTCTTAGGAATATAGTAGCTTTTGGGCCTTCAAAGTCCTCTAATACATGTGCTGCTGTTATCAGGACATATTTGGATTTTCCTGGTTTATCTTTTTGTGGACGACCAATAATAAATCCAGTTCCAAATTTTATCTTATCTTTTTCTTCTTTACTCTTCCCAGCCAGCATGAACGTTGATTGCATTAATATAGTATTAAGTTCAATATCTCGCTTTGGCTTATCAACCTTATCTTTTGTTTCTTTATTTGATCCGTTAGAAGTTTCTTTTTGTTCAGCATGAGCATTGAAAGATGCTCCAAATAAGAACAGGCATAAAAAAATTATTGGAAATATTTTCTTCATGACCCACTCCTCTCAAATAAAAAACTTTTATGGCGTATAACAATTACTATACCGCCAAATGGCGCGGTTATGTGCTATTAACATCAAATTGTTGACATATAATGGAAAACTAATGCTCCACTTCATCTTTCTGATATCGCATTAAAAAAGTAAACTCCGTCCATAGAGGGTGAAGGGGAATGATATCTGGCTCCTCTCATTCATCATGCTCATCAACAAATATCTGGCTTCAATTCAAGTTACTAAACAATAACTAAATAATATAATATCATTTATCTTGGAAATGAGTCCATAGAAAATAAGAGCATGATCTCTATCATGAATCTTCTGCTACGATTGCATGCCGCTACTAATGATTTCTTGTGATGAGATCAAAAGACGGAATTACCCCTACTTGAATCAAGATATCATCATAGATGTTCTCATAAACTGAACTTATAGAGATTCCACATAGCGTGAGGATAGCGAAAGTTAGCCCACATTGCATATATCATGTGGGTATCTTTCATTTATAATCGTCCACGAAAACCGTCCACTATCACTATCCATTTCAGCGTCCACAAAAATTTCTGTGAAAGGGCTACCGGTCTATTTTTCTAGTGGTTTTATTCTGAAAAACAAAACCGGGGAAAATTGACATTTTCCCTAATTGTGTGTATATAGAGGACATCTCGTTTATTTTCTTTTTGGGCTCCATGCCGCGGGCATGTGAGACAGGATTGACCCACCTGATAAGGGTCTGCTCGGATGCGTTGCTTGCTGGCCCTTGCGCAGCCGAAAAGAAATGCCTGTTTGGGCATAGGAGGTGTAGCGTTTTAAGCGCAGCCTAGAGGGCCATGAAATAAAGCGGAGCTGCTACCGCGGGACTGCATGATCAGGGCCTTGCATGTGCAAACCCGGACCTGGGTACCAAAAGAGCATGACACTCTCAACACACATGGCCCTGGGAAGGGCTTCGATGTTCGAAGACTTGTAAGTTGGTGAATAGATCGGAAGAAGATCGTACCCGGAAGCCATTCCGTAAAGCCGCTTCTGAAAACGGTCTTATAATGCGTTATTATGTATCTCAGTTAGAGCATATGCAGATATATGCATATGGCTGTTTTTTTCAAGAAACCTCCATCATTTGATATGAACTATTTGGTATTCAATGTTTTCCTTGTTACCTAATTACTCTCATAATAATGGGGATTAATGAGTACATTGCCACTGATATCATCTTCAAAAATTTCTCCTGGACTATATTTCTCAATCATTTCTTTCTCGTTTTGAGGATGGATCACCTTAGTATCATAAATACTCAGAGCTTTTCCGAGGCACGAATTAATATGTTTTACTTCTTGAATATCATAATCGACTGATAGATAGGTGAGAGAAGTCTTTGTTTCATTATTTATTGGCTTGGGGGGGTAAATGTGTGTGATCCTTAAAAATTGCTCATACTTATTCTCCGACAAAGTTCTCGTCTGCTTGGAGAATAACAGGATACCCCTTATTCCATCCCCGATTTCGAATCTTTTAAGTGAATAAGGATCTGATTTTGACATGAATCCCATCTTTTCTGACAGGAATGTATCTATTACGGACTTAAAATATGACATTTCTGTAAAGCAGTAGGGGTTGGTTGAAAACATTCTAAAATACCCGAAGTATACATCAATAAAAGTGTTTTCAATCCTCTCAAACCATATTCTAGAGCCTGTCTCTTCATGTTTCAAGTAGTTATACACATGAGTAGAGTAGATTTTAAGTTCTTTTGAGAGACATAAGCAATTACTTCTGAGCATGGTTTTCCTCCATTTCTTTCCAGATCTTGTGGATATAAGATGCTGAAACATTTATCTTTCTAGTCTGTTTGATGTACCTTGCTATTTTCCTGAACCCAATGCCATTCTGTTTGGCTTCTTTTACTTCGCCCCAATATCCCAATACTTTCCTCCTTATTATGGCATTCTCATTGTTCTTAAGGTTGCGGAATTTCATTTTGCGGATATCCTTCAAATCTTCAAACTGAGCATCCCCGGCAACCCTGTATCCTTTACCCTTTAGGGTATCCCAGCCATATTCCCTTGCCGCAAGAATGTGTCCGCAGTAGTGCAGGATCTTGCCCGATATAGCAGGGTGACCATCTCTCAGCTGATAATATTTCTTTGCGGCTGCATGGTGCACATTGATGTAGTCTTCCTCAGGGAGTGAAGCGATCCAGTGCCTGACATTTGCTCTCTCCTTTGGCGTCAATCCGCCAGTAAGCAGTTGAAAGGTGTCTTCATTCGTCACAGTCTACCTCGTCGTGTACGTATACGTCTCATAAAACCGAAAATGGGAAAGTTCCAGACTGGTCTGCTGGAGCGCTTCTTCATGGGTCATTCCATGCTTTACGCATTCGCTGTACCTCCTTTGCCCGAAATTATGTTTGAAAGCATGCGTCCCGCGGCCAGGAGAGAACTGGCCGGTCAGTTTTGCAGCCTCGTTCACCGAGGCAAGGTATTCTTCATAAGGACTTCCGAGGCTCTTCTTTCGCTTGACGTAATCAACAAGGAGCAGATAGGTATCGACAGTCACCATATGATCGGTGCGCTTTCCTCCCTTTTCTCTGACATTGCAGATAAGACCGACCTGCTTCCCTGTCACTGGATCCGGGACGATGCCCCCAAGGTTCTCCGAGGTCAGAGGATTGGACAGTCCGTTCGAAGCGGCCCCAACACCTTCAGTCCTCAAGCCGCCTTCGTACTGCAGTGATGCCTGAAGGCAATGCGTAGAGTCCCCAATCGTCTTTATCAGCAGGATGGGATCGGGATATGCCCTGTTCGAGAAAAGTCTGCTCGATTTGCTGAGGCCTGTATCCTTCTGCCTTGCGAGCCTTGAGATTTCCCGCCTAATTGCAGTCGTAGAGATCTTTTTATATCCGAGATCATGACACTCGATGAATGCGTTGATCGCGTGCTCGAGCTTCGCGAGAGCGGCAAGTCTTGTTTCGAGAGTCTGTAGGGACAATCTCTTTGAGGAGAAATATTCAAGCGAGCCATAGAGGTACCGAGACAGCCAGACACTGAAAAGGTCGGCATCGAAGATATCCTCTACCCCATGCTTCTTCAGATATTTACCAAACCTGTGAGCCTCTTCACTGTAAGTCTTTCTGGTTCCGTACGACCTTATGCCGTCCGGGTTGTCTTTTTTCGTTTCTCCATAGCCTTCGATCCCGTGGAACACGCATTCGATTTGGGAGTGTATTGATCTCGGTTTGCGAAAGTGCTTCATCCCCATGCTCCATTCTGAAATGTTTTTGAACATAGTTATGGGGTGGCCATCAAATTCAGATAGTAGACCTTATGTGTCCGTTTAAATTTTCATGAATTCCTGATGGCTTTTGTCGTGAACTTGTCGTGAAAAAAGGACCTTTTTAGTGACATAAGCTATTGAAAAAATTGGAAAAAGTGGCGGAAGCGCATGGGAATCGAACCCACCAGCGACGCTCGACGCACCGCACACCGGATTTGAAGTCCGGGGGACCCACCAGGACCCGTCCGCTTCCATGAGGCACCTGATTCCATAACACAC
>Ga0116174_10004835_pt1 | contig 10512 bp, 10 predicted proteins | sample AD_UKC087_MetaG_FD_89801 | JGI IMG/M metagenome (GOLD analysis project Ga0116174, IMG submission 89801) | Active sludge microbial communities of municipal wastewater-treating anaerobic digesters from USA - AD_UKC087_MetaG | ecosystem: Engineered > Bioreactor > Anaerobic > Digestate | place: USA...
GTTTTATCAACAAAAACGAATGTAAAACAACAAAATGAATGTCACCGACTTTTTAAAGTGGACTCATTAATACTAATCGTAGAATTACTGGGCAATTCGGGATCATCATTATCGGGCAGTTTCTGACAGTATGTATGAGACACTAATACTAAAAGAATTAGCAGAAATATGAATCTTTTTTCCCCAGGAATAGCCATATGGTAATTACTGATTACGTTTCGTCACTAGAGAAAGTATCTCCTTAATTTTACTCCAATTAATTAAAACATACACCAATAAACAAACATAGCTCACGTACACCATGTCTTGCATAGCGCATACTATAGAAATCATTGAAAGTATTAATTCAAAGACTATTATATACCATTTCAACCGCCATTGAACTATTCTATCTGTTAACACAAAACAAAGAACCCAGATAACTAGATAACCAACCAATGTGGCTATAACTACCCCCATAACCTCAATACGAGGGACAAGAATATAACTTAGAATTATTACGACAACAGCTCCAATGGTGGTCGGTATAAGATTGAGGTATGTTTTCTTTTCAGATGAAAAAATAGTAGCAAAGAAAGTGAACATCCCTCCAACAGCGGCTGTTAGACACATTAATGGTATATAGATATAACCATTGTAGAACTCGCCTTTGAGGAATACTTGGGCGATCTCCTTACTTAAACAAGTTATTATCAATGCTGTTGCCATCATAAGGAACGAGAAGTACCCATAAACCTTTCGGATATAATCTTTACTATCAGGTTTTTCATATTCCTTCACAACAGACAATAGCCATGCATCAATAAAAAAACTAGCAATTACATTAAGTACTGTCGGGAACTTAAATGCAGCAGTATAAATACCCACCCCAGCGTAACCAATAAAAAATATCAATATATATTTACTGAAAGAATCGATGAGCCACCAGCACAATTGATTCGGGATTAGTGGCGTAGAGTATTTACATAATTCTATAACTTGGCCTCTATTATAAGTCTTTAAAGAAATATACTGACTAATCCTGCACGAGATAAACAAGTAAATACAAGAAACGCTATATCCGGCTACCATTGATAATAGATATCCCATCACCCCGAATTCAAACACAAGCAAAAGAAGGAGGTTACAAGTGACTATAGTGAATGTTTCTAACACTCCAGCAACAGCAACATTCCTGACCTTGTCAATTCCTCTAGCAAACCTCCCAAACAATCTAGAATAAGATTGGGTTAAGAATATAATTGGTATAAAATAGTAGAATGTATTTAACTTAAAGAAGTATACAACAGGGAAAGCAAACACCAAGACAACTAGACACCCTAATGTGGTTATTTTCAACCCAATGGTCAAGTAATCATTTGCATGCTCCTTCCCTGTGAGGCAATAACGAAGAACCCCTTCTGCTATGGTTAAAGTGAAGATTGGGAGTAGTAGTAAAACTGTTGTTGAAATAATATCTACAAGCCCATAGTCCTCAGTCGACAAGACTGAAGTATATAATGGAATCATTAAGAATACAAGTAATTTGGATGCAAAATTTGATATTGCAAACAAAAAGGTATTCCTAAAGAGTTCTTTATTACGTGCAGATAATTGCATAATCAGTTATTCTATTTTATGCAGTCCATTCTTTTATTCCCCGCTGCCAGTTCTTTACAAAATTAATGTACGAGAATCTACAGATATCATCTAATACCTCGGGTGTTACATTAATATCAATTTGTCTAGAAATAAACTTTTCAATTTTAACACTAAGATCACTTATGTCGTTGACCGTAATGTAAGGGATACCATGCTCCTCTATTTCAGGATATGACAACCACTCTCCATTAAACACGGTGGCACCCGCTAGAATAAACTCCTTAATTGAAGAACTAGATGCGTCAGTCTTCTGCATATGAATAAAAACGTCTGACGACTCTTGTAATCGAGCAAGACGCTCAAGCGGCATATAATCCCTAATTAAAGTATAATCAAACCCTGTTATCTTTAGAGCTTCTTCTACTTTGTCTATATACTCATCCTCAGCACCATATGTCATGGGAAAAACCAAATGTGTATTATTTGGTAGCAAAGATTTAATACGAGAAAGTTCGTTAATAATTGGAATATGATTTTGAGTTTTATAACCATTATATGCACATGTAATGATATACTTGCCAGGGAGGCCAAGTATTGACTTCGCTTCTATTTTGCTAATTTTATTAACCAGATGCATATCAATTAGTTCTGAGCCATATGGTATATCCACAAACTTATCATTTTTAACATGAAGTAGTTTTTTTATTGATCTTTCAAATCTTGAATTATGGATACAAACTACTTTATCTGCCTTCGAATAAAAGTATTTTAGGAAAATTAGTGTTTTTTTATCTGCTTTTAATATCTCGCTGCCCCAGGGATATAACACCAAAGTCTTCGTATTACGACAAAGCTTTTTAAACAGCAGTAAATATTTAAGAGTTATAGCACATACAATAATGCAATCATAGTTAGTAATAACCCTTTTACGAAGTCCAATTATATTACGAAATTGAAAGAACTTACGTTTAAAAGGTGAATGGGTTGCTAAAGAATCGTCATCAAAAGTAAAACAATTGGTAACAAATGGTTCTATACCGTTTTTTTCTTCTTCACTAACAAATGATAAGGACATAAAATCAACTTGGATTCCTGTCTCTTTTTCACATAATACTTTCAATAACCTCTTAATATGTGGATTCCCTACTGAACTACATATCAATATTCTTTTTTTCATATTCTCGTAAACGATGTAATAATAAATTAAAATCTTGGCCAGCCATTAAGATATCTCTCCCATCCACAGAATGACTCTCAGGAAAACTCTCTATTATAGATGTATATAGCACAAACTTATCGTCACTCAATACAATAGCATCTCCCCTATAACTTTTTAAATTTGTTAATGGCATCTGAAAAATATGAAGCGTTGACAAATCATCAGAAAACTCGCCAAGCATCTGATAGCACCTCTGTTTCTCATTCCCTTTAATACAAGCCACAATAGAATAAAGCCTATCATTATAAGAAAACACAGAAAAATGCCAAGGATGAAAATCTATGGTTTCTACACAGATTTTGTAGGTTTCGTCATATGGGCCATCAACAGAATCACTAATGCGCATTTCAGCATACTCACATGGCTCTCCCGTATTATAAGAACTAGTTACTAAAGAGAAAATTCTATACTTATTCCTAAAAAAAAGGAGCGAAGGCGAGGCATTGGCATAATCATAATTAAATAAACACAATGGTTTAAATGCCTGGAATTCGCCATTGTTAAATAGAATACGAATTAAGTATATCTTCGTCAAGTAACTCAAAACACCGTTATCACCTACTTTACGTTTTATTTCTCGATTCAAGACATAGATAGTGTCATTTTCAATATATATATCAGGATCTGAATTAAAAGCTCCACTTCCATAAGTGTCTTCAGGTGTATCCATCAAAGGATTATTTGGAAATGGTGTAAACGTAATAGGCGGTTCAATACTATCTTCCCCGAAATAAAGCATGGGATTCTCAAACCAGTCACTAGGCCTAATTCTCATACGGAGTACTTTCCTGCAAAAAAACCTAACGCCTCTTTCTAGAAAACTTCTTTGGGGGTTCGGATACGGAGAAGATACAACAAACCAGTGATGTCCACCAATACCTTTCTCTGAATAGGCTACTCCAGCATGTGTTTGTGAATATGGATAGCCTTTCGGGACAGGAAGATAACACAATTTAAAATCACTATTTCTGAAGATAGTATCCATAAATCCTACAGAACCTTTATCATTTTCAGATACTCTGGCCATTCTCCCATATCTTTCCATGCATGCTCACTTACGGGGAAACAACCAACGCGTCCCCCACGAGCCTTTATCTTTTCCATCAAATGTGTGATATGGAAGAACTCTCCCTCTGGAATCTCTTCTATACAACTTGGATTAAGAATATAGACACCGGTATTAACCTGATAGGTTAATTCGGGTTTCTCACTTAGTGCAGTCATCAGGCCATCTTCGCCAGTCTCAATTACGCCATATGGGATTTTGAAACTTTTAACCATAGTCACAATGGTCATATCATTGTGATTGTTCACATGGTAATCCCATACATCACGATAATCCTGTTCATTAATGCTATCACAGTTGCTTACAAAGAATGGTGTATCAATCTTTCCTTTAAGCAAAGAAACACTACCAATGGTTCCTAATGGTTTATCTTCCATAAAGAACTCTATATCATATTGGTGAGGAAGCTGGCTGAGATAGTATTTCATCATATCAGCCTTGTAGTTCACACTCATGTAGAACTTATGGCATCCTATGGCCTCAAACTGATCCAATATGACTTCTAATATTGTCTTATCCCCTACCGGCACCAATGGCTTAGGAATAACATTGGTTATAGGCTTGAGCCTAGTACCCTTACCGCCTGCCATGATGACTACAGGTAAATCTATCAGCTTCTTTTGAGGCTCGGATGTTTTACCAAATAGGTCTTCCCATGAATAAACTTCAACCAACACACCATTATTTAACACAGGCATAATCTCAGCTCTGATTGACTTCATCTTGTTCTTGATGACATCAATAGACTCTGATGCATTCGCATAAATCTTGTTCCTATCAAGGATGTTGGACACACGATCCGATAAAGAGTGACCTTTGATAATTGCACGCTGTATATCTCCCAGTGTCAAGATACCCTCAAACTTATCATTGTCGTAGACGAATAAGATTTTAACTTTAATCTCATCCATCTTTTTCATTGCACTCAAAATAGTATTATCTGGTGCAATTATTCGGTTCTTAATCTTATCGAGTACCATCCTTGTAATTGTTAAAGATTCTCTGCTCTCAAAATGTTTATTATGCCATCCTCAAAGGAAATGGAAGGTTTCCAGCCAATCTCCATCAGTTTCTTACAACTGCCCTTTGTTTCATCCACCTCATTGGGGCGGTCGGAATTAGAGAAGGCGAACTCCACTTTATTTGACAAATGCTTATTTATTACTTCCGTAATCTCTCTTACCGAGATACTCTCTCCTGAGCACACATTGTATACACTATAATCATTTTTATCATTGGTGCATGCTACAAATGCTCTAGCAACATCCACAACATTAATGTAATCCCTCCTGGGAGTTGCAGCCTTCAACTGTATCTGTTTCTTTCCTTCTTTTAGTTGCCCAATAATCTCCGGTATCAAGAGCATCCCCTTCTGTCCTACACCATAAATATTGAATGGCCGCAGAATAGAAATCTTGACATCAAAATCCCTGTGATAACCTTCACAAAGCTTCTCACAGATGACTTTGGTCTGAGCATAAGGGTTAAAAGCGCACACCGGGTGGTTCTCATCTACGGGCAAATACTGAGGAGCGCCATAAATGTATGAACTTGCATAAATGAGGCGAGCATTATACTTACGGCATATCTCCAACGCATTTAGTGTTGTAAGATAGTTAATGCGGTAATACTTCTCTGGGTTCTGGTATGACCCAGGGACATAAACCAAGTTCGCCAAGTGGATAAAACAATCAATAGGCTCGATTTGTTCAACAATTGAATTATCACACAAATCTACTCCTTGGCTTATATCAATCTTTACAACTTCATGACCTGCACCATCTAATTGAAGGCAGACATTCTTCCCAACAAATCCGTCACTTCCTGCTACTGCTATTCTCATAACGTTACATCTTTTGATCTAAATTTTTTCCTTTCTCTTCGTGCTCAAAGTTAGGGATGAATTCTTTGATTGCCTCCACCACTTGTGCTTTGGTGAAGTCCTCCTTGGCGAAAATGCCTTCCAGTTTATCAAAGAACCTGTTAACCTCTACCATCTCATGGCGCGTAGTCTGGCAGACCACGCCCAGCGCCTTGAACCTCTGCATGTCAATCTTCTCACCAGGCACATAGAACTCCTCGTATGCTTTCTCACCCGTTGTGTCAGAACCAAAGTAAAACGTAGGATATTTGTTGTCATCCCAACCCAATGCAGCAGCCTTGCGCTTGGCCTCGTCATCCGAAGAGCAAGGGTCTTTCACCAGACCGTTAGCCGTAACGAACTTATCACAGATGGAAGAGAAGGTCAACATCTGGTCCTCACCCAACTTGGGGAAGAACACTTCGCCGCCATTACCCAAGATGCAGGCCAGCATACAGATCTGACCGCTCTCCTCAGGGCTTACGAAATAGCGCTTCACATCGCTCGGTGCAGCCAGCGGCTGCTTCTTCTGCAAACGATGAATCCAGCCATCAGGCAGAGAGCCATTACTGAATGCCACATTAGCAAAGCGGGCTGTCGTTACCTTAAAGTACTTGTTATACGCCATCACAAGGTCTTCCATGATGCGCTTGCTGGCACCCATAATGTTCACAGGATTAGCTGCCTTGTCCGTAGAAACGCAAAAGAAATGCTTAGGAGGATAAACGGTCAGCAAATCCATCAGCTTCTTTGCCTTGATGTCATTATTCTCAATGAGTGCCTGCACGCTATAACGATCCTTTTCAGAACGCACATGCTTGTGGGCAGAGAAATTGGCCACAATATCAAAACCCTTCTCCTCGCGGAATATGCGCTCAAAAATAGGGTCAGCAAAGTTGAGTGTGTAGCAGCGGAATTCCTCCGGGATATAAAGGCCATTAGTACTACGTACATCACGCACCAGTTCTGCAAGGCCATTCTCGTTGAGGTCAACGACTACAGCACTCTTAGGCTCAAAGCGAAGTACTGCCTTTATAAAACTTGAACCAATGCTTCCTGCCCCACCAATCACACAAACCTTTTTATCCTTTATCTCTTGAGTTAATTTATCCTTGTTTGCCTCAATATCTGGAGCAAACATACTGACAGGACGAAAAGTCACACTATCGGCAATAAACTTATCCAAATTGAACATTCTATTAATCTCTTTTAAAAATATCTCTGGTATAAACCTTTTCTTTCACATCATCCAATGCCGCATCATAGCGGTTGGCAATTATGGCATTGCTCTGGGCTTTGAACTTAGCAAGGTCGTTCACCACCTCACTACCAAAGAACAAACTGCCATTCTCCAGTGTGGGTTCGTAAATTATAACCTTGGCGCCCTTAGCCTTAATACGCTTCATAATGCCTTGGATAGCGCTCTGACGGAAATTGTCTGAGTTTGACTTCATAGTCAAGCGGAACACGCCAATGGTGGGAGTAGCTGGTGCGGCATTGTTGGCAGAATACACATTATTTTGTGTATAGTCGTAATAACCAGCCATTTTCAGCACCTGGTCTGCAATAAAGTCTTTTCTCGTGCGATTGCTCTCAACAATGGCACTCATCATGTTCTGGGGAACATCTGCATAGTTAGCAAGGAGCTGCTTGGTGTCCTTAGGAAGGCAGTAACCACCATAACCAAAGCTTGGGTTGTTGTAGAAGCTACCAATTCTGGGATCTAAGCCAACACCTTCAATGATGCTCTGGGTATCCAGTCCTTTGACTTCTGCATAGGTATCAAGCTCATTGAAGTATGAGACGCGCAATGCCAGATAGGTGTTAGCAAAGAGCTTAACAGCTTCAGCTTCCTTCATACCCATGAAGAGGGTGTCAATGTTCTCCTTAATGGCACCTTCTTGCAGCAGTTTGGCAAACTCTTTGGCTTTTAGCTCCATTTGGGCCACATCTGTAACCTTCAAGATGGCTTCGTTCTCTTCCTTGAACTCAGGACGGTCAATAATCTTGGGACTGCCCACAATGATTCGTGAAGGATAGAGGTTGTCGTAAAGCGCTTTGCTCTCACGCAAGAACTCCGGTGAGAAGAGCAGGTTGAACTTTTTTACGCCTTTGGCAGCATACTGCACGTAAAGGTTACGGGTATAGCCCACGGGAATGGTGGACTTAATCACCATTACGGCATCGGGATTGACTTTGAGGACAAGGTCAATCACTTCCTCTACGTGACAGGTGTCAAAGAAGTTCTTCTGAGGATCATAATTGGTTGGTGCAGCAATCACCACAAAGTCTGCTTCTTTGTAGGCGGCTTCGCCATCGAGAGTAGCAGTGAGGTCTAGATTCTTTTCTGCCAAATACCTCTCGATATAGTCATCCTGGATGGGTGACTGTTTCTTGTTAATCAACTCTACCTTTTCAGGTATAACATCCACTGCTGTTACGTGGTTGTGCTGAGCCAACAACGTAGCAATACTCATCCCTACATAACCTGTTCCGGCAACTGCTATATTCATTGTATTCTGGAATTAGTTTTATTGTCTTTTCTGTTCGTTCCATTTAATTAATCTTACAGCCGCATGGACGCGTTAGCGGCCATTGGGCTGTACCGCTTCTGAGCGGAAGGCTCTAAAGGCTACCAAGCCTTTTGTGCCTGTAGCGTTTACTTCGAAAGGTTAGGTATTCCCTTCAATTCGTTCTGAATATACTCCAAGCTGGCGATTTTGGCTTTTGTTTCAGCCAAATCCAGTCTTCTGGTGTTATCAGAATTGAACTCCTCGATGGTGGCGCGCTTCACATCGCCTTCTTTGAAGTACTTGTCGTAGTTCAAATCACGGTTGTCGGCGGGCACACGGTAGAAGTTGCCCATATCTTCGGCCTTGGCACATTCTTCTTTGGTAAGGAGGGTTTCATACATCTTCTCTCCGTGGCGTATCCCAATGACCTTGATATCTTCTTTCTTCCCACCAAAGAGCTCACAAACGGCTTCGGCCTGGGTCTGGATGGTGCAAGCGGGGGCTTTCTGCACCAGGATGTCGCCATTCTGGCCGTGCTCGAAGGCAAAGAGCACCAGGTCTACGGCCTCTTCCAAACTCATGATAAAGCGCGTCATCTTGGGTTCTGTGAGAGTGATCGGGTTGCCTTTACGGATCTGATCGATCCATAGCGGAATCACGGAGCCACGGGAGCACATCACATTACCATAACGGGTGCAGCAGATTTTGGTGTTTCCACTCAAACGGCTCTTGGCCACAGCAATCTTCTCCTCAATGGCCTTGGTGATGCCCATGGCATTGATGGGATAGGCAGCCTTGTCCGTGGAGAGGCAGATGACGCATTCTACACCGGCATCAATAGCGGCATCCAAGGTGTTGTCCGTGCCTATCACATTGGTCTTGACTGCCTCCATGGGGAAGAACTCACAGGAGGGCACCTGCTTTAGAGCGGCCGCATGGAACACGAAATTTACACCTTTCATGGCATATTTCAGGGTACTCTTATTGCGCACGTCACCAATGTAGAACTTGATCTTGTTGGCCACTTCCGGCATACGTGCCTGGAAGTCGTGACGCATGTCATCTTGCTTTTTTTCATCTCTGGAGAAGATGCGAATTTCTTTTATATCGGAATCCAGAAACCGTCTTAACACTGCATTACCGAATGAGCCGGTGCCACCGGTGATCAAAAGCGTTTTGTCTTTGAATACTGTCATAATTATTCTGCTTTATTCCATTTTTCTTTAAATCCTTGCTTACATTGTTTTCCAAAACAAAGCCACTTCCTATCATTCCACCTAAAAACAACCAAACCACAACTAACTTAGCTCGACTGGGTTTCGATTTTTCGGAGGGGATGATTACTGGTTTTACTATGGTGAATACAGGTGTGTCTTTTTTTACTTGTATTTTGGCTTGCTCGAGTTGTTTGGCGAGTTCTTGGTAGACGGTGTTGGCTATGCCGTATTTAGTTTGGAGGCGGGTGTTGGTGACCTGGGGTACGCTGCTTACCAGGTCTTTGTATTTGTCGGAGTTGGAGGCTATGTTTACTTGATAGCCTTTGGCTTCGGCTTTGGCTACGTCGTAGCGTTCTTGGATTAAGTTGAGGTTGGCTTGTGACTTTTCTACTTTAAACTTGATGATTTCTCGCTGTAGAAGTTCCTGGGCTTTTTGGGCTACTTGGGCAGCCGCCAAGGCTTCCGGCATTACTACGCTTAGGGTTAGGTATCCATCTTTTTTTTCTACTGTCAATGAAACACAGGCATCCAGTTTCTTTTTTACTTCGAACTGATCATTGGTCAGTTTGATGGGTTGATTGGTGGAGTTGGTTTTTATTTTTGTTTCGTCGGCTGGTTTACGGATGGCTTTTAGTATAAAGCCGAGTAAGCCTATGGTGTATTTCTTTACCAAGCCTATTACTGAGGAAATTTTAATATCCGTAATAAAAACAGATATCTCCTCCTAAATAGAGGCGATATCCGATAAAGTTTTAAGTGTATAAAGACTTGTTTCCAACATTTAATGTCTCTTGGCATTAATCAGCAATATTTATATGAAATAACTCATACTTTGACTTTTTGTATAGTTTCCTTCACATAAGGCACCCCTAGCACCCACCCTACTCCAACAATCAATCCCAGGAAAGTATAAATGAAAAGCATCCGGGCACGGGAGGGACCTGATTTTTCTACCGGAACAACTACCGGTTCAATAACCGTTAAGATGGGGGTTGTTTCGGTGACGGCTATTTTGGCCTGCTCTTTTTGTTTGGCCAGTTCTGTGTAGACGCCCA